>Ga0272443_10006254_pt1 | contig 11881 bp, 12 predicted proteins | sample SSMAcet12_FD_193581 | JGI IMG/M metagenome (GOLD analysis project Ga0272443, IMG submission 193581) | Marine sediment archaeal communities from Little Sippewissett salt marsh, Falmouth, MA, United States - SSM-Acet-12 | ecosystem: Environmental > Aquatic > Marine > Wetlands > Sediment ... | reverse complement strand
CAGATGTAGTTGCAGGAGTTTTAATTCTTAGAGTAGATCCTACTAGTCCTGCATATGATGTTGGTTTAAAGAAGGGGGATATCATTACACATATGGATGATGAATCTGTAGTTGGTTCTTTTTCTGCTGTAATAGATCAGTATGACCCAGGGGATGAAGTAAAGATTACATATTACAGAGATGGAGAGTCTTCACATGTTAATGTTACTTTAGCAGAAGCAGATTAGGGATATATTACAAGGAACCTTTCTTTGTTAAAACAATCTGTTTTAAAGGTGTAATTAGAATTTTTGAAATATTTCTCAACAAGTTTTTCAAGATCTTTCTCTGTACTTGGTTCGAATTCGAAGGATATGAATAGGGGTTTGTTTTCTAGACATGAAACTTGCTTAAAGAGCTCTTCATAAAGTTCTAAACCATTCTCCCCACCTTCTAGTGCAAGTTTAGGTTCAAAATCTTTTACAGATATATCTAACCCCTCATATTGCTTAGTAGGAATATATGGGAGGTTGGTAACAACACAGAATTTTTCTTTTGGAGAAATGTCTTTTATTAGATTGTATTTTTTAAAAGATATATTTTTAGCTTTTAAACTCTTTGCATTGTATTTTGCAACCTTTAAAGCCTTTTTACTAATATCTGTTGCTAAGAATTTAATATCTAAATCTTTGAATATCTTTGCTAAAGAAATTACAATACAACCTGTACCTGTCCCAATATCTATTACTAGAGTAGGTTGGAATTTCTTAATCTCTTCTTTTGTAATATTTACTAAGTTTTCTGTTTCAATTCTAGGAATTAAAGTATCTTTTGTAACTTTAAAATTGTAATTACAAAATTCTGTAAAGCCTTGGATATATTCCCATGGTTTTCCTGTTTGAATTTCTTTAAATATCTTTTCTAAGGGAATGTTGTTTTTTGTAGAGTAGGTCAGTACTTCTTTAGATATCCTTTGTATATCTTTGTAACAATTCTTTTCAAGAATTTTTTGTATGGAGTATATTTTCTTTAAATCTTCGTTATTCATCCAACAATTGTTTTTGAATACCGTCTCTTACATCTTCAAGAACTTCATCTAAAGAACCATTAAGAATTTCTTCAAGATTAAACCAAGATTTTTTAATCCTATGGTCTGTAATTCTACTCTGTGGGTAGTTATATGTCCTAATCTTCTCTGCCCTCATTGCTGAACCAATTAAGGAAGATCTTAATCCAGATCTTTTGTCTTCTTCCTCTGCTTTCTTTTTGTCATATAGTCTGGATCTTAATATTGTCATTGCTTTCTCTTTGTTCTGTGCTTGGTGTTTTGTTTCTTGGCAACTAACAATTATTCCTGTTTTTAAATGTGTAATTCTTACTGCTGAGTCTGTTTTGTTTACACATTGCCCTCCTGCTCCAGAAGCTCTCATTACCTCTACTTGAATGTCTTCAGGCTTAATTTCAATATCTATGTCTTCTGCCTCAGGTAAAACGGCTACAGATACAGTGGAGGTATGGATTCTACCAGAGGATTCTGTTACTGGAATTCTTTGTACTCTGTGTACACCACTTTCATATTTAAGCATCTTAAAAACATTCTTTCCATCAATATGCGCCACTATTTCCTTGTATCCTCCAGATTCAGATATGCTACTTTCAATTGTTTGTACATCCCAACCTTTTCCTTCAGAGTAGCTTTTGTACATTCTGAATATGTCTGCAGCAAAGAGAGATGCTTCATCTCCTCCAGCACCAGCTCTAATTTCTAATATTGCTGGTTTGTTGTCATCTACATCTTGGAATTTTCTTTCAATTTGAATATTTAATATTTCTTCTTCTAAAGAAGTAATGTCTTTTTCAAGTTGAGAGAGTTCTTCTTGTGCAAGTTCTTTCATTTCTCCTTCTGTACTTTCTAGTAGGGTATTAGTTTCAATATATTGGTTAATGTCTTTTTGAATTTGAGATATTTTTGTAGAGAGGGTAGACCAGTATGCTAATTCAGAGCTTAAAAAGGAAGCATTTTCTCCTGTGGTATGTGCTTTAGAGAGTCTTTCTTCAAAGTCTTTTCTGTGTTCTAATGCTTCATTATTTGAATATTTCTTTTTTAATGCTTGGATATCCATAGTTGGATGATACCATCTTAAGTTAGCTTTAGTGAAATCCTTCTACTTAGTAGATATGTTGTCTAACATATCTTTAAGTGTAAGGGTTGGTTGTCCTTTTGTAGTAACAGGAGTCTTTTTAGCTTTTCTAGCAGCCATTTTTTCTTTTTTAGATCTGTAGGACATTTTAGAAGATTTAGATGCTCTTTCTTCAAACTTTTTAACAAGGTTGTCTGAGTCAACGATCTTTTGCTCACCTGTGTAGAATGGGTGGCATTTAGAACAGAGCTCAACTGTGATGTCTTCATCTAGGGTAGAGCCTGTTTCAAATGTGTTTCCACATGAGCAAGTTACTTTTACATTGTGGTTATATTTTGGATGAATATCTTTCTTCATAACAAGGAGGATTATATCAGAAGGGAGGGGGAGTGTCTAGGAAATTCCTGTGTATTTTCAGTATTAGAATATGATATATTATCCATATCCATGAAATATCCTAAAAATATACAAAATAGAATTAAAAGGATAGAAGGACAGGTAAAAGGAGTAAAAAGGATGATGGTAGAAGGTGAGTCTAATACAAAGGTAATGACTCAACTTCAAGCTGTAATATCTTCTCTGGAAAGTTTAAAAACAGAGATGGTAAAACAACAGATGAAAGAATCTATAGTCTCTGATGTTAAAAAGACATTAGGTATAGAGGAGTAGTCTGTTAAAAAGAGATGTAAATGCCCCCTTGTATAACACTCTGAAAAAGTTCTTACTTTTTTGATATACTCGCAATATATACACTAGATTAAATAAGTAGAGGAGAAAAATGAAAATTAAACAAGTAGGATTTACATCATTTCTTTTAACATCTGGAACAACTAATACATCTATTGTTACAGACCCCTTATATTCAATTGATAGTAAGGGTGGTTTCTCAAAGACTAAAGCAGATATTTGTATATTTACAGACTCTAAGTTAATTGGTAAGGAAGATATTATTAAATCCAAGAAGTTGGATAAGAAGGTTGTAGTAGATAACAGGAAGAAGGTTATGGAAATATGTTCTCCTGGTGAATTTGAAGTTGGTGGTTTAATGATTAGGAGAGGTCTTAAAGAGCCTTTCTACCTTATCGATGAGAAAGAATTAAGAGTTGTATATCTAGGTCTAGTAGATAAAGATTTTGATGTAGACCTTACAAAGGATTTGGGAGATGTAGAGGTATTAATTGCTCCAGTAGGGGATGGGGAGAGGTTTCCTGCTTATGAGAAGTTAGAGAAGATTATTTCCAACATAGATCCTAATGTTTTACTACCATATGGATATTCTTCAAAAGAGAATGGGGTAGAGGGTTTAAAGACCAAAGATGAATTTATTAAACACTTTGGTTTTACAAATGTTTCTGACGAAAACTACCTTAACATTAAGGGTAGAACAGAAACAGAACAAAAATTTATTAAAGTAATATTTTTAAATTAGTTAAAAATATATGGAGAAATTACCTCCACAAAATGTAGAAGCAGAGAGATCGGTACTTGGATCTATGCTAATGGATAAAAATGCCATCATTAATGTTTCTGGGTGGCTCTTACCTGAACATTTTTACGATGAAAGACATTCCAATATATATGGTGTAATTGTTGGTTTGTTCCAAGATGGTATTCCTGTAGATTTAGTTACTGTTGCAGACAAACTTAGTAAGAAAAAATTACTTAAGAAAGTAGGGGGTAGGACATATTTAACAGAATTAGTAGATTCTGTTCCTACTGCTTCACATGCAGAGGAGTATGGTAATTTGGTTAAAGATGCTGCTACTAGAAGGGGTTTAATTTCTTCTGCTAGTAAGATTACTAGTCTTTGTTTTGACGAAAACTTACCTGTTGGAGATGTTGTAGATAAGTCTGAGAATTTACTTTTTAATGTTGCACAGTCTGGTGTTAGGACTAACTTTGTCCATGTTAAAGAGCTTCTTAAAGATGCATATGAGAGGGCAGAGAGAGCAGACAAGGATGAGGCATATTTAGGTATTTCTACTGGTTTTAAAGATTTAGATGGTTTACTTGGAGGTTTTCAAAAGTCAGATCTTGTAATTCTTGCTGCTAGACCTTCTGTAGGTAAGACTTCTTTAGCGTTAGATATGCTTAGACATGCAGCTGTTGTAGAGAAGAAGAAGGTTGGGTTCTTCTCCTTGGAAATGTCCAAAACACAGATTATAGATAGGCTTCTTGGTATGCAATCTGGTGTTCCTTTTTGGGATATGAGGACTGGGAAATTAAAAGATGATCAGTTTGTTAAATTGGCAGATACAATGGGTGAGTTATCTGAGTCAGATATCTTCATTGACGACAAGGCTGGTCAACATATTAATGAAATTAGGACTAAATCCAGACGGTTAGCATTAGAACAGGGTTTAGACATTATCTTCGTAGACTACCTTCAGCTTATGCATGCTAGTAACAAAGAGAGTCGTACTTTAGAGGTTTCTGAAATTTCTCAAGGTTTAAAGAACTTAGCAAAAGAATTAGATATTCCTGTGGTTGCTCTTTCTCAGCTTTCTCGTGCTATTGAACAGCGTCAGGGTAGGAGACCTCAGCTTTCAGATCTTAGAGAGTCTGGTTCTATTGAGCAGGATGCAGATGTTGTTATGTTCATAGACAGGGAAGAGACATGGAATCCAGATACAGAGAAGAAGGGTATGGGAGAGTTAATTGTTTCTAAGCATAGGAATGGTCCTACTGGTTCAGTAGACTTGGCTTTTGTTAAAGAGATTGCAAGTTTTAGAAATTTGTATAAGGGGAAAGGAAATTAAATTTAGTATTATCTTTTAATGACTGATCAGAAAGATAATACTGCCCAACAAAAACAAAACGAAGTAGATTTCAATATGGGAAAATGTTCAGGTCTGTGGGGAAATATCTATGATATGCATCGTTTGGTGGAGGAGAATGAAAGTCAGATACCCCTAGAAAAAAACCTTTATGATGTTCAAGATCCGACAATCAGAGAATTTGGGAGAATATATTATTCCGAGAACCTAAATGAAATGATTGGTTTTATAGGAAAATTCTCAGATTCGGATATCCGAGATTTATTTTGTGAAGAGGTTCTGTTAGGTTATAAGAGCACAGGAAGTCATTTTTTATCTAGACCAGAAGGTTGTGGATCTTTGTTGGAATTTCTAAGCTTCTCCGTGAATTTAGACAGAGAATTTTTTAGGCAGATGAATTTTTTAAATAAAATGAAGCACCATAGAGAAAGAGTTGCTTTGCAATATCCTTTGAGGACCGATTACCTGGAATCAGAAAAACAGCTTCTAGAGGAGGGATGGGCGAAAATTACAACAACAATGAATAGTGATGAAAAAGTTTCTTATAAAGGATTTTATTATCCTAATCCCTTTATCAATCCGTTGAATATTACAGGAAGTAAATTGGCAAAAGATTTAAGTAACCTTGATAACACATTGAATTATGATGAGATTGAAGAGATCTTAAACAGAATTTTTATGTATCACACAATCAGTGGAGATGTACCATCAAGAAAGGAATTAAAGATTATAAAGCAACTCGAAACTTCTAAGATTGGGAAATATTAATTGTAAACTTGAAAAGAGTCTTTTCTTTAAAAAAAGAATCTTTCTCAACACATATCTTCTGATGTATAATTACCCGTATATACTGGTCGAGTGGTGGAACTGGCAGACACGTGGGACTCAAAATCCCATACTAGCAATAGTGTGAGGGTTCAACTCCCTCCTCGACCACCAATATACATAAATGAATTTTTAAAGAGGGAAACATGGATTTAGAAGATATAGTCTTAGGATTTTTAGAAAATGTTGGTAAAGTAGATTTCTCCTCAGTAGGTAGATACTTTCTAATTGGTTTTATAATCTTTTGGGTAGCCATTGTATGGTGGGTATGGTTTGACGCTTCTGCAAGAACTACAAAGGTTTGGGCAAAAATTGCCAGTATTCTGTTAGTAATATTCTTTAACATATTTGGCTTAATTATTTACTTAGTTGTAAGACCAGACCAAACAATTGAAGGAACATATTGGGAAGATTTAGAAAGAAGATATATGAAATATGAGACAGCAGAATTAGGAGACTGTCCTCAATGTGGTTCCCAACTATTCCCTGGCTTCATTTTTTGTTCTAACTGTGGTTATCAATTAAAGAAAAAATGTTCTAAATGTGAAATGCTTGTAGACAAAAATTACAAACACTGTCCATTTTGTGGAAACCAAATGAGGGAAAGAGCTGTAAAAGAACAGGAAGAAGTTAAACCAGAGGTAATGGAAGAACAAGTAAAAGCAACACAAGAAGAAATTACTGAAGTAGTAGAGTCAGACAAGACAAGATATTCTAAAAAAGAAAGTATTGTAACGAAGATAGGGGAGAGTGTAATTGGTGGGTATAAGATAATTGGGGGTGTATTTAAGAAGAAAGAAGAAGAGAAAGTTAATGAAGTAGAAGATAAGAAGAAAGAAGCAAAGAAGAAGGCTAAGAAGAAAAAAAAGAAAAGGAAGAAGAAAAAGAAGAAATAATTTAGGTTGTGGTTTGAATGAACGATATTCTATTAAGTATATTAGAATTTATATCCAAAATTCCTGTTACACTAATCCTTACCTCAATATTTTTACTAGGAATGTATGTCTTTTGGAGAGGTTGCATGGAAACAGAGAAAGATAGATCTTCTACATTCGATGTATATGTTCTTTCTTTAATATTTGGTATATCTGCAGGTAGATTAGGATATATACTTTCCAATATTGAGGAATTCACCGGCTTTATATGGTACTGGTCTCCATATGAAAAATATGCAGATACAGTATATCTATTCAGATTACTCCCCTGGAGATTTTTAAGAATATGGGATGGTGGTATTGCAATACCTGCTTTTTTTGTAGGCTTTATACTTTTTGCAACAATCTTTGTTCTTTTTGTTAAGAAATGGAGATGGAGACAACTCTTCTTTGTTGTATTTTTCTCTGGAATATTAATGCTCTCTTCCTCCCTGCTATATGTCTCTGCAATATCTTCAGACCTCTCAATATTACTGTTTTCTGCAATACTCTTTGCCTCCATGGCAGTCTTCTACATTTCCTCATATGTAATTACTAGATTAAAGGTAAAGTGGGGAGTAAGGAAGAAGATTGTGGGATATATTGGTAGTATATTGGTATGGATAGTCTCTGCATATATATCTTACAAATTTTTGGTAGAAGACAATTCTAATGTAGAAAAGGTATCGGCATATGTATTAATTGCATGGGTTGTAATATCTACAATATTGTTTGTAATAGATATGAGGAAGAGAAAAGCAAAAATTGAAAAAGTATCCTCTGTACAAAGTGTATCTCTTCCTGAAGTTAACCAACCAATTCGTCTGCCCGTAGATGAAAAGAAGAAGTAATATATACAAATATATATATGTTGCATATATCTTAATATCTGTAGTAATACATTTTGTTTTCTTTGAATTTGGTAAAAGATGTCTAGTTTCAAATAATGGTTTTGCCTTTGGATTTTTACAGAATACAAAATTAATATATGTAATATTAATATCTATACTAGTGGTAAGTATCCTCGTAGTATCTTTGTTTCTTTGTAAAAGAGAAACAAGGAAATATCTGTTAATTGGTGTATTAATTCTTGCAATTGGGAATATATTAGATAGAGTTTTAAATGGTGTATGTGACTATATATCAATATCTTCTTTAATTGGATCATCTTTCCCAATATTTAATCTTTTGGATTTAGGTATTGTTTTGAGTATGTTTTTAATTTTTATTGATATAATGAAATATGGAGAAAGTAAAGATAGCAGATAAATATGTAAATGAGAGGTTAGATAAGGCAGCAGTAGATATATTAAAAGGTTTGGGAATTAAAATTCCTAGTAGATCCTTTTTGAAAAACCATTTAGAGAAAGGAGCTTTAGTCAATGGAGATACTGTTAAAGGATCTTACAAGTTAAGAAAGGGAGATGTTGTAGAAGTTAATACAGAGTTGTTAAAAAAATCTTTAGAAGAGTTAGATCTAAGTGAAAAAATTGTTTCAGAGGAAACAGAATTACCAATTGTTTTTGAAAATGCTAATTACTTGGTAATAGATAAGCCAAAGGGAATGGTTGTACATCCTGGAGTAGGGAATTGGAAAGGAACTCTAGCCAACTATGTCAGAGGATATTTAGAAGGCAAAGAGGAATATGACAAGAAGGTAGATAGGGCAGGGATTGTACATAGATTAGACAAGGGAGTATCAGGATTAATTGTAGTAGCGAAGAATAAAAAGACCCAAGATTTTCTAAAGAAACAATTTCAAGAGCATACAGTAGAAAAGATATATTTAGCAGAAACTGAAAAATACAAAAAATCTAAATTAGATATGTTAGAAATTCAAAAGAATATCTCTTTAGGGAAAAAGATTGAAATTAATGATAAGTGGTTAACAATGGAGGGATATATGAAAAGAAGTCCCAGAAACAGAATTAGAATGCAGTTTAGACCATGTAAATCTGGAGGATCTAAATTAGCAATATCTCACTTTTTAAAGGTAGGAGAAGAGAAATATCTTGTTAAGATAGATACGGGGAGAATGCATCAAATTCGTGCAACTCTCTTTTACTTAGGTAGATATTTAAAAGGAGATACCTTATATACTCCTGGTTCCAGAAAATTCATGCCAAACAATATTAAACTTAAATCTGTATATCTTTCCTTTAAAGATTCTTCAGGGAAGAGAAAAGTTTTCAATATATTCAAATGAGTAAAGCTAAAAGAAGGAAAGTAAAAAGGATACAGAAAAGAAGATCCTCTAAGAAGCGTAGTAGTAGAAAGAAAGATTTTAACAGTAAGATCCTGTGGCTAGTACTCCCTTTTTTGGTTGTTGGATATACGATATACATATCTGTATTAATAACGGGGGTTGAGAAAAAAGATCCTTTAGCAGAAAATGGTTCTTCATCATATCTTTTGTCAGATACTTCTTTTGGAGATTTAGATAAAACATTGTGGGTTTTTGAAGACGGAGAGGGTGAAGATTCTAGTATTACAGATGCTTTTCTAGTTGCTAGTAACCAAGAAAAAGATTTTCTTTTAAATATATATATTCCAGGGTGGATATATTTTTCTTTTGACGAAGAGAGGTTTGGAAATGCTTTAACTGTTTCTAATTTTAGATATGCAGGAGAATTTTTAGAAGATGGGAGAGGTATTGAATATGGGGTATGGCAATTTGAACAAATGCTTGGAACAAAAATTAACAACTATGTATGGATAGGGGAGAAGGAACAATCTTTGTATTCAGATATATTTGGTAATTACAAAGAAATTAAGGGAGATTTTAATTACAATGTAGATGATGGAGATTTTACCAATGATGCGCTTTTGTTAGATAGTTTTTTAAGTAAATTCTCAATATTAGATATTCCCTTACATCCAGGGAAAGTTTCTGAAATGGGAGAAGGGGTAATTAGTAATAGAGGGTATGTAGATATATTGTCAAAAATGTCTTTTACTAAAGGAGATTTAAGAAGTTCTGAAAAGCATTTAATAGATTTGGGTAATTCTGAATATTTAGAAGAGGAATTGTCGAATATGGGAGGGTTAGCATACCATTTTAATTCTAGTAAATATGATGGAATCTTCAGAGACTATTTGTTAGACATCTTGGACAGGGAATTAGAAAAGGAACAAGTTAGAGTTGAGGTGTATAACGGGAGTGGTATATCTGGTGTGGCAGGTCAAATGGCTCGAAAGATTGAAAATTCTGGTTGTGACGTTGTTAGGTATGAAAATGCTCCTGATGTTAGAGATCATACTGTTTTGTATATACCGGACGAGGATAGGTTTAAAAACTCCATAGATGTTGTTAAAGAGGTAGTAGATGGTAATGTAGAGATCATTAATGACCGTCCTACATTCATGACCACTGGAGATATTGTTGTGGTTTTAGGTAAAGATATTGAAAGAATATATTCTTTCTAATTGAGAAAAATAGTAAATTCGTTTAAAATTGTTCAGTATGATATTAGTAATTACAATTAGTGTACTTCTAATCCTATCTTTGCTTTTCTTTGGATTTATAAAGGTTTTAGGGGCAGGGAGTGAGGAAGTAGAAGTTTTTGAAGAGGTTAGAAATAACCAATTAATGCAGATATTGGTACCAAGAGAAAACGACAAAACTCCTTTAGCTGCAGAACAGATGTTTTCATCCATACACGGTATTTTAGAGGGGAATGTAAAATCTTTAGATTTAGTTAGTTTTGAAATTGCTTCTAATGGTAAAGATGGTGTCAGATTCTATGTTTCTGCTCCCCAACATCTTTGTAAATTCATTGAGGGTCAGGTATATGCTCAATATCCTAATGCAGATATTAAGCATGTTCCAGACTATGTTAAAGAAAAGAATGGAGATAATTCTTTTGTTACAGCAGGGGTAATTGAATTAGATAAATCTTTCATTTTTCCAATTAAAACATTTAGAAACTTCGACGTAGATCCTCTTGCTGCAATTACAGGTGCAATTGGAGATTTAGAAGATTCTTCTACTGCATGGATTCAATTGGTAATTAGGCCTGTTTCAAATTACTGGCAAGAAGATTCAAAGGAATATATTACCGCAATTAGAGAAGGTAGGTCTGTTGACAAGGAAGGCTTTTTTAAGAAATTGGGTAACTTTGTAGGTAAAATGTTTGAAGCTTTAGCAACTAGTGAAGATGCTAAAGGTAAAGAGATTGTACAATTGGCTCCTGGGCAGGAAGGTGAACTATCTGAAGTAGAGAATAAGATGCTTAAGGTAGGGTCTGAAATTTGTGTAAGGATTGTTACAAAAGCAGATTCACAGATTAGAGCAGAGCAGATATTTAGAGATGTTGTTGCTAGTTTTAAACAGTTTACGACTGCACATCTAAATAGTTTTGTATATGTTGAGCAGGAAAAAACAGGGGAGGAGATATATAACGACTACCTTAAGAGATTTTTGTCTTCAGAGACTCAAGATATTTTAAATATTGAAGAATTGGCTTCTGTATTCCATTTGCCAAATATTTCAGTAGAAACACCAAATATTGTATGGAGTAGGGCAAGAAAGGGAGAACCTCCTATGAATTTGCCTACATCTGCAAGTTCTGAATATGTAAATATTTTTGGAGAAACAGATTACAGAGGGGAGAGGATGGAATTTGGTTTGAAGAAGACAGATAGAAGGAGACATTTTTACTTACTTGGTAAGACTGGTGCTGGTAAAACTACTTTGTTTAAAAATATGTTCATTTCAGATGTTTTAGCAGGAGAAGGGGCTTGTTTCATAGACCCCCATGGAGAGGTTGTAGAAGAGATATTAGATTACATCCCAGAGCATAGGAAGAAAGACGTTGTTTACTTTAATCCTGCGGATGTGGATCATCCAATTGGTTTTAATCTCTTAGAACTGTCAGACCAATCTCAGAGAGATTTGGTTGCAGATGGTGTGGTAGAGGTATTTAAAAAGCAATTTGGATATTCCTGGGGTCCTAGACTTCAATATATTCTTACTAATGCAATTTCTACTTGTCTTGAGGCTCAGGGTACAACTCTTCTTTCAGTAATTAGGTTGTTAAATGACAAGAATTATAGGAAGTTCCTTTTAAAACAGGTTAAAGATCCAATTTTGTACAAGTTTTGGAATGAAGAATTTGCACAGATGAGTCAGAACAACAGACTTCTAACAGAGGCTGTTGCACCAATTCAAAACAAGGTTGGGAGATTTTTGTCTTCTGCTGTAATTAGAAATATTGTAGGACAGGTACATTCGACTATAGATTTG
>Ga0272443_10006253_pt1 | contig 11881 bp, 7 predicted proteins | sample SSMAcet12_FD_193581 | JGI IMG/M metagenome (GOLD analysis project Ga0272443, IMG submission 193581) | Marine sediment archaeal communities from Little Sippewissett salt marsh, Falmouth, MA, United States - SSM-Acet-12 | ecosystem: Environmental > Aquatic > Marine > Wetlands > Sediment ... | reverse complement strand
AGTGTTGTTTAAAATCATTTTTAAATCTCTCATTGTATAATTCAATTCTTGTGTTCTCTCCAATACCTTTTCTTCCAATGTATTATTTAGAGCTTCTATCTCCTGATAGGAGGTTTCCAATTCTTCATTGACTGCACGAACTTCTTCCAGCGTTTCGGTCAATTCCATCCTCAGACGTTTTTCTTCTCGGTAGTTTTTGATGAAATGATAGGTAAAAAAACTTCCAAAAACGAAACTCATAATCATCAGGGCGTTTTGCTGCATTGTGGGGAGTGGAAAAGCGTGAAAAAGAGATCTGAAATAAAAATCACTTAAAATCGAAAAGAAAAGAATGAAAAGCGAGATTTGCAACAATTTAATTTTTGTATGCTTTACTGATAGGTAAATCATATAAAGATTCATAAACAAAAAATAGACAATTGATACCCGATGCTTCATTTCCAGTGAGTAAGGAACAAGATAATAATGCAAAAGCACAAATGGAACACCAATCCAAAGATATTTTGTTAGTCTAAATCGTTTTAAGATATAAAATTCCAACCCTTGAAAGAGAAAAATAAAAGACACTAACATTAAAAGTGGAACAAAATAATCATAAATCACACTACCTTGAAACATAGTCGTGTTGAAAGCCAAAATAACCAAAGCCAAGTATATGGCTTGCAATAACTCACCGATACCAATATTCAAATAAGATTTTCGAAGTGATCGCATGCTGTTGCCTATCACAAACATGAGAAAGACAATTACCAGTTGTACACCAACAGCAAGAATAAAGATATAAGATTCCACAAAATTAACCCTAAAGATGCTTTGTTTTATGATTGCAGCGTTCGCCAACATTGGCGGGTAGGCTAAATAAATGCCTTGAGGCCCTTTTGCCGTGATTGAAATTTCTATCGATTCATTTAACAAATTCTCAGGGATCTGATAAGACAAAAAAAGATACGGAGGAGGATTTTTCTCCATTTCCTCTTTGGGATTAATGTCAGCGATAAACTGTCCATCGATTAATAACTTCCCGTCAATAGTGGGATAAACAGAAAATGTTAAAAAGTCTCTGTTTGGAGGCAAATCGATGCTTTTTTTAATGGTGATTTCTTCCCCTTCACGGATCAGATGAGAAATTGGAAAAGAGCCCGACACCTCTTCATTGCTAATAGTTACTTGCCAATCACCCGTCAAAGGTTCTAACTGACTTGTGGCATAGATCATGGTTAAGAAAAACAGAATTCCTGCAAAAAAAAGGAAACCCAGCAACATAGGTTTGCAATAAAGCGCAATTTTTTTTCTTAAATTATTCAACATCATCACCAATTTTTTCTTTGCAGTTTTTATCAATAAAAAGGAGCTTTTTTGGAACCATTTTCCATATCTTTCAAGAAGTTATTTCCCTTCTTTACCTTACAATCAAGATCAAAAAAAATTATATCATACAACCAAAACAACCCACCATAAAAAAAGACACTCCCAAAAAAAGAGTGTCTTCATTAATTATAGATATCCTAGCATCATTCAAGAATCGGCTTAATATCTATCTTCCACCCCGTCAAACGCGCAGCCAAGCGAGCATTTTGTCCACCTTTACCAATAGCCAGGGAAAGCTGCGTAGGCGGAACCCAGATTCTTGAAATCTTATTTTCCTCATCCAAAACTTCCACTTCAATAACTTCCGCTGGAGCTAAAGCATTTCGAATTAAAATCTCGATATCATCCGACCACTCAAAGGCATCCACTTTCTCTCCACTGAGTTCTTTAACGATATTCGTAATTCGTGTCCCATTTTCACCAATACAAGCCCCTACAGGATCGACCTGATGGTTTGAAGAGCGTAAAGCCACCTTACTCCTAACCCCAGGCTCTCTTGAAATGGCAACAATCTCCATCGTTCCATCATTGAGTTCAGGAACCTCCTTAAACAGCAGCATCTTCAAAAATTCTCTGGAAGTTCGGTTGACTCTCATATAAGCTCCTCTGGGACTTTTCTCAACGGTTTCTATGTAGACTTTTATATGCTTGCTGTTCTCGAACCGCTCCCCCGGAATCATTCTCTCTTGTGTAATAACCGTTTCAACCTTGCCAATCCGGATTTCATACCCATTGGAAAGTGGACGCATCACTTCAGCACTGGCTAAAGTGTTTTCCATGTCTTTATACTGTGTATAAATACTATCTTTTTCTAATTCTCGCAGCTTTTGAATCAAAACTTGTTTCGCCGTTTGCGCAGCGATTCGATTGAATTTCTTCACGTTTATCTTCTGGCGAATCTCCTCACCGATCTTTGCATTATGCTTGATCTTATGAGCTGCCTTGATGTCAATCTCATATGAGGGATCTTGGATATCCTCTTCCTTTTCTACAACAAAAAACAATCGGTAAATAGAGATTTCGCCTGTTAACTGATCCACTTTGATCTCAACGTGCTCCTCTTCACCAAATGCCTTTTTATACGAAACCTTTAAAGACCTTTCCAAAGCCTCGATGATTTCCTCTTTTTTTATACCTTTTTCATTTTCAAGCTGTTCTAAAGCCTCAATAAGATTGATATTCATCTTAAACCTCCAAATATAACTGTGCTTTCTTCACATTCGTGTAATTTATCTTAAATAATCGATTTGAATCTCTTTCGAGAACTTCCAATTCATTTTCTTCCAAATCAAAATCCGTTAATTTCCCAATGAAAACCGTTCGTTTCTCTACCGGCTCTTTTGTAATGATTTTAACCGTTTCACCCACAAAACGCTTAAAATCCCTCTCACTCCGAAGTTCCCGTTCCACTCCGGGTGAAGAAACTTCCAGATAATACGATCCTTTTAATAATTCCTGCTCATCAATCAACGGCCCAATATGCCTGGAAACTTCCTCGCAATCTTTGATACTAATGGACCGCTGCGGGTGATCAATAAAAATCCTTAACGTTTTTTTCGATTTCTGCTGTATGTATTTTAACTCGTACAATTCGTATCCTAATTCTTCTAACAAAGCCTCTAAAGCTTTCTGCAACTGTCCAACTATTTTTTGCAAATTAATTCCCCCAAAAAAAGCTTTTCTGCAATACTTAAGGCGGGTAGATAACTCCCGCCTTTAGCGTTCTTATTAACAAAATTTCGAGGGCAACGCCCTCGAAATGTTTTTTCATGACTAAAGTTATTTTACCAGAAAATTATGATTAAGTCAACTGGTTAAATTGCTTCGCAATTTAACCTTAGGAGTTTTCCCTTTTGGGGAAAACTCCATGCTTTCAATTAGGTTTTTTTTATTGCTTTGCAATTTAACCTTGGCAGTTTCCCGTTGGAAAACTGCAGGAGTATGGATTAAGGTTGCGATTTAAGCTTAGCAGTTTCACTTTGTGAAACTGTAGTGATTTTGAATCAAGGGCGATTTAAGCATTAGTAAGATGGGACAGGTACGATGATTAAGGAATTTACCTCATAAAAGTGAAGTTTTTCCCTTTAGGGAAAATACTTCAAGGAAAAGAAAGCTTGTCTTTTAAGCTTTCTTATCACAGTATCTAGCGGCCCTGTCCCATCGGAAGACTATGAAAAAGCCAAGTATTTCATACAGTTAAATTATCCGTAACCAATTTTAAAATGAACTGTCAGTTGCTTATTTAACCACATATCTAGAAGCTCTATCCCATTGGGAGCACTTTTTTCAGTTCTTCTCCAAAACACCTTATAAATTATTTTCTAACCAATTAAGAGTTTATCCTTTATGTTAAAATCAAACAGAATACATCCGATAATTAAACAGACCAAAAAAGGAGAAAAGCTATGAGTATAATTGATGGAAAAACGATATTACTTACCGGAGGAACAGGAACATTCGGAAAAGCATTCACAGAATATATTTTTAAAAATCATCAACCAAAGAAGTTGATAATATTTTCTAGAGATGAATTTAAACAATATGAAATGGAAAGAAGATTTCCATTAGAAAAATACAGCATTAGATACTTCGTAGGTGACATCCGAGATAAAGACAGACTTTACAGAGCCTTTAACGGAGTTGATTATGTCATTCACGCTGCAGCTCTTAAGCAAGTTCCAGCATGTGAATACAATCCTTTCGAGGCAGTCAGAACAAACATACTGGGAGCACAAAACATTATTGATGCAGCCATTGATAGAGGCGTAAAAAAAGTCATCGCCATTTCCACAGATAAGGCGGTAAATCCCATTAATCTATATGGTGGAACAAAAATGGTGATGGAAAAACTGATGATCGCTGGAAATTATTATGTTGGAGGAAAAAGCACTCTTTTTTCAGCTGTCAGGTATGGCAATGTCGTAGGAAGTAGGGGAAGTGTCATTCCATTCTTCATAAAAATAAAAAAAGAAGGCAAAAAGAAATTGCCGGTTACCGATAAAAGAATGACCCGATTCTGGATTCCAATTGGAGATGGGGTTAAATTGGTTATGAATGCCCTGGAGGAATCAGTTGGAGGAGAGACTTTTATTCCACAGATTCCCAGCATGAAAATCACCGATTTAGCGAAAGCGATCATTCCTAATTGTGAAATTGAAGAAATAGGCATCAGACCCGGAGAAAAATTGCATGAAACGTTGATCAGTGAAGAAGAAGGGGAAAAAACATACAAAATGACTAAAAATGAACAGGACTTATTCATCATCTTGCCTCACTTCTCTGATTTAAACGGTAGATATGAAAAATATTTAAACCTATTCGAGATGCCAAAAGATTTTTCATATACCAGTTCAAATAACGAAGAATGGTTAACCGTTGAACAAATCAACAATATGATCGGGAATCACATATGAAAATTCCCTATGGTTCCCAATGGATAGACGAAGATGATATCCAAGCAGTGATCAAAGTCCTAAAGGGAGATTGGCTCACACAAGGTCCCACAATTGATGCCTTTGAAAAAGCCTTTGCACAATATGTGGATGCTCAATATGCGGTAGCTTTCAATTCAGGTACTTCCGCTCTACACGGGGCAATGTTTGCTGCAGATGTGACAAAAGGCGATGAAATCATCACTTCTCCCATTACATTTGCCGCCTCAGCAAACTGCGGTGTTTACATGGGCGCCAAACCTGTTCTATCAGATATTGATCCAGATACCTACTGTATTAATCCTGAAGAAATGAAGAAAAACATCACAAAAAAAACAAAAGTCATCTTACCTGTTGATCTAGCAGGCTATCCTGTTGATATAAACACAATAAAAGAAACCATCAAAGACACTGATCTTGTTATTGTTGAAGATGCAGCTCATGCCTTGGGAGCCATAAGAAAAGGTCAGAAAATAGGAACTCAGGCAGATATGACCATGTTCTCCTTTCATCCCGTTAAACACATCACAACAGCTGAAGGCGGCATGATCACAACGAACAACAAAGTCTATTACGAAAAACTCAGATTATTCCGATCCCACGGAATAACAAAAGACGCTGACAAATTAATAAAAAATGAAGGGCCCTGGTATTATGAAATGCAGGCATTGGGTTATAATTTCAGAATCACAGATATGCAATGTGCTCTGGGCCTTTCACAATTAAAAAAGGCAGATGAATTTATCAACAGAAGAATCCAATTGGCTACTCGATACGATGAAGCTTTTAAGGATAACCCTTTGATACAAACACCTCCAAGACCAAAAAAACATGATAGTCGACACGTTTTTCATATCTATCCAATCTTATTAGATAAATCATTGAACAGAAAGGAAATTTTCATCAAACTCAGAGAAAAAGGCATCCTCTGTCAAGTCCATTACATACCTATTCATCATCAACCCTATTACCAGAAACAATTCAATTACAAATTGAATCAATTTCCAAAAGCAAATGAGTACTATCAAAGAGAAATTACAATCCCTCTGTTTCCAAAAATGACCGATGATCAGCAAACCTATGTTATTGAAAACATCAACAATTTAATAAACTAAAATGATAATTTTCAGAACCAACGGTGGCCAAAAAACCGGATTGGGACACATCATGCGCTGCCTGTCTTTGGCAAAAGCAATAAAACAAACCCAAAAAACAACCATCATATTTAGAATTAACAAAGAACTTGAGCCCTTTGTAAAGACAAAAGGTTTTCAAACTCAGATTGCAGAAAGCTACAATCAACAAGACGTCAAACAAATCATAAAACAAAACCCTAAATACGTCGTTTTTGACTCCTATCTATCAACTTCCCAATACCTGGAAACCATCCAAAGAGAAATCCTCTTAATCCAATTCGATGACAATAACGACATCTATAACCCTATAGTCGCTGATATCGTCATCAACGGAAATATTCACACGGAAAGTCTTAATTACCAGTCAAAAAATCAAAACACACAATTTTTACTCGGCCCAAAATATCTCATCATGAGAGAAGCCTACTGGCAAGATACAGAAATCACAAAAGGAAAAGGTATTTTAATCACAACAGGAGGATCCGATTTCCTTCATCTAATGCCTAAATTTATAAAAGCCCTCCAAAAAACCAGCTTCTTAAAGAAAATCATCATCGGACCGGCATATGAAGAATCCGAAATTGAAGAAATCATAAAACTGACAAACAACAACCAAACATTCCAACTCATTCATAAACCCACTTCCTTAAAAGAACACATTGCCAATTCAGAAATGGTCATCACCGCTGCAGCAAGCACCGTTTATGAAGTTCTAAGATTAAAAAAAATACCAATAATATATACTTTGGCAGAAAATCAAAAACAAATCGCAAAAGCCTTAACTGAAAAAAGTGTTATATCTTTGGGTGATGTAAAAACAATGCCTTTTGATGAAGTTTTTCTATTAAAGAAAATGAATCAATCTATCATCGGAAAGAAAAACCTGGAAACTTTATTTAACTTCATTGATGGAAAAGGCGTTTTTCGAATAATAGAGAATATAAAATAACAAAAACTATTTCTTGAATAATTCTTATATTTGGATTAGAAAACAGAGGGAGACAGGACCCTTGATTAAGGAGTTTGTTTTCTAAACTCCGTGTATCAAGGGCCCTGTCACCCGGATTTTAAGATTTCTTGATATCCCAAAGATTCGGCAATATAACACTCTTCTCAATATCAGCAAACCTCTCCCTCAAATCCCTTTTCAACGATTCAGGCAAATCCTCACGCTCACTAACCTCAATAACCTCTTTCAATTGCTGAACACTATCTCCACCAAAAACAAAAAAATCAATGCGTTTATCATTCAGACTGAATAACTCAGACACTGCCAATCTTGAAAAACCTTTCCTTTTGCACAAATCATCCAGTTCTTGGACATAGCCCTTTGCCTTTTCCAAACCCTCTGGAATATCCGAGACATTCATTACAGCCAATCCCTGTAAAAAGGCACTTCTGGCAAAAACCTTTTTATTATTTTTGCTTGTCAAATAAAAAAAATCGGTCTGAGACAACCTTTGATCAAAAACACTGTAAGGGATTTGGATATAATCCACCCAATTCATACCAGCGGCATCAATAGCGTGTTCCTTTTCATATATAGATACACCTATATTTCTGACAAAGCCCTTTTCTTTCACATAAATCATCTGCTCAACCAGGTCTTCTCGGTAGATATATTCAGGGGTATGAAACAAAAAGCCATCAAGCACATTAATGTTTAATCTCTTCAACGAATAAAGAACAGCTTCTTCAATATCTTTGAAAACACAATCAGAACCTTCATCAAATGCTTTTGGAAAAAGTTTAGAAATGATATGAAATTCTCTTAAATTGTCTCTATTGGAAAGATATTCCCCCAAAACTTCTTCAGCATTACCATACGCCTGAGCCGTATCAAACCACCTAATGCCATTGTTAGTTGCATAATCTAACATCTTAAAAGCCCTTTCAAGAGATGGTTTTCCTGATTTATTGGCAACACCATAATCCATTCCTAATTGAACAGTACCAAGGCAAAATTTATAAATATTATTCATCCAATCCCTTCTTTTCTCTTTTTCTATAGTATACTATAAATGTACTTCTTGAATAAATCATGTTTATTTATTAGAAGACGATAAATAAGAAAAGGTTGGTGGTATAATGAGCGCAAAAAAAATCAAAGTAAATAGAAGTAACAAGGAAGGACAAACTGATCTTATAAAAATAAATCCTGAAGAACTAGAGATATTGTATCGCGAAAAAATCAAACCCTATCCATTTGAAGAACTCGTTTTAATCGTTCTGGGAGGAGAATTTGGAGTCATCGTAAAATTCATGCAAGAAAACATTTCATTTTCAAAACTCATCGTTATTGAACCTAATAAAGTGTTTTACGGAAAAAAAGAAGTCAGAGATTTTTACAATAAAATCGAAAAGGAAACCAATAATAAGATAGAATATATTCCCATAGATCAGGTTGAAAAAAATTCACAAATACTCCTCAGTAAGTTGGTTAATGCTAATTTTGACACAAAAGGTTTGGAAGTAATTTCAAATCCCTTTTACACACAAAAATTCGAAAAACAAATAAAAGCGGAAGAAAAAAGATTAAATGACTATCTGGAATCTATACAACCTAAACTAAAAAAAACAGAACCGGAAATCATTGACAATATACAAAAGAAATACCATGCAAATCTGGAAAAAACAACAAAAATCTTTGGATTTAACAGTAAAAAACAAATGTTGGATAGTTTCAATAAAGATGTAGATGTTGGAAAAGGAAACCTCGTTGTTCTAATCGGATTTGAACACGGGTATTTCGCGAAACACCTCCTGAAAGAAAAAGTCATTCATAATTTGATTAATATTGAGGTTATCAAAGAATTTGAAGAAGATAAAATCTCAAACAATATTGCTTTAGAATCAGCTTTTCAGAGCAACAATTCCATCAAAACATTTTACTTTACAAAAGGGGAAGAAGCCTTTCTGGATTTTTTTGAATTCGCCAAAACAAAGCTCACCTTTATACAAAACAGTAAAATTATCATCAACCCATTATACGAAAAAAAACACATCGAAGAAGTTAAAAAATACCTGAAAGTAGTCACAAAACACATGAAAAGCATCGCTTTCCTAAAAGGCAATAGTATCTCAGATGAGTTCTACGGTATGACGAACGCCCTTTATAATCTGAGAAAAATCGATGAAATGCAAGTATTTAAACCTAATATACAATTTAATACCGTAATTTCAGTGGCAGGTGGCCCTTCACTGGATAACCATATGGATTATTTAAAAAAAATTCAAAGCCAATATCCAGTTATTGCCGTTGAAGTGATTGCTAATAAATTAATTAAAAATGGCATCATACCCGATATAGTTTGTGCACAAGAAAGAACATTTCCCATATCAAAGATAGCTGAAAAATTTGATGCAACCATCAAGAGTCAATCAATTTACGTAACACCAAATTTTGTGCATACTTATAATTTTAACGATATTAAACATTTTGTTGTTGCTGCCCAAACCGAAAAAAGCCCTGTGGAAAAATACATTCACAAAAAATACTACTCTTTTTCCCATAAATTAGGACAAAGCATCTACGTAGGAGAAGTCAACTTGAATGTAGCCATGTGGTTTAAACCAAAGCAGGTCTTGTTATTTGGCCATGACTTGGCTATAACCCCTAAAAAAATCTATGCTACTGAAAGTGAAGGAGCTGCTAGTTACTCGATGCGTGATTCCACAAAAGAAATAGGCAATCGAGGACAAGACGTTTATATAACTCCCATTTTCCATAAATTTAGAAATAATACAGAAACGATCCTTCCAAAGATGATTAAAAAATATGGAGTAAAATTTATCTCCTTCAGTGATGGGGCAAAGATTAACTATGTTGAAGATGCAAAAGAAGAAGACTATCCTGCAATATTTGAAAAAAAAGCAAACAAACCTACGTTTCTAAAACTGATTCAAAAAGCCTCACCTAACAAAAAAAAGATTAAGGAAGCTATCAATTCTGAAATACAAATTTTGGAAGAACAGTTACATTTTTTTGAACATTGCACAAACTATTCAAAATTCACCATTATGTCGATTTTTATCCCATTAGTAGTTAAGAAAGACTCTATATTGAGCAAAGTGGGGCGATTAATGTTGGAGGACTTTCTATCGAAACACAGCTACGACCAAAGGAATATGAAGAATTGGGTGATTGAAAACAGAAATGATTTTATATCTCTTATAAAAAGGGTAATAAGAGTTCTAAAAATAACATATGAAACCATCGATAACCCTGAAAGTTTTCCGAAAAAGGATTCTGACTTTAAAACACTATTTGATTACAATCTTTTCGCCCCAATACGTGATCAAGTTTATGATATCAAAGAAGGAATTAAAATCAAGCTTGAAGATAAATTAAAACAAGAATTAACAAAAGAAGACTTAATATATGCAACTCTTGCGTTTTTATATTCTTTTGAACCGGTAAATTTTTTAAAAATGGGGGAAGTCGTCTCAGCCCTTGGAAAATATGTAAATGAAGATGAACAAGTTAATATCATTTATCAAGAAGGATTGGAAAGACTCATCGCTTTTTATGAAAAACAATGGCAATACTTTAAAGAAGTCAAAGAAACTTACTTCTACCGCTATCAATTGGCCTCCATGCATTATGCTGCAGGACATTTTAAATGGGTGATCGATTTTTATTCAGAATTTACAGATCTTGAAAAACCCGAAAAAATCATTCTTGCAGATGCTTATAGCGATTTTGGAAATTTTCAAAAAGCATTTGGACTGTACAAAGAATTATTAAACGAATCTCAAAATCTTAGGATTCTTATTAACGCCTTTCATTGCCTTATTGCATCAGAAAAGGTTGCAGAAGCAAAACTATTTCATTTCTTGTTAAAAAACTTTGCTGGAGAAAATGAACAATATCATAAAAATCTTGACATTTTAAACAAACAAATCGAAGAAATTTTAAATTGGACCACTGAAAATGGATTAAAAAATAACGAAGAACTAATCAAAGAAAAAGGAGAAACCAACCAAGCATATGTTATTGATTTTCATTTAAAATCATTTGAAGAGATAAAAGATGATGATATCAATCTTCTCATGGAACTCTTCGCAAGAGAAAACGAAATAAAAATTTATCGGCTTAAAGATAGAATCTTCCAACTTCTTCTTAAAAAAGAAGCTGAGATGCCTGATTTCTCATTCTATATTAACCCCCCAAAGATCGAAAAACTATAATAATATAAAAGATAAGGCAGCCCAAAGGGCTGCCTTTATTAAAGCTTAAAATGATTATTATCTCAGTAACTGAAGAACGTTCTGTGGAAGCTGATTGGCCTGTGCTAACATGGCATTGGCACTTTGACTCAGGATCTGTAGTTTCGTGAATTCCATCATTTCCTTCGCCATGTCTGCATCTCTGATTCGACTCTCAGCGGCTGTCAGGTTTTCCATGGTGACACCCAGGTTGTTGATCGTATGATCCAGCCTGTTTTGGAGCGCACCTAACTTAGATCGTTCGCCGGATACTCTGCCGATCGCATTATCTATAGTACCAATCGCTCTGTTTGCCAATTCATTACTGGTGACTTGTATGTTGTCTACACCCAGTGAACCCGCTCGCATGTTTCCTATTCCCATTCCAATGTCTTGTTTCTGGTTGGCTCCAATGTGTAATACCATCGTTCTATCTGCCAAATGGACAAAGGTGTTAACGCTGTTGCCACCGCCACCCGTCAGGGCAAAGTCTTTGGTATCACTGTTCCACGAGACGGATAATCCGGAATTTGCATCGAATTTGACATCAACGTTCTCATGGACTACCCCGATCAATTTGTTCTCGGATAATTTCACATCACTGGCGATGACCGTTCCATCATGGGCATCTGTGACATCAACGGTAAACTGGTTATTTTCAGAGTTCTGAATCGTTGTTAAACTTAAGGCTCTGAGTACATCATCATCTCCAACGAAAGTGATTTCTCCATCTGTTCC
>Ga0272443_10006251_pt1 | contig 11884 bp, 10 predicted proteins | sample SSMAcet12_FD_193581 | JGI IMG/M metagenome (GOLD analysis project Ga0272443, IMG submission 193581) | Marine sediment archaeal communities from Little Sippewissett salt marsh, Falmouth, MA, United States - SSM-Acet-12 | ecosystem: Environmental > Aquatic > Marine > Wetlands > Sediment ... | reverse complement strand
GGACACCCTCAACAACGGCTTCCTCGTTCGCAGCTTCCAGCTCATCTGTGATCTCCATCGTCAGTCGCTGTGCAACGCCAAGCAGTTCACCGGCAACCGGATGCATGATCCCGTTGTTCTGTTCAATCAATACCCAGAATCGTCTGGTCATATCAGTTCTCCAGTATCGAAGCGACGCTCGAGTCTGCCAGCATCATATCGAGAACGGTGTCGATCGTTTTCGCGAGGCCGACATCGGTTACGCTGATCGTCTCCCCTGGTTGGTGCTGCTCCGGCGTCCCCGTTTTCGCCACCCAGGTTGGCGATCCCTTCAGGCCGATCTGGTCAACATCATATGGAAAGGGTTCTTCCGCAGTCCACAGTTCAGGCGTGTAGCGAAGCGAGGCGATCAGCTGGGGAAGGGGTGCGTACGGGATGTCCGCAATCTCCTTCTCGCAGGTCAACACAGCAGGCAGAGAGACTTTGATGACTTCAACGCCTGTCTCCGTCTTGCGATCGACTATCGCAAATCCCTGTTCCTGGTTCATTTCACGGATGTGGACCGCGTAGGTAATCAGTGGAAGACCCAGCCGGACGGCTGCACCCGGCCCCACCTGGGCAGTGTCCCCGTCAATGGCTTGCTTTCCGAAGAGGATCAAATCGATGGGATCATCCTGATGAATTTTCCGGATCGCTTCCGCGAGCACATACGAAGTCGCCAGCGTATCCGATCCTGCAAAGAGACGATCCGAGATGAGAATGCCGCGGTCGGCCCCCATTTCAACGCATTCCTGCAACGCGAGCTCCGCTGCAGATGGGCCCATGGTGATGATTGTGATTTTCCCGCCCAGTTTCTGCTTCCATTCCGCGGCTGCAGCGACAGCATGGGCATCGTAGGGATTGAGGATGGTGGGCACACCTTTCCGGATGAGGCTGCCGGTTTCCGGATCGATGCGAATATTGGTCGTGTCCGGCACTTGCTTGATGCTGACTAGGATATGGATCAAGGGGTCACCTCGCGATCGCTGGCTGCCAATTTTCCTGGCACCAAGTTACGCTGCTATTCGGATACGATTACTCCCATATTAAACCAGCACTAACCTTATCATAAAAATCCGTTTTGGACAGCGGTCTCGTTCAAGCCTGAGTGATCATGTGCGATGAGAGCGTCAAGTGGGAGCAGCGAAAGGAGTCGTGCAAATCGGTTGGTGCGACGCAGTTAAGAGCCGGGAATATGGCGGGGCTTTTGCGGTGCTTATCCCGCGTGCAGGACCCCCAGGACGCTGAATATTCCAGCGAGGATCAGGGCACCGAAAATCCCCAGCCAGGCCCATTTTCCCTGCTGTGCGAAATAGCCCGGACTCACCACAGCGGTATAGAAGAGCATTCCCATCGCCAGCAGGTATACCTCCCTGCCCCAGGCTGCCCCCGTCAGCACAGCAGCCCCGCCTGCAATCAGCATCAGTGCGGTGAGCATCTCTGCTGCGATGTGAAATGCGATGCGGATTGGTTCCGTCTTCAATTCAGGAATCTGTCCGGAGAGAAACGATGCCGACCATTGGCCGATCATCCCCAGGCCGACGACGATGGCAAAGATGCCTGCGTAGATCATGCGTCCTTCCTGTTGGCTTTACGTTGTGTCAATGCCTCTTGAATGCCTTGAATCTATAATGACACTATATCTTTAATCACCACAGGATAAAAGCCGAATACTCTGCAATATTGATGCCTGATTTTCGACGGGAGCTATCCTCCGTCAAGATCGTATTTAAGAGATTGGTGCCCACATTGGCCGTACGCGTCTCTGCCGTTTCAACCCGCACTGCCCCTTCCTGTCCGAACTGCAAGCCCTGCTCGAGAAGGCGTTTTCCTTCTACCCCGAGGCCCTGCAGGAAGCCCTGCGGATGAACCGCCGCCGGCCGCACGGGCGGGGCAAGCCGCTGTGAAAGCCATTGCGGCGATGGTGCAGCCCGAACTGGGCGCCTGCGGGCCCTATCCACCTTCGAGGATTGGCATCCCTGCTGCTTGACTCTCTGACCATTCTTGCGTTCAATCCTGACAGGACCTGTAATGTTCCGCCTCATAGGAGATCCATCATGAAGCCATCCCACTTCATTCCCGCTTGCATCCTGCTCGCTCTTGCGTTCACTGCATGCGGCGGTGCTGCGCCCACAGCGGAACTGGCGTCTGTCGAAGCTCCTCCTTCAGACTCTGCCATTTGCCTCACGCTCAACGTAGAGCACAGCGGCTTCATCGACACCGGCGCCCTGGAGCAGCTCGTCCACAGATGGATACGCTTGAGTGGCCATGAGCTCAGCCTGAACGGGGAGTGCGGCGCCGATCTCGCAATCGACATCGCCGTCAGTGCTGGCGGACAGCACTACGACAGCCTCACCAGCGGGGGAGAGTTCTGCTACACCGGCGCCCGCGCCGAGGGCGAACTCCGCTTTGACCAGAGCGAAGATACCCGTACGATCGAATTGGAAGCACGCAAGGATCCCCCGCCCCTCATCGCCAACTGCCCCGGCGAGGAGGATGCGCCGTATGACGCCGCATGGGGGCCGGCGGTCTTCAACGGGCTCACAGAGCTGTGGGGGGTTTCTTTCCCGACCGCTTTCCTCCACGGGCAGGAGCAGGATCTCGCGCTGGAGGCCATCCGCCGCCTCGGTCCGGAGGGTGCACCCGCCATTCCAGACCTGATCACGCTCCTGGACATCGAAGGCGAAAACCAGGAAACGCTTGCAGCGCTGTTCCCCTACCTGGGCGCAGAAGCGCTGGACGCCCTCATCGCCGCGCTCTCGCATGAAAGCGCCGCCATCCGCGCCGGCGCAGCGTATACGCTCGGACACGCTGACGGTTGGATCATGTACCGCTCCCTCACCAGTGACGACGGCGAAGTCATCTTCGTCGAAGGGGACATGGACTGGCCAATGGACGGCGTGGTGCCGGCTCTTGAAGCCCTGCTCGAGGACGACGATCCCGCCGTCCGGCAGGCCGCCGAGGAAGCCCTGGGGAATCTCTAAAGGTTCGCTAGTGACGGCGCGGGAAGTGCAAGAATCAACTGTAGGGGCACGATTCATCGTGCCCCTACGGTTCCCCAATCTTGATTATCTCAAAATGCTGCGATTATTCCGCACCCAAGATCTCCCCCAGAAAGCTCGTCCCCACCGAGGGTGCCTCAAGGTCGAAATTGTCGGCGATGGTGGCGGCGACATCCGCGAAGCTCTTCCGGATGCCCAGATCCACCCCGCCCTTCACCTGCGGACCGAACACCAGGAGCGGCACGTACTCACGCGAATGATCTGTGCTGGGTGTGGTCGGATCAACGCCGTGGTCGGCCACAATCATGACCATGTCTTTCGATCCCAGAGCGGCATGGATTGCAGGCAAATGACGATCGAATTCAATCAGCTTCTGGGCATATCCAACGGGATCGTTGCGATGGCCATAGAGCATGTCGGTCTCAATCAAATTGGTGAACAACAGCCCTGAGAAGTCCTCTTTGAGGAAATCTATCATTGCCTGCGTGCTCGCTTCATTGTCAACGGTATGATGGGTTTCGCTGATGCCGCGATGACCGAAGAGGTCATCGATCTTGCCGGTGGCGTACACCTTAAAGCCCGCATCCAGCAGCTTGTCCATCATCGTTTTTTCCGGCGCGCTGAGCGGATAATCATGCCGACCGCTCGTGCGGGAAAAGCTCTCCGCGTCCTCGCCGATGAACGGACGGGCAATCACGCGCCCCATGGCGTGTTCGCCTGTGAGCATCGCCCGGGTGCGCACACAGATGTCGTACAGCTCTTCGAGCGGCACCACGTCCTCATGTGCGGCAATCTGGAAGACGCTGTCGGCAGAAGTGTAGACAATTAAATCTCCGCTGCGCACATGCTCTTCACCGAGCTCCTTGATAATCTCGGTTCCGGACGCGGCTTTATTGCCGATCACACCGCGCCCGCTGAGTTTTTTGAAGGCTTTAATGAGCTCTTCTGGAAACCCATCCGGATAGGTCGGCATGGGCTTTTCCGTGCGTACGCCCATAATTTCCCAATGGCCGACGATGGATCCCTTGCCTTTCGATACTTCCTGCATCTTCCCATAGGCGCCCAGCGTATCCGTTCGCGGCGGGACGCCTTCAATCGGGGTGATGTTGCCGATACCAAGCACGCCCATATTGGGGAGATCCATGCCGCCCAGCACCCGGGCGGTGTTGCCAAGCGAATTGCTGCCAACATCACCGTATTCTGCCGAATCGGGACACTCACCCGCCCCCACGCCATCCAGAACGATAACAATCATGCGATCGAACGCTCGCTGTCCCATAGAAGCGGACCCTTTCTCAAAATAAGACGCAAATGGATGCTCTGATTCTACCGCAAAGCAGCTCGTCTCCGGCGAAGGCTCCTACTTGCTGCCCAGCGCTTGCGCCAGCTCAATCAGACGGATGAAATCAGCGGCGCTGCGCGCAGCGCGTCCCACAAAGAGTCCGTCCACGGCGTCCTCGCGCAGGTAGCGTTCAGCGTTCCCGCGGCTGACGCTTCCGCCGTAGAGAATCGGGATCCCCGCAGCGGCTTCATCCCCAAACCGTTGGACCAGCATCATGTGCAGTGCTTCATGAATCCCGGCGACAAAACCGGGATCGGCAGGGATGCCGCCTGCGCCAATCGCCCATCCCGGCTCATATGCAATCAGCAAGGACTGCGCTGCAGAAGCAGAGACATCCATCAAGGCCGCATCTAACTGCCGCCGACAACTTGCCACTGCCGCAGCTTCAGCGCCCTGCGCCGTTTCACCTACGCAGATCAACGGCCTCAATCCAGCGCCCAATGCATATTCTGGGCAGCGATGTGCACCGGCGTGCCGCGCAACCGTGATCCGGCCATCTTCAGATAAGGAAATGCAGGCACAATGAACACCTCGACTCCGGCCGGAGCATCCTGAAGCGCGTCCTTCAACTGGCCGTAAAAGTGCTCTACATCCTACCCGAGAAGATTCATCTTCCAGCCGGATCCCATCCATATTTGTTTCATTGCCAGGGAGCTCTCTCGCTCAATCTTGCATAGGTATGGATTGTGGCCGATGATGGACAGTGAAGCAACCTCCCGAAGGCAGATCGGGGTCCACCCGCCGCGTCTTGCTCCGAGAACTGCCCAAACGGTCTTGTTTCCTGCTCCCGCTATCAGGTACAGTTGGGAAGACTGAATGCACGGCGGCATGACGCACAGGAGATTCGTATGGATCAAGTCAAAGACACCCTCAGCCAACTGACGCTGGAAGAAAAGGCCTCCCTGTGCTCGGGCAGAGACATGTGGCACACGAAAGAGATCGAACGCCTGGGTGTCCCCTCCATCATGCTGGCCGACGGCCCCCACGGCCTGCGTAAACAAACGCATCCAGATGATCCGCTCGGCGAGAGCGTGCCGGCTACGTGCTTCCCGACGGCTTCAGCCCTGGCCGCGTCCTGGGATCGAGCGCTCATACAGGAAGTCGGCGCGGCGCTTGGCGAAGAAGCGCTCCAGGAAGGAGTCAGCATCATCCTCGGGCCCGGCTGCAATATCAAGCGTTCGCCGTTGTGCGGCCGCAATTTTGAATATTTCTCCGAAGACCCCTACCTCTCCGGGGAGATGGCGACGAGCCACATCCGCGGCGTCCAGAGCAAAGGCATCGGCACGGCGTTGAAACACTTCGCTGCCAACAATCAAGAGCGCCGCCGGATGTCCATCAATGCCGTCATCGATGAGCGAGCGCTTCATGAAATCTACCTGCGTGGATTCGAAATCGCGGTTCGAGGCGCGCAGCCATGGGCGGTGATGAGCGCTTACAATCAGATTAATGGAACCTTCTGCAGCGAGAATGCCGAACTGCTCTCTGATCTGCTGAAAAGAAAATGGGGGCACGAAGGCATTGTCCTGACCGACTGGGGCGCGATGAACCAGCGCGTGAAAGCCATGCACGCCGGCTGCGAGCTGGAGATGCCGGGGCTGGACAACGGCAATGATGCGCTCCTCACAGCTGCGGTTCGCGAGGGCAGGCTCGATGAAAGCAACCTCAACCGCGCGGTGGAGCGGCTCCTTACGCTGATCTTCCGGGCGCAGGAAAACCGTCGGCCCGGATTCACCTATCATCCGGAAGCACATCATGCGCTCGCTCGCCGGGCGGCAGCAGAGGGAGCCGTGCTGCTTAAAAATAGCAGCGGCCTCCTGCCGCTGGAAAGAGATACCCGCGTGGCTGTGGTGGGACGCTTTGCAAAAGAGCCCCGCTTCCAGGGCGCCGGCAGCTCCTACATCAATCCCACCCGTCTGGATCATGCCTACGACGAGATGGAGAAACTGGCCGCCCCGAATTCCCTCAGCTATGCCCCCGGATACACGCCCCGCGGCGACCTGGCGGATGCAGATTTAATCTGCGAAGCCATGAAGGCTGCCCGTGACGCCGAAGTCGCCGTCGTTTTCGCGGGCCTACCCGAACGCTATGAGGTTGAGGGCCTTGATCGGGAACATATGCGCTTGCCGCGCGGCCAGAATGACCTCATCGAAGCCGTTGCCGCCTCAAACCCACAGACGGTTGTTGTGCTGAGCAACGGTTCACCGGTGGAGATGCCATGGGTCGGGCGCGTATCCTCCATTCTGGAGGGATATCTTGGCGGGCAAGCCAGCGGCGGCGGTGTTGCCGACATCCTTTACGGCGAATTCAATCCGGGCGGGAAACTGCCGGAAACTTTCCCGCTCCGCCAGGAAGACAATCCTTCCTACCAGCATTTCCCAGGGGGGACGAAAACGGTCGAATACCGTGAGAGCCTGTATGTGGGCTATCGGTTTTACGACAGCGTCAAAAAGGATGTCCTCTTCCCCTTCGGACACGGCCTGAGCTACACGACATTTGAATACAGCCGTCTTTCCTTCAGCGCAGAAACGCTTCGAGACCGTGAGCCGCTCTCCGTCTCTCTGCAGGTGCGTAACACGGGAGCTATCACCGGTGCAGAAGTCGTCCAGCTCTATGTCCACGATGTGGAGTCGACCGCTTTTTGCCCGCAAAAAGAGCTCAAGGGGTTTGAGAAAGTCGTGCTTCAGCCGGGACAGGCGGCTGAGGTATGCATCAACCTCGACTGGCGGGCCTTCGCCTGCTATGACCCCGCCGTGAAAGCGTGGGGGGTCGAGCCGGGCGAATTCGATATCTTGATAGGCGCATCCTCCCGGGATATCCGCCTGACCGGGCGGGTCACGGTGATGCCGGTTGAGGGTACGCCTTGCGCATTCGCATCCGGACCAGCCGCATACCACTCCTTCCCAGAGGACGCCGATGTCCTTCGTGAAGATTTCGAAGCCCTGCTCGGGCGGACCCTGCCGCCAGCTGAATTTACATCGGGTGAGGCGTATACCATCAACACCTCGATTGAAGATATGCAAAACTCTGTTCTCGGCCGTCTGCTGGGCAGGATCATGAAGCGGCGCATCGACGCGATGATCGGACCTGACCCGGACACCCCGAATGCTCTTCTGTTACAGGCTGTTGCTGCCGAAGCACCCCTGCGAACCTTCATGATGGCGGGGAATGGCATCACCTATGCCCTGTTGGAAGGGCTTGTTCTCCTGATCAATGGAAAAATTTGGCCAGGTTTGAAAGCACTGTTTGCCGCAAGAAAGGCCGTGAGACGTTGATCCAGCCTTCCCCGTACGAGCGCAACAGCCGCCCCTTCGTTGAGCGGTTGAAGGAACTGCTCCGACCCCCGCAATAAATACACCTCCACCTGAGTCAGATGGAGGTGTTGAGAACGCCGTTAGCAAACCAGCGGGGGCGCAGCTTGATGACGTGCTACCGTTCCGGTCAGCCTCCCAGCATTCCCCCTGTGCTTTGCATCCACGCAAACCATAGCGCTAACCCAATCAAAACGAAGCCGATCAAGAGAGCCAGCAGTGTAGAAAATCGCAGCCTATTCATGCTTTCCTCCTAGACCAGTTCAAATCGTTCCGAATGGAAGTCGTCCATATGTACGCCCAGTGTCGGAAGCGTGCTCTCGATTGCATCCATCATCGGCCCAGGGCCACAGATGAAGATTTCCTGCACATCACGGTCACGGTCCTCCGGAAGGTAGCGGTCAAGAAGGTCTGCCGTTACAAAGCCGGTTTCGCCCTCCCAGCCATCAGGGGGATCAAGCAGCACATACACGACGTTGAGATTGAGCGCTTGCTCGAGTTCAGCAATCTCCTCACGGAAGGTCACGGTCTCCCACCCGTTGTTGGCATAAATGAGCGTGACCGGCCGCTTGTCGCCGCGGTCGCGCATCGTGCGCAGCATGCTCATCATGGGGGTGATCCCGATCCCTCCAGCAATGAATACAAAGCCGCTTGCATGGGCGTGCCGGTCGATGCTGAACGATCCATACGGCCCGTCCAGATAGACACGCATTCCCGGAGGGAAATTCTTGATGGTCGCTGTAAAATCGCCTAGCTCCTTAATCGTGAACGCCAATTTTCCGGTGTCACTGGCACTCGAGGAGAACGAAAAGGGATGTTCGCTTTCGCCGAACACCGATTTCCCTGCGGTAATCCAGGCGAACTGGCCGGGGCAGAAAATCATCCCCTTGCGGCCGACCGGCCGCAACACAAGCGTCCAGGCGCTGCCGCGCTCTCCTTTCACCTCAACAACCTCGTAGGGATTGCGCAGCAGCATCATAGGTTTGAGAATGCGGATCCAGATAAGCAAGCCCACCCAGAAGACTCCGTAGCTTATCCACAACACCTGCTTGACAGGTGTATTCACATAGTGCGCTGCGAGAACAACGTGTACCATCGCCAGTATCACGGCGAGGGCCGACGCGAAACCGTGTAGAATGCGCCAGTTTGTGTACTCCAAGTTGAAGCGCTTACGCCAGAGCGAGGAGCCGATAAGCACTACCAGCGCCACAATCGACGTCACGCCCGCCCGTGCCCGCCAGGGAGCCTGAAAGATATTCAACAGGGAAAGCAGCGCCGGATAGCGTATGAAGAGAATCAACGGATGAGCAAGGATCATCACGGCCGCCACCAGTGAAATCTGCCGGTGAAAATGATAGACCACGTCAGCGCCGTAGGGCGATTTGATTATCTTAAAGCGAGCGGTGAGCACAAACTGCAGTGCCATCATGGCCAGCCCGCCAAAGCCCAATGCGACAGAGAATTCACGCCAGAAATCGCGGCCTGGCGGAACTGGACCAATGAGTAGAATCAGGAGCGGTGCTGCCGCAAGCAGCACATACACCAACACCCAGAAGATCCCCTGCAGCCAACGTTTCACTCGCATCGTGGTTTCTCCTTGAACCGATCGTTACGCATTATCCCATCCTGTTCACCCCAGGCAGGCGGAGCCTTCCCCTGCCACCTCCGTGAACGGATGCAGGACCCTCAGTGGCAATTACCGCAGTCCCTGAATGTAGTTCTCCAACTGCACGCAGAGAAACTCCAGTTCGCCGATGATGTCTTTAACCACATCTCCAATGGAAAGCACACCTACAATGGTGTCACCTTCCATCACCGGCAAATGGCGCACACGGCGTTCAGTCATCATCGTCATACAATCATTGGCGGAATGCTCCGGCGAGACTGTGATCATGTCGGTGCTCATAACCGCATCCAGCACGATGTCTTCATTGCGCCCATTCATAAAGGCGACCTTACGGGCATAATCCCGTTCGGTGAAGATGCCGATCAACTTCTTATTTTCGGTAATCAATACAGAACCGATGTTTTCGTCGCGCATGATTTCAAGGGCGGTCTTCACGGTATCCTTCTTGGAGAGTGTGAAGACGGCGCCGGCTTTTTGCTGCAATATAATACTGACCTTATTCATCGCTCATCCTTTTTCAATTAAAGGCCGGGATATGTGTCTTCCATAAGGAGTTACACGCCTTCTTCGCGGGCATCCCTTCTGCCACTGGTGTAGTAATCCCTTTTGTAATCCAATATCTCCGGGCCAACCGGAATGGATAGTTATATAAAGTATATCGGGCTTCCACGCGTTCTGCAGGCCCCCGCAGACGAAATTTAGGAGATGCGTGCAGGATGGCCGCACTTCCTCTCAATGAAAAAACCGCCCCGGATATGGGACGGTTCTATGGTGACCCGCACAGGAATCGAACCTGTAACCTGACGATTAAGAGTCGCCTGCTCTGCCAATTGAGCTAGCGGGCCAAGCAGGGAAATTATAACGCAAGGCACAGCCCTGTCAATGCGAGCCGGTTCCCCCGGCTGAGCGGCATCACCCGACAGCCTGTCAATAGGCTCTCAGGAGGCCGCCATCCGCCTTCAGGAACGTGTCCGGTTCGATCCTCTTCCCTGCTTTGACGAGCTCCCTGACCCTTTCACCTGACGGAGGAACACGTCTGTCTGTCACGTCAGGGCTGCGGGGAAGGATTCAGGAGTTGACTGCACATAAATTAGGGCCTGCTTCAAGTTCCAGCGCAAACGCTTCATCCGCACGAGCAAGGCCGGCGTTGATGCGCTTCATCTCCAGGTAGGCTTCTGGGAGTACAGGCAGGTTTTCCAATACCTTCTTAATGAATGCGGCCTGATCGCGTGCTTCCAGCCAGGTGTTCTTCGCCTTCATTTCCGCATAGGCAGCAGCAAATAAACCCTTTCGGCCTTCCTCGAACGACGCGAAATGCCCCGGCAAGATCAGCGTATCTTCATTAACATGAGCGGGAAGACGTTTCGTAATGCTTTCATAGAGCAGCGCCGCCCAGTCTTCAGCCTTGCCACCCAGATCCGGGCGCCCAATGGCATGCATGAAGACTCCATCGGCTGTAAACAGCAATCGCTTACCGGCTAATTCCAGTTTCAACAGCACCAGGCCGAGCGTATGTCCGGGGAACCAGACCACGGATCCTCTCGCATCGCCGATCTGCAGCGGCGTGCCGTCCTCCAGTGGATTGTATGGGATCACGGCCGGCAGCATGTCGACGGGATGAATTGCATCGTATGGGTGCAGGTAGTAAGGCACGCCTGCCCAGTCGGCCAGCGCCCGGCCACCGCTGATGTGATCTGCATGGGCATGGGTATCCAATACCCAGGAGAGCGCCGCGCCCGCGCGGTTGAGAATGTCTTGATAGATTTTTATTTTCCGCAAGGGGTCGATAACTGCAGCTTCGCCGTGAGAGATGATGACGTAGCTCAGATCCCCTCTTCCGGGCCGCGCCACCTGAAAGACCGATCCACCCTCGGTGAGCAGAACTTCGCGCACATCGTAGAATTGATCCCAGGCCCGCGTACCGCCGAGCAGGTATCGAACCTTAACCCCCGCCCGCTCCAATTCGACTGCGGCTGCACGCGCCATCCGGCTGGTTGCGCAGATTACAAGGATTTCCTCGCCCTCGGGCAGGCTGGCAGCGAGGTCAATCGGATTCTCAAAGTCTTGATAAGGTTTTCGGATGATCGCGGCGGCCTCGCCCACATTTAACGGGGCGGACAGCTCCGCATCGGGCGTGCGTACATCTAGCACATGAAACGATTCGCCGCGCAGGATGCGCTCGAGCAGCTCAGCCGGCTCCAGGGCCAGGTGCGCGACCTGCTCTGCGGGGATATCGGGGATGGATTTCGTCGGCATCTTCACTTCTCCTGCCGCCGTCTCGCTCGGCGGGTTTAGACCTGTGAGGTTGTGTTGGAATCATACCCGATTCAGACTGTGCCGGTCGAAAAGAAAAAGGGGATTTTCTACCATAAACGCGATTACGCGCCTCGCAGCAAAGCTTGCTACAATACATCCGAACTCGCCCGGAATCGGGCTGCAGAACCAGATGGATGAGGAGCAGATAGTGTTGAGAGCGATCCTTCTTTACCTTTCCAAAGCTCAATGGGCACGACGATTGGTAACCGGCTGGGGCTTTGCCCGCAAGGCTGCCTCACGCTTTGTCTCTGGCGACACGCTCGATGACGCC
>Ga0272443_10006250_pt1 | contig 11887 bp, 9 predicted proteins | sample SSMAcet12_FD_193581 | JGI IMG/M metagenome (GOLD analysis project Ga0272443, IMG submission 193581) | Marine sediment archaeal communities from Little Sippewissett salt marsh, Falmouth, MA, United States - SSM-Acet-12 | ecosystem: Environmental > Aquatic > Marine > Wetlands > Sediment ... | reverse complement strand
AATCATTGTGGTGGGAATTCCGGGGCAAGACAAGTGAAAAAACCGGTAGAAATGCACAGAGGCCGACCCAAGCATGACCTCTCAATACCCGCAACCGGCCGGTCGGTGCACATACCCGCATAGCCAAGAGCTTCAATTCCTCATCACGTTTAAGGCGGTTTTCACCGATTGAATGTGGATGCACTTTTTGCGAATCTCGGAGAAAAACAGAGCGTTCTGTCGGCCTCATCGATTTCAAGGGGTCGAATACAAAAACCCTGAGAAAGAACGGACAATTTGAGAATAAGACGGGGTGTGAAGTGAACCTACAGGGCTCCGAGCAGTAAGGCCAAATAGGGCCGGCCTTCTCGGCCGGACCATGCGCGACAACGAAGATCCCCACGGAGACGACAAGGAAAAAGCGGACGGCGATGAAGAGAGTGTTCAAACAGATGGGGAATGTCGGTTAAATACAAAGGAGTGCTTGATGACACAGGCAAACTCAGGGGCCAAGGTAAAGGTTCACTACACCTGCAAACTGGATGACGGCGCCGTGGTCGCCAGTTCCAAAACACAAGACCCGATCGAGTTCATCGTTGGGCAGGGGCAGATTCTGCCCGGGATCGACGAGGCGGTCAATGGCATGGCAGCCGGCGAGACCAAGACGGTGCGCGTTCCGCCCGAAAAGGCGTTCGGTCCGCATCGACAGGAGTTGATCGAAGACGTGCCGCGCGAGGATTTCCCCGACCACATCGAGCCCCAGGTGGGCCAGCGCCTGACCGTGGATCGGGCGGATGGTCAGTCAACCACCGTCACCGTTGCTGGTGTTTCAGAATCGACGGTCAAGTTGGACGCCAACCACCCGCTGGCGAATGCGGATCTGACGTTCGAATTGGAGCTGTTGGCGGTGTCCTAGGCTATCGCGCTGCGGCCCTGGCGCCGATGACGCGTGGGCTTGCCGACGGGGAGGCCTACGTCTGTCCGAAGCGGGGACGGGCAGAGATGAGGAAAGGTACAAGATGGGGCGCAATCGCAAAGAACCGCACGCGAAAACCAAGGGCCCGGCGCAATTGAGCGAGGAGGAGATCGCTCGTCTCCGGGACGAGTTGCTGCGCAAGCGCGCGGCCATTCTGGCCAATGTCGACGAGATCGAAGGGGAAGCCCTGCGCCGCAGCCGGTCGGAAGCCAGCGGTGATCTGTCCTACGCGCCCATTCACATGGCGGACGTTGGGACCGACAGCTACAACCAGGATTTGGCGCTGAACCTGGCGGACGGGGAGCGCGAGCTGTTGCAGGAGGTGGATGCCGCCTTGCAGCGCATCGAAGAGGGCACGTACGGTTTCTGCGAGGCGACGGGTCAGCCCATCGGCAGGGCTCGGCTGGAGGCCATCCCCTGGGCGAAGTACTGCGTCGAGTATGCCCGAAGGCTGGAGGGGAGGGCCGGAGGCGGAGGGAGATAGAGACGCTCGGATGGCGCGAGGCCGACCTGCTGCCATTGCCAAGATGCTCTTGCGGCCTTAGAATGTCGCCGACAAATGACATGCGGCGTACTCGGGTCGAGAAAGGAGTGTCTTGCCTTCGATGGATCGTTATTATGCAGCGGCCTGCCAGATTGACATGCCGAACCCCACGGATCGCCAGGGAATTGCCGGCCGGGTGTCGCGCATGCTGGAGATGATCGACCACGCCGTGATTGGATATGAACCTTTCTTCGATGTGCGCTTGGTCGTGTTTCCCGAGTTTGCCCACGCGGCGCCGGTCTATGCGACGGCCGAGGAACTGCTGGACCATCTGGCCGTGCCGGTTCCCAACGAGTACACGCAGCGCTACGAAGAGAAGGCCCGCGAGCTGGGCATCTACATCCAGACGGGCACCTTCCTGGAGTCCGATCCGGCCTGGCCCGGCCACGTCTTCAACGCGACCTGCCTGATCGGCTCCCACGGGCTGCTCACCAAGTATCGCAAGGTCCATCCGTGGACGCCGTGGGAAGTGCACACCAGCCCCCACGACCTGACGGGCTACCGCGAACCCCTGTTTCCCGTGGCCCGGACCGAGATCGGCGTGCTCGGAACCGCGATCTGCTACGACTGGCTGTTTCCCGAGGCGATTCGCCAGTTGAGTCTGGCCGGGGCGGAAGTGCTCATTCGCGTTTCCGCTTACATGGACCCGTGGGGTACGGCCATGCCACTGGACTGGTGGACCAGCGTCAACCGGGTGCGGGCGCTGGAGAACATGGCCTACGTGGTCGGGGCCAACCAGGCGGCCAGCCAGAAGAACTACACACCGTTCAGTTGGCCCGGGGGCAGCATGATCGTCGATTACGACGGTCGCATCCTGGCCCAGGCCGATCCGGGGCCGGGCGAGAAGATCGTGGTCGGCCCCATCGACCTGGCGGCGCTACGCGCCGAACGGCAGCGCCGGCGGGGCCACCACATGCTCGCCCATCTGCGCACCGAGGCCTACCCCGCCTATCGACAGTCGATCTACCCGTCCGGCGGGGCCGACGACGGTCCAGTGACGATCGCGAAAAACGAGGCCGCCACCCAACAAGGCCGCCGGATGCTCGACAATCTTTCCAACCCACGCCCCTGATCCCATTGGCCTTCGAGAGATGGCACGGTATACTAACGGCTTGGTGATCGGAAAAGCGAATCGCTCACGTACCGGACGTTAGGAGGTCGAATCATGACACGAAAAGGTCTTTGGATGGGTGTGACATTCTTGTTCCTACTGGGGGCTGCGGCGGTGGCGGGCGAGAGGCCGGCGGAAGAGGGATTCGTGCGTCTGTTCCCGAAGGACGGCGTGCCCGAAGGCTGGCTGGTGCGCAGTTGGAGCGATGTCAGCAGGCCGGTCGATCCCAACATCAAGTGGACGGTGCAGGACGGGATCTTGCACGGCAGCGAGCCGCGCGGCACGTGGCTGATCAGCGAGAAACAGTACAGCGACTTCATTCTCAAATTCGACTTCAAACTGGGCACGCACGGCAACAGTGGCTGCGCCCTGCGGGTGCCGCTGAAGGGCGACCCGGCCTTCGACGGCATGGAGCTTCAGATGGCCGACTATCGCTACAACACCGCGGCCAAGGATTCCGAACTGACGGGCGGCATCTATCGGGCGATTGCGCCGCGCCGGCAGATCTACAAGCCCACCGAGTGGAATACCTACGCCGTCACCCTGAAGGGATCGCATCTGCATGTCACGCTCAACGGGGAAGTGATCCACGACCTGGATCTGGACGAGCAGGACCAGGAGGTCAAACGGCACAACGGCACGCTCGCTCCCCCCGTGAAAGACCGGCCGCGTCGGGGGCACATTGGCTTCCAGGAACTCAGCCGCGGGGGCGCCCACGTGATGATCCGCAACGCCCGCATCAAAGTGCTGGAGGAAGACGCGTAAGGCTCCCGTCGTCCGCCTGGGGCCGGGGGTTCGCGATCGTCTATTCCGCTTCGATGCGGATGATGTGCCGGACGGGGACGAAGGCCGTCTCAACGGCGGCCACCAGCGGTGCGCGGGTCTTCTCGGTCAGCGCGGCGGTGGCGTCCATATCCGTGTGGCCTTCCGGGCCGTGGAACAGCATCTTGACCTGGCGCGTCTCGTATGCCTGCTTCCGCGCGACCGCCTCGTCGACCTGCTTGAATGCCTCGCTGAACGGATTGACTTCGAAATCGGCGGCCAGATTGATCCCTTTCGCCAGTTGCGTGGCGTCGTAGCGCTTCGACGCGTCGCCCCAGGTGACGCGATACCGGCCGGCCGGGGCGTTCTTGACGACGAGCATGAAGCGGTTCAGCTCCTCGTTGAAGGGCACCAGCGCCATGCCCGACCGAATGCTCCCGTCGGAATCAAGAGAACCGGTGGCACAGAAAGGATAGCGCCGGCTCTCCAGCGCCACGCCTCCGCCGCGCGCCGAGAGGACGCGATGACCGGTCGACGCGGTCGCCTGGTTCTGCGCCAGGTCCACGGTGATCGTGGCGATCTGACCGTCGAGGCCCATGGCTTTGAGGAAGGCGTAGGCCATGACCAGATGGCCGGCCCAACCCGGATGGACGCCGTCCTTGCCTGCGATCATATAGTCATCGCCGTAGCGTTTTTGGGCCTCGAAGCCCTGGATGAGCATGGGGAGGAAGACGTCGGCAAAGGCCACCTCTTCGGCCTCGGCCAGCCGCACGTCGATATTGCGGAACTCCAGCAGACTCAGATTCAAATCGTTGACCGTGCCCCGCGCTTGCTTGACCCAGGACGGCATCTTGCCCACCGTCCCGGCCGCCCCCTGAATGACGCGCACGCCGCGCTCCTTGAATTTGCGAATGATCGCCAGTGACGCCTCGCGATAGACCCGCCCGTATTCCTCCTCGTAGGGCTGGTACCGGTGATCGTTCATGGCATAGCACGTGGTGGCGATCGTCGGCTCGAAGCGGAGCGTATCGTTCTCCATGCGCGCGAGAAAGCCCGGGGCCCGCTCGCCGCTCCAACCGAACTGCCTGACCGTGACATCGAGCTGGGGTACGCAAACGGTCAGATAGGTTTCCATAATGCGCGAATACATTTTTTGCTCGGTGATCGAGTCGCCGCAGATCGCCAGCCGGTCACCCGGCTTGAGCAGCAGCCCTTCGGTCGGCGGCGCCTTGAGCGGCTTGAACGGCGCGAAGTACGGATCGGAGGGAAGCGATTCCCATTGCCCGGCCAGCAGCGGGGCGACGGAAATCAGCACGACGGCTAATAGACACTTCATGCGATTTTTCATACGCGTGACTCTACCGCGTCCCGCGCACCGACGCAACCCAAAAACGCCCGCCTCGCATCGGCAGGATACTCCCAACCGCGAACCAGGCGACGTATGGCAGCCTCAAGTCCGGCGGACTTGGGGAGGGTAGCCTTGAAAACGGCGGGGCACATTGGTACTATGCCACTCCATGCTGACACTGATCAATACCAACCGAATGAGCCCGCCCATTGCGCCGATCGGCCTGGAGTACGTGGCCGAGGCGGCCCGGCAGCAGGGTCTCGACGTGGACGTGCTGGATCTGGGGTTGTGTGACGATCCCGAGGCGGCTCTGGATGCCTACTTCGCCAACTACACGCCGACACTGGTCGGGTTGTCGTTTCGCAACGTCGACGACTGCTTCTGGCCCAGCGCGCAGCGTTTCCTGCCCGGTCTGACCGATCTGGTGGCCCGCGTGCAAGAGTTGAGCGGGGCGCCGGTGGTTCTGGGCGGCGTCGGGTTCTCCATCTTTGCCGAGCGCATCGTCCGGGAGACGGGGGCCGAGTTTGGCATTCGGGGTGACGGCGAGACGGCCGTGGCCTCTCTGTACCGACAGGTGCAGAACGGCCAGGCGTTCGACACCGTCGATGGGCTGATCTGGCATCAGGGGGACGAGTTGGTATCCAATCGACCTGCCTGGCCGGCCGAGCTTTCGCTGGTGCCGCAGCGCCGCGCCGTCGACAATGTCACTTACTTCCAGCGCGGCGGGCAGTGCGGCTTCGAGACCAAACGCGGCTGCAACCGGCAATGCCTCTATTGCGCCGATCCGCTGTCCAAGGGCAGCACGGTTCGGATGCGCGCTCCGGCCGAGGTCGCCGACGAGGTCGCGTCACTGCTGGCCCAGGGCGTGGACGTGCTGCACACCTGCGATGCCGAGTTCAACCTGCCCCGCAGTCACGCGCTGGCGGTCTGTGAGGAGTTCATCCGGCGCGGCTTGGGCGAAAAGGTCCGCTGGTACGCTTATCTGACGGTGACACCGTTCGATGCGGAACTGGCCTCGGCGATGCGGCGCGCCGGCTGCGTGGGGATCAACTTCACGGGCGATGCGGCCAGCGCCGAAATGCTGGCGACGTATCGCCAGCCCCATCGGGCGGCCGATTTGGAGCAGGCCGTGCGTCACTGTCGTGACCATGGGATCAAGGTCATGATCGATCTGCTGCTGGGCGGACCGGGGGAGACACCTGAGACCGTTGCAACCACGCTCGAGTTCGTCAAGCGGATCGATCCCGATTGTGCGGGCGCCTCGCTGGGCATTCGCATCTATCCGGGCACAGCTATGGTCGAGGCGGTCTGCGGCGAAGGGCCCCTGGAGACCAATCCCGCCCTGCGACGCAAGTACGACGGCGCATTCGACTTCTTCCAACCCACCTTCTACATCTCCAAGCATCTCGGTCCCGAGCCGGCCCGGTTCGTCAAGGACCTGATCGCGGGCGACGACCGTTTCTTCGCGCCGACCGAGGAGAAGCCGGAGGCCGACGCCACCGATCACAACTACAACGACAATACCGATCTGACCGACGCCATCCGCAACGGGGCCCGGGGTGCCTATTGGGACATCCTGCACCAGCTTCGCACAGCCTGAGGTGAGAAGAAAGGCAGCCTGACGGGTAGGAGTGCGGACCTGCAGATTGCACACCGCCAGGCTGCAGCGTGGCGTAGTCTGATACCGCCTCACTCGATAGACGCACCGGGGCCCGCAAAAATTGCAGAATTCTTGCGTCGTTTGTTGGCGACCGCAATCCGAGCAGGTCACTCGGCTATTTCGCTCAGTGTATACGTGGTGCTCAGGTTCTCCGTCGGACGGGTGTAAACGTTCGTCCAGGTGATCGTCACAGTGTTGGGCAGCCGCCGGACGCTGGCCAGGACGTCCTCGTAGGGTCCGAGTGAGATCGTGCCGAGCGGGGTGCCCGTGATCAGGGCCGTCAAGGCGACCGGTCCGTGGTTCTGGAAACGCAGAAACGACGAGTTGTCCGCCATCCGGATAAAGCGCACCTCGACCAAACTGGCCATCAGCATGTCCAGCACCCATTCATGGCCGCAGAGCATGTTGTTGAACCAGGCGACAGTCCGCCCGCCGCGCAGGGCCTCCATCACGCCGTCCTCGGACCAGTCGCGGGCCAGGACCAGCGTGACGGCCTGATCGCCCTCGCGCCGCTGGTGCACGTCCGAGTTGGCGAAAACCGTCAGGTTGTGCTCGACGGCCCACTCGAACGCGAACGGATACCAGTAGGTGCCATGGCTTTCGACGGTGCCCCATTCGTCATAGACGAAGTCGTTCTTCAGTTCGATACCGCCGAGCAGGCTCTGACCGATGCCCCAGAGCATGGTTTCGCGCAGGCCCACGTGGGGATGCGGGTAGAGCACGAATCCGCCCGCGGCGGCCAGACGCGGCCACTGCTGGCGGTAGAACACGGTCGCTTCATCGGGCGTTTCGGCCCACCGATGGGGGTCACGGGGCTCGTAGTCGGCGCTGAAGTCCAGTGCGACCAGGTGTTCCTGCTCGCGAATACCCGTCTCCATGCCGCGGAGCAGGAGCAGGCCGAGGGTCTCGGCCATGGGCTTGGCCTCGGCATACGCCTGGAAATTGCGGTGATCGGTGATCGCGATCACGTCGAAGCCGTACTCCCAGGCCTCAATGACGCGGTCGACGGGTGACAGGACGCCGTCGGAATGGACTGTGTGCATGTGAAAATCGCCGCGCAGGACCTCGTAGCGCAGCGGCGTCGCGTCGCTGGCTGTCGCCGGGTCCAGGATCGTGGGAAAGGGGGCTTCTTTGCGGACCACGCGTTCGGCGGCTCGCGCCGTCGATGCCGCGAAGAAGGCAGTACCGAGAAGCAGGAACAGTGCGGCGAATGGTGCGCCAAGGATTGGGCTTCCTTGGCCGGGGCGACATCGGGGACGGAGCGTTGGTTTATTCAGGGGTGCTTGACAGTGTGACATTTCATCTCCAATCGATTCAGACGCGTTGCTCGGTACACGTCATGCAGGTTGCCAAGCGTTCAGCGGACAGGATGCCATTTCTGGCCTCCTGCCCGCTGATTCGAATCAGGTTTGGACGGCTGCTCTACCGTCAGTTATTGGCCAACCACGCCACCTCGGCATCGGTCAGCGCCGTATCGTAGAAGCGCACATCATCGATCGTGCCATGGTACCAGTAGTTGTTCTGCCCGATGTCCCATCCGATGGTGAGATCGTCGGTCAGGGCAATGGCATCGGCCGGTGGCGTGGCGACCGCCCAGGTGCCTGCCGCATTGACGGAGATCTTGTGGACGTTCTGCTCGCGATCCAGCACGGAGGTTACGAAGACCCACTCGTCGGTCGGGACCAACACGTACGGCGTATCGACACGCTGACCGGCGGTGTTGCCCAGCATGAACTTGTATCCCGCCTGGCCCGATTCGCCCTGGTTGCGGTTGGCGCCGATGTAGTAGCCGCGCGCGCTGCTCGAACCACGTTTGGCGATCGCCAGATCCCACTCGCTTGTGCCACTGCTACCTGCGGCCGGGTCCAGATAGGCCCAGAAGGACACGGAAAAGCTGCCGTCGCCCGGGTCGAGATCATCCTGATGGGGCACACGCACGAAGTCATCGATGCCGTCGAATTGCAGGGCCTGGCCCTTCATGCCCGCGACGAAAACCGGTTCGCCTCCGATCTCGCCGTCGTGGCCATTCCCGGAACTGTCGGCCAGGTCGCCATCGAAAGCATAGTGGGCGATCAGAGACGCGCTGTCCGGTTCGGTGGTGACATCGGAGGTGACGCGATAGAGCCGGATGTCGTCGACATACAGCGTGCCCGCTGTACCGGCGCCGTCGACGCCGATCGTCAGGGTCCGGATGTTGGTCAAGTTGGTGCCGACGGTCGACAGGTCGATGCTCCAGGCCTGCCAGACGATTGCGGCGATGTCTTCGGCCGGGCCGTCGTAGATGACCTTGACGTCGTTGATCTTGACGTACAACTGACCGGCGTTGTCGGCGTCCCCCCGGAAGTAGACATTGAGCGTCTGGACGCCGTAGCGCGTCCAGTCCTGGGGACTGGCGAAGGTCCGCGTGGCCTCCGAATAGTCTACGGAAGTGTTGTCGTAGACCAGGGGCATCGACTGCGCGCCACTGTGCACGACGGCCCGTTCGGCATACGGCGCCTGCAAGTAACCGACCTGCGCGCCGCTGCCGTTACCGTCGTTCCCGTTGGGCAGGAAATCATCGGCCTCGAAGCCCCAGCCGTCGACCCAGGTCTGGAAGAGCACCGAGGGCGACATATCGGTGTAGCCTTCGAAGTCGTCGACGATGAGATACTCGGCCGTGGAGAAGCTCCAGATCTCACCGGCCCAGGTGCTGATCGCCTCGGCCTCGTTGACCTCCACAATCTGCCAGTAATAGGTGGTGCCCAGGTCCAGGGCGGCCGGTGCGTAGCGGGTGGCCTGGACCGTGTCGATCAGTGGCAGAGTATTCGCGTCCGTGCCCAGATAGACTTCATGCAGAGCCGCCTCGCGCCCGCCGCGCCAGTTCAGGGTCGTCTCGGCGCTGACCTCGATGCTCTCGTCGGCCGGCTGCGGTTCACGCGGATGGATGGGGACGTACAGGAAACGGACCTCGCTGAGCCCGTATTGGCCCATCCCGCCAAAGCCATTGTTGACGGTCATCTTGACATACTTGACGGCAGCGCCGCCGAAATCGATGGTGGTGTTGGCGGTGTAATCGTCCACGCCGGTCCCCTGGGCCAGTTCCACGTCACCGAGGACGGTCCAGTCGGCGCCGTCGGTGGAATACTCGAACGTTGCGTTCTGAATGCCGAAGCCCAGTAACTGCTCGTATTCGACGTTGTAGTTCCAGACCAACATCTCATGCAGCTTATAGACGCCGACGAATTCGTACTGAACCCAAAGCCGCTGGTCGCCTGTGTCCGACACCAGAAAGTTGTCCGCGAGCCACATGTCGCTACTGCTGGTGGAGTGCTGGTCGTCGGCATTGAGGCCGGACCCATCGAGCATTTTCTCGGGGCCCTTGCCGGGGTCGGAGATACCGTTGGTGGTGACCTCGATGGTCTCGATGGCGTAGGCGAAAGGTTCGACGGTGAATTGCCACACGTCACCGGTGAAGATCGTCCCGTCGGGGGCCGCGTTGACCTCGTCGACGCGCCAGTAATAGGTCTGACCGAATTCCAGCCGCCCTGGATCGTATGTCGTGGCGCTCTGACCTTGACTGACGAGGACATCTCCCGGCGTGGTCCGGCTGGCGTTGGTGACGTCCGCGAGGCTCGTGCCCAGATAGACGTCGTGGCTCGCGGCGTAGAGACCGGCCGTCCAGCTTAGCGTCGAGTCGGCCGGGACGTCCGTCGCGCCGGTTGACGGAGCCGCCGCACCGGCCAGTTCGGGCGTCATACCCAGCCGCATGATCAGGTTCACTTCGCCGTCCGCCAGGGCCCGCGCGAACAGGGCGACGTCGTCGACCCGCCCATGGAACCAGTAGTTGTTCAGTCCGATGTCCCAGCCGATTCCCAGGCTCTGCGCCGGCGCGATGGACCCGGCCGGCGGTGTCGTCGTCTGCCAGGTTCGCCCGCCGTCCACGGAGATCTTCTGCGCGTCTTGGTCGCGATCCAGCACGGCCGCGACAAAGGCCCATTCGCCCAGCGGTACGGTTACGAAGGGCGTGTCCCTGCGGCTGGCACCGGTGTCGCCCAGCATGAAGCGATATCCGGTCTCGTCGGCGCTGCCCTGGGTGCGGAGGGCTCCGACGTAGTAGCCGACACTGCCCGTATCGCGTTTGGCCACGGCCAGATCCCAGGTCGTGTCGCCGCTGGTTCCCGCGGTCGGTTCCACGTTGGCCCAGAAGAGGATGGTGAAGCTGCCGTCCAAGGGGACCAGCGCCGTGTCATGGTCGATGGCGACGTGGGCGTTGGCGCCGTCGAAGTACAGGCATCCGCCGCGTACGCCGTCCGACCGCCACTGGGGATCGTCGACGAGCATGCCGTGCAGGTCATGGCCGCTGGAATCGGTGGCCACGCCGCCTGCTCCTTCATCGAACCGCCACCAGGCGGCCAGATCGGGGTCGAGTCCCTGGCCGAGACTTGTCCGGACAAACCCCACGACCAGTACGAGGATGATCAGATGAGTCAGCTTCCCAGACATGATGGTCCTCCTCTATAGTACGACTACGGTTGATGTAATCGAGCTCCCGTCCGCACGCCGCGAACACCTGCGTTGGTGAGGCCATGCACACTCCGCTCGCCCGGGGCGTTGTCTGCGGGGGTAAGTGCACCTAAGACCATTCTATCTCACTGCCCGGCAGGGGTCAAATTTGTTTCTCGTTAAGTGCGCTGTCGGACGCCGTCTCGCAGGCGCGGTGCAGAGGGGCAATACGTGGCAGGTCCCGAGGCGGCTGGGTAGCGTTGGGGTCGTTAGGCGGCCAGGATTGCGCTTGCCAAAACCGTCGGCTGGCGATACATAGACTCCAGCCCAGGGCAACGGCCCATGGGATTGGCGTCTTGCTGCGGAGTGATATGATGAGTAACGATATACCCGAGGATTTGCTGTCGCCCCTGGGCTTGAAGCGGGCGATGAAAGCGTTCAAGAAGCGGCTGAAAGTGATGCGGCTCGACGACGAGTCCAGCCTCGGGGGCGGGCCGTTCAGTGGCGGCAGACCCTCCAGTATCGTCGCTATTCAACCGCCCAACCAGTACCCGCGCGAGGTCTGGGACAAGCTCGTTGAATTAGGGCGCTTACGCCGCGTCGAGGGGGGCCTCTTGGAACTGGTCCCGCCGCCGTCGCAGGGGCGCTGAGGGTGGTGTCGGTCGACGCCGGTTAGCTGGCGCAGGTCGCCGGGGTCAGGCCGCTGCGCAGGATTTCCAACGCTTTGCCGGCCACTTCCCGGGCCTGGCGTTCGCTCGGTGCATTGTGGCGTTCGAGAACGTACGGGTAGGTTTGTCCGTTGTTGGAGAGGGTCAGCGAAAGCGACGTCTGCTGGGTGTCGGCCTCCGCGAAGCATTTGCGGATCTCGTCGAGCAGGGGCTCGAGTTCGGTGCAAGCACAGTAGTCAGCCATGGTGCATCCCTTTCTCAATAACTTCGTGGTCTCCTCCGAAGCCGTGCGGAGTTCATCGGCGGGATGGCGATGGCCCTTTAGCATTTTCTCCGATATCCGGTGCTGAACGAAGA
>Ga0272443_10006249_pt1 | contig 11887 bp, 20 predicted proteins | sample SSMAcet12_FD_193581 | JGI IMG/M metagenome (GOLD analysis project Ga0272443, IMG submission 193581) | Marine sediment archaeal communities from Little Sippewissett salt marsh, Falmouth, MA, United States - SSM-Acet-12 | ecosystem: Environmental > Aquatic > Marine > Wetlands > Sediment ... | reverse complement strand
TGAGATAGCGCGTATACTCCTGTATCTTCTTGTGCCCTGTCTGCCCTTCCTGCCGCAACTTCTTCAGGGCCGGAATCACCTCGCCCAGTAGCATGAGAATAATCGAGGCCGTAATGTACGGCATGATCCCCAAGCCAAACAGACTACTCTGGCTCAACGTCCCCCCGGTAAATATCTGCAAATACTCCGCGGCCCGTCCCAGAGGGCTATCGGTGTCGCGCGTTTCGACCGCAGCCTTGATCCGTTGCTGATCGAAGCCCGGGTTCGGAATATGGAACCCGACGCGATAGATCACCAGCAGCGCGACCGTAAAAAGGATCTTGTTTCGCAAGTCCTTGATTCGAAAGATATTGCCTATCGTCCCGATCACTTACCTGTTCTCCGCTTCTTGCAGGGATTCCTTTCGCTGCTGTTACGCACAGCCGTCATCAGGCCTGCTTTCGTCGCTTCTTCTTGGCCTCGCCGCCCAGGCGTGTTGCCTTGCCCCCGCAACCGACGATTTTCTCCTCGGCCGTCTTGCTGAACTTGTGGGCCGCTACTTCAAGCCGCTTGGTCAATTCGCCATCGCCCAGAATCTTCACGCGACTCTCCACACCGGGAACCAGCCCCGCCTGCGAAAGCTGCACAACGCCCACCTCGGCCCCATCCTCGAAGCGCTCCAGTTGGGAAACGTTGACGATCTCGAACCGATTCGCAAACTGCTTATTGTTAAAACCGCGTTTCGGCAAACGTCTAAACAGCGGCATCTGGCCCCCCTCATAGAGGGATAGCCTGGTCGAACCCGCCCGGCTGTGCGCACCCTTATGGCCGCGACCACAGGTCTTGCCGACCCCGGTACCGCGCCCCCGGCCGACGCGCTTGCGTGTCTTGTGCTTGCCTACGACAGAAGTTATCTCATGACTCAGCATTTAGATCACCCAATAGGTCATCGTTGTCGCTACGAAACGGCGACACCCCGTAACGCTTCAATCGTTTCTTTGCTACGAAGCTTCAGCAGGCCATCCAAGGTAGCCTTGACCACATTCTTGGCCGCCGTGCTTCCATACACCTTTGTCAGAACGTCGTGCACGCCGGCGTACTCCAGCACCGCGCGGGCACTGGAACCGGCGATAACGCCCGTCCCCGGGCTGGCGGGAACCAACACCACCTTCGTCGCCCGAAACCGGCCGATCACCTGGTGCGGAATGGTACTGCCGACCAGCGGGATCGCATGCATCGACTTCTTGGCATCCTTCATGCCTTTTTCGACAGCCAGCGGGACCTCGCGGGCCTTGCCGTAACCGGTCCCCACGTTGCCGGCCCGATCGCCAACCACCACTAACGCCGCGAAACTGAAGCGACGTCCACCTTTAACCACTTTCGCACACCGGTAGATCTTGACGACCGTGTCTTCTAGCGGCTTCTCTTCGTGCTCAGGTTTTCTAACTGGTTCTGCAGCCAATTTCGTCTCCCAGTTTCCAACAGCCTCAATCAAAAGGCCAAGCCGGCCTTTCTGGCCGCATCGGCCAGGGACTTAACCCGCCCATGGTATTTATAACGATTGCGATCAAAGCACACGCACTTGATCCCGACATCCAGCGCCTTCTTCGCCAGCGCTTCCCCAACGGCCTCAGCCGCCTTCCGGTTGCCGGCTTGCGGCATCTGTTCGCGCAGCCCTTTGCCGACGGTGCTGGTTGCCACCAGCGTCACCCCCGCCGCATCATCAATGATCTGGGCATAGATATGCCGGTTGGAGCGGAACACGGACAGACGCGGTCGTTCCGGTACTCCAAAGACATTCTTCCGTACATGACGCCGGCGCCGCAGCGCGGCCTTCTTATGTTTTTCTGTCTTCATAGACTTCTCTACTACTAGCCGCCCGAGGCGAACGCCTTGCCAACCTTCCGCTGCACCTGCTCATCGGCATAGCGGATCCCTTTGCCCTTGTATGGTTCCGGCGGCCGGACCCTGCGAATGTCCGCGGCGAACTGTCCCAGGCACGCCTTGTCCGAACCGCTCAACGTGAACTTAGCCGGGATGTCGTTGCCGCGTGTGGCCGCAACATCAATACCCACCTTGACCCCCTTCGGGATCGGCAGTTCCACGGGGTGACAGAAGCCGATCTGGAGTACCAGCTTACCCCCCTGCTCCTTGACACTGTAGCCGGTGCCGTAGACCTCGAGCTTCCGCTCAAAGCCCTTGCTGACTCCTGTCACCATGTTGGCGATCAGGGCCCGCATCGTCCCGTGCAGCGCCTTGCTCTTGCGATCGTCGGGTGCCGGATTGGCCACTTCGATCTGGTTGTTCGAATCGTCCAGCGCCACCGAGATACTCGGGTGACACTCCATCTCCAGCGTCCCCAAAGGCCCGGTGACCTTGACCGTCCGGCCTTTCTGGTCGACCTTCACACCCTGCGGGATCGCAACCGGTTTTTTCCCAATCCGACTCATTTAGCTTACCGTACAGAGAATCTCGCCACCGATCTTGTTCTCTCGGCACGCGCGATCGCTGATTACCCCTTTGCTGGTGGATACGATAGCAATACCCATACCGCCGAGCACGGCCGGAAGATCGCTGACCGACGCGTACACCCGACACCCGGGCTTGCTCGTTCTCGTTATCTCGGTGATGGCCGAGCATCCTTCCTGATCGTACTTCAGGGTAATGCGCAGGAATCCCTGCTTGCCATCATCGATACGGTCGTACTCTTCGATGTAGCCCTCGGTCTTGAGGACCGCCGCAATGCCTTCGCAGATATTCGACGCCCGGATATCCACGCGTGCTCTCTGCACGCGCGCCGCGTTGCGAATTCGCGTCAACATGTCAGCTATTGGGTCACTCCAACTCATAATCCGTATCCTGCACGTTCCGGCTCACTCGTCCCGGTCAATCACGCCCTACCAACTGGCTTTCTTGACCCCTGGTATTTTGCCTTCATTTGCCAGCGTCCGGAAGCAAACACGGCAGATTTTGAACTTCCGGTAGACCGCCTTCGATCTGCCGCACAGTTCGCACCGCGTGTACTGCCTGACCCGGAACTTCTGTTTCTTTTTCGACTTGTTTTCCAACGCTTTGGTTGACATTCACGCGCTCCACACTGTTCTTGGTTCTGACCGTTACCCGGCGGCCGCTTCGTTCTTTCCTCGGAACGGCATTCCGAACAAGGCGAGCATCTTCCGCGCCTCCTCGTCGGTCTTGGCCGTGGTCACGAACGCAATGTTCATCCCCTGCTGGGCTTCGACCTTGGCCGGGTTGATTTCCGGAAACACACTTTGTTCGCCCAGGCCCATCGAGTAATTGCCGCGCCCGTCGAATCCGTTCGGATTCAGACCCCGGAAGTCCCTCACCCGCGGAATCGCCAGGCTGATCAGACGATCCATAAACTCGAACATCCGCACGCCCCGCAAGGTGACCTTCAGGCCCGTCTCCACGCCCGCTCGGACCTTGAAGTTCGAGACGCTCTTCCGGGCTTTGCACACAGACGGCGCCTGCCCCGTAATCAGGGTCAGATCTTTCTTGGCAAGCTCAAGGAATTTCTTGTCGATACAGGCCTTGCCGATCCCCATGGAGACAACGACCTTCTCCATCTTCGGGACTGCCATCACATTCCCGTATTTGAACTCGCTGGTCAGCTCAGGGACGATCTTCGATTTGTACAGGTCTTTCAAACGCGCCATGATTTTCTGCTCGGTGGCCCCGTGGGACGATCAGTTCCGCCCGCCCGGGACGCTAAGGTTCTTATTTCGCCTTCCTAACCGTGCCGATCTCCGTACCATCAACCGACACGCGCTTCTTGGCCCCGCCTTCGGCCTTATACCGCACACGACTGCCCTTGCCCGATTTCGGATCGACGGGCAGCACGTTACTGATATGGATCGGCTGCTCGACGCTCACACGCCCGCCCTGCGGGTTCCGTCGCGACGGCCGCACGTGCCGTTTGGCGATGTTCTGGCCCTGAACAACAACCGTTTCTTTGTCCGGATAGACATGCAGAACCCGCCCCGTCGCGCCCTTGTGGTCGCCCGCGATGATCTGCACCGTATCACCTCTTTTTACGTGAAAGGCCATAGTCTTGCCTCATATCCCCTTGGCACGCGCTGCCGCGCCGCCTCTAAACAACCTCACTCGCCAGCGAGATGATCTTCATGTAGTTCTTCTCGCGTAATTCCCTCGCCACCGCGCCGAAGATTCGCGTACCGATGGGATTCCCATCTGCGTCGATCATCACCGCCGCGTTGCTGTCGAACCGAACGTAACTGCCGTCCGGCCGCCGGACCGGGCTTTTCGTTCGGATGATCACGCACTTGTGTACCTTCTTGTCGTCCAACTGACATGTCGGCAGCGACTTCTTGATCGCCACACACACCACGTCGCCAACTCCGGCCACCGGTCGCGTATACTTGCCCCGCGATCCACCTCGGCCCAACACCTTGATACACAGCGCCGACTTGACCCCGGAGTTGTCGGCGACATCCAGCATGGTTTCCTGTTGAATCATATCTTTGCACTCGTATGAGGTTCTAAACCTGGACGGCCTTCTGCACCACGCGCACGACGCGCCAACTCTTGCTCTTGCTGTAGGGCCGACACGTGGTAATCTCCACCAAGTCCCCGACGCCCGAGGCGTTCGCCTCGTCATGCACGGCCAGCTTCGTCCGCCGTCGCACATACTTGCCGTACTTCGGGTGCTTGACCTTGTACTCGATGGTGACCCGGATACTCTTGTCACCACTGTTACTGGTGACAACTCCCGTCAGCGTTTTTGCTTCTTTTGTCTGCGTTTCCATAAACACCACTCTTAGCCACGTCTCGCCCGACGGCGCTGCTTCAGTTAGCCCGCTCACGTAACAGGGTCTTGACGCGTGCGACATCGCGACGCGTGTTGATGATTGCTTTGGAGTTTTCCAGTTTCTCCGTAACCGACTGGGACCGCAAATCAAAGAGCCGCCTCTGGAGTTCCGCCAGCGTACTCTGCAATTCTTCGTCGTTCATTTCTCTATACTGCTTGGCCTTCACCGTTGTGTCCTCTCTCAGACCGCATGGCGCCGTCGCACGAAACGACAACGCACCGGCATCTTGTGGGCGACGCGCAGCAGAGCTTCTTTGGCCACGTCTTCCTCGACACCACCGATTTCGAAACAGACCTGCCCAGGTCTGACGCGTGCCACCCAGAACTCCGGTTCGCCTTTGCCCTTACCCATTCGTGTTTCCAGCGGCTTCGAACTCACCGGCTTATGCGGGAAAATGCGAATATACACCTTACCTTCACGGTGTAGAAAGTGCGTCGCCGCCACACGTCCGGCCTCGATGTTCTTAGCCGTGATCCAGCTCGGCTCCAGGACCTGCAAACCATAGTCGCCAAACGCGACATAATTGCACCGCGTCGCGTTGCCTCTGATCCGGCCCCGCTGGCTCTTACGATGTTTCACTCGTTTCGGCATTAACGCCATGACTGACGACCTTTCTCAACTCTTGCCACGGTCACGTGGTTCTGCAACCGATTACCCTTCTGTAGACGGCCCCGACCCCGGACTCGCACTCGCCGCCGATCCATCCGCGGGCGCCGCAGGCGCCGGTGCGGCCGGTGCAGCGGGTGCCGGAGGAGTCGCTCTCGGCGGAGGTCCTGAAGGGTGTCCCTGCGGTCCCCGTCGCGGCGCCCGTCGACGCTGCGGTGCCGGGCGTCGGACCACCTCGATCTCTTCGCCGAACTTGCCCTTGTAGATCCACACCTTCACGCCAATCGCCCCGTACGTGGTCCGCGCCGTCGCCGTCGCGTAATCCACATTCGCGTCCAGCGTGTGCAGCGGAATACTACCCAGCTTCTGCGTTTCCCGCCGTGCCATTTCCGAGCCGGCCAACCGACCCGAACACATGATTTTCACGCCCTTCGCCCCGGCGTTCATCGCCCCTTCGCACTGCTGTTTCATCGTGCGGCGGAAAGAAGCCCGCTTGCCCAACTGCTCGGCGATCCCCTGCGCGACCAGCGTCGCATTCAGCTCCGGGTCCTTGATCTCGACCACGTTGACCGTCACCTTCCGCGCGACCAAGCCTTCGAGCTCTTCCCGAACGCGATCCACCTCACCCCCGCGCGGTCCAATCACCACACCCGGCCGACCGCTGTGCAGTGTGACATTCACCTCGTTTCGCGTGCGGATAATCTCCACCTTCGCCACGGCCCCCTTCGGCATCCGCTGGTTGAACCGCCGGTCCACATACTCCCGGATCTTCTGATCCTCAACCAGACAGTCTCCATAACTGGCCTTCGGCGCAAACCACGTGCTTTGCCATCCGAGGGTCACACCCGTTCTAAAACCGATTGGCGATGTCTTTTGGCCCATAGTACGCTATCTCAAAACTCGTCGTTGCATTCAAGCTTTTATGCCTGCGTCACCGTCACATGAATGTGGCAGGCTCTTTTCCGTATCGGGTGGGCTCGCCCGCGATCCTTCGGGATCCACCGCTTCGTGCCCAATCGCACGCCAGCATCATCGACGCGCGCTTCACAGACGTACAACCCCTCGACATCTGCTTGTTGCTCGTCGGCATCCGCCACCGCGGCTTTCAGCACCTTGTCCACCATCGGAGCCGCCCGCTTGCGCGTGAACTTCAGAATGTTCATCGCATCCTGCACGCTGCGCCCCACGATCAGTTGCGTGACCAGGCGAACCTTCCGGGCGGACATCGGCGCGTAACGATACGACGACTGCCAGTCGGTCAGATCCCCGACCTCCACCCCCAGGGCCTCGGCCAACCGCTGGACGTCTTCGGCCCGTGGCTGAGGCTTGAGCAGCCCCTTCTTCCAGTTCCGTACGGCCGCCGCTGCCCGCTTCTCTTCAAAGCCGCCCCGGGCGATGCTCTCGGCCAATGCCTCGGCCTTCGCCTTCCGCTGCTCACATACTTCTTTAAGTTTCGTCGCGCTTAGCATACCTGATGTCCCGTACTCGCTGGAGAATCGCCCAGCCTGCCCGTACGCTTATTTTATCTTCTTGCTGGAATGGCCTTTGAACGTTCGCGTCGGAGAGAACTCCCCGAGCTTGTGCCCGACCATGTCTTCCGTCACAAACACTTTGTGGAACAGCTTCCCGTTGTGGACCATGAAGGTGAATCCGACGAACTCAGGCACAATGGTGCACCGGCGCGCCCAGGTTTTGATGGGATTACGGCTCCCCTCAGCAACCTGCTTGGTCACCTTGCCAAACAGCTTCTCGTCTACGAACGGCCCTTTTTTGAGAGATCTACTCATTTTCGCTCTCTTGATTCACCTCGTCGCGTGCGGCTCACGCCGACCAGGCGATGGGTTCTTCTCTTACAGGGTCAACTGGCCCTGACGTACGTTCTTACGCCGCCGGATAATCCTATTGTTGCTCGTCTTGCGCGGGTTTCTCGTCTTACCACCCTTGGCCGGCTTGCCCGTGGGCGAACAGGGATGCCGTCCACCGTTGGACCGCCCTTCGCCGCCACCCATCGGATGCGCGACGGGGTTCATGGCCTTGCCGCGCACGTGCGGCCGGCGACCCATGTGGCGCTTGCGACCGGCCTTGCCGATGCGAACGTTCTGATGTTCCGAGTTGCTGAGTCGACCAATCGTCGCCCGGCACTCCCGCCGTACCATCCGCATTTCGCCGCTCGGCAGCACGAGGGTCACCCAGTTGCCTTCTTTCGCGACAATCCGCGCTCCGTTGCCGGCCCCGCGGACCATCTTGCCACCCTGGCCGGCGGTCATCTCCACATTGTGGACCTCCAAGCCAGCCGGAATCGCGCCCAGCGGCATGGCGTTGCCCGTCTTCGGCTCGACGCGCTCGCCACTCTCGATCACCTCGCCGACCTTGATCCCCGCCGGACAGAGAATGTAGCGCTTCTCACCGTCCTCATACTCCACCAGAGAGATGAAGCAACTGCGATTCGGATCGTACTCGATCGTCGCGATACGGGCCGGCACGCCGTCCTTGTTGCGTTTGAAGTCGATCATCCGATAGATCCGCCGCGCACCGCCGCCACGAAAACGCGTCGTCGTCACACCATGGTGATTGCGGCCACCGCGCTTCTTGATCCGCTTGCACAGCGTCTTCTCGGGACGATTCGTTGTCAGCTCGGAATAGTCGTTCACCGAGCTATTCCGCCGCCCCGCACTTGTTGGTCTGTAGATCCGAACACCCATAGTGGTTATCTCTCTGTTACAGCCGTCTTAGAATAGATCAATGTGATAGTCGGCCTTGAGGTACACAATCGCCTTTTTCCAGCTCGAGGTCATGCCGATCGTCCGGCCACGCCGCCGGTGCTTGCCTCTGCGATTGCACGTCCTGACCTTATCTACCTTCACACCGTAAATCCGCTCCACGGCGTTCTTGACTTGCGTCTTGTTGGCCTTGCGATTCACCTCGAACGAATACGCCCCCTTCGTATTGGCGAAGTGCATCCCTTGTTCCGTGATCAAGGGCCGAACTACTACGTTGAAATCATCCATCGCGAAACCGAACTCTTCTTAATTTCCAACCAGCCCGAGCGACACCCGTGGTCGCATCGTGGCACCGTTAGCTTTCGCTGCCGGCTTCTCTATTTAGAAACGCCACCAACGCGTCCTTCGTGAACAGCAACCGCTGGTGCGTGCAGATCTCCGCGGCATTCAAGTCGGCCACCGGCGTTACCGCCACCTTTGGCACATTGCGCGCTGATTTGTAGACGTTCTCATCGTACTGCGGGATTGCCACCAGGCAACTGCGGTCGATCTTCAGATTCTTGAGCGTCCCGGCGAAGTCCTTCGTCTGAGGCTTTTCGAAGGCCAGGCCATCGACCACAACGACATCGTTTTTCCGCAATTTCGCGAGCACGGCCGAATCACGCGCCAAACGCTTCTGCTTGCGGGGCATCTTCTGGGTGAAGTCGCGCGGCACCTTGCCGAAAATCATACCACCGCCCGTCCGAATACCCGTCCGGCGGTTACCCACCCGAGCATTGCCGGTGCCCTTCTGCCGGTACAGCTTCTTAGTCGAGCCGGCCACCATCCCTCGGCTCTTGGTCTGGACCGTGCCGACCCGCTGATTGGCCTGGTGCATCACGATCGCTTGCTTGAGCAGAGCATACCGGACCGGGCCGCCCAGCACCGTCTCATCGACGCTGATCTTGTCAACTTCCTGGCCGCTACGGTTATATACAGTCAATTCAATCATCGCTGGCACACTTCTTCACTTACTGGGGCCGCTTTGCAGTTCGCACGATACAGTACCCACCGGCCGGACCGGGCACCGCTCCCTTGACGATCAACAGGTTCTTCTCTTCGTCGATCCTCACCAGGCTGTGATTCTTCGTCGTGATGCGGCAATGGCCCATATGGCCGGACATGCGCTTGCCCTTCTTCGGACCGGCACCCAAACCGGCATTGCTCGCGAAGCTCGAGATCGAACCCGGGGCTCGGTGCTTGCGCTCGGTACCGTGCGAGGCCGGGAAACCACCAAAACCATGGCGTTTCATCACACCGGCGTACCCCTTCCCCTTACTGGTCCCGACGACATCCACGTATTTCGTCTCGGCAAAAGCTGCCACCGTGACCGAGTCGCCCAACTGATACTCCGCCTCAGCGTTGTCAGGCAACCGATACTCTTTCACGAATCGTTTCGGCGTCGTGTCAGCCTTGGCCGCATGGCCGACCTGGGGCTGTTTCTGCCGCGACGGTTTGACATCATCGAATCCGAGCTGGATCGCGTTGTACCCATCCACCTCGGTCGTTTTGACCTGGGTGACGGCACAAGGGCCCGCCTCAATGACGGTCACCGGAATCAAACGTCCAGCCCCGTCATAGACCCGTGTCATACCTACTTTCTTTCCCAACAACATGGCCATAATTCGACGTTCCTTGCTCTTACGCCTTAATCTTCACAAAAACACCCGCCGGGACCACCAAACGGTTCAATACTTCCGCCGTTCGGGCATTGGCCTCGTGGATGTCGATAAGCCGCTTATGCGTCCGCAGCTCAAATTGCTCGCGTGACTTCTTGTCAATGTGCGGACTTCTCAAGACCGTGTACCGCTCGATACGCGTCGGCAACGGTATCGGACCACTCACTCGGGCGTTCGTCCGGCGAGCATGCTCGACGATCTCACGGGCAGAGGCGTCAAGAGTCCGGTGGTCGTACGCCTCCATTCGGATTCGAATTCTCTCTGTTTCAGTAGCCATTGCGATCCTCTGGACCACCCATTTTTCTCGGGCCGCCTAAAACCTCTCAGTTACGGCCACAACCATCTCTTGACAAGCCGCCCTCGCCTGGACTCACACCGCCCCGGTGGCAGTACGTAGTGATTCACCACCAAATCAACACCGTTCCGGCTGATATCAGGCAGGAAAGGCTTTTGGCGACCGCCGTCGCATTGACACAGCAACGGAACAGCCAGCCTACTTGGCCTCCCTTAAAGGGCCCAGGGTTACCGCTCAACGCTGCCCGGCGGCAAGCCGAGCACGTGCTGCGCCGATCACCCTAGAAAAAATCTGAACACCTCTTGAACCATCCATGATGGCAATGCTAGATATGCCACAGCGTAACTACGTATTCGCAACGTCATCCTGACGATGCTCGCTACAGCTGAAAAACGCCAAACTTACCACGAACCTGGCATTCCGTCAACACAACACTAATCAATTCCGCAAAAAAAAGGAAAAAATCTCGACCACGGGCGTCAGAACAGAATCTCTTTGGCTACCTGCTCAGGCACACGCTCATAGCTGAGCGGTTCCATGGTGAAATTTCCCCTTCCGGCGGTGAGACTGCGAATGTCGCTCGAATACCCAAACAGCTCCACCAAAGGCACCGTGGCGTCCACGATGCGCATGTTGCCATGCACGCGGCAGTCTGTAATCAGGCCCCGCTTGGCCAGCAGGTCTGCCTGAACGGCGCCGAATCCCGATTCCGGGACGACGGCCTGGACTCGCATCACCGGCTCCAACAACACCGGGCCGGCCTCCTTAATCGCTTTTTCCAGTGCCATTGTCGCCGCCTGCTCGAACGCCAGGTCCGAGGAATCGACCGAATGGAAAGATCCGCCTATCAGCGTCGCCCGCAAACCCACGACAGGATAGCCCGCCAGCGCGCCGCTGCCACAAGCCTCTCGAACCCCGCGCTCCACGGACGCGACATATTCCTTCGGAACCTTGTCCGGCGTGACGGAAGCCATGAACTCGATCGATGTTTCGTAGTGCCCGTCTTCGGCGAGCAACGGTTCGACCTTCAACACAACATGGCCATATTGACCATGCCCGCCCGACTGATGAACAAACTTACCCTCACCCTCAGCCTCCTGCGAAATCGCCTCTCGATAGGCGACCCTGGGCTTTCCCACCCTCACATCGACGTTCTTCTCCCGAATCAGCTTGTGCTGGAGAACCTCCAGATGGAGCTCACCCATGCCGCTGATGACGGTCTGACCGGTCTCCGGATCGGTCTTGCAGGTGAATGTCGGATCTTCTCGCCGCAAGGACTCCAACGCCGCCGCCAGCTTGGCCCGCTCGGCAGCGGTTCGCGGCTCGATCGACATCGTGATAACCGTCTCGGGAAACGTAATACTGGGCAAAACAGCCGGCCTCTTGGAATCACAGATCGTATCACCCGTCAGGGTCTGCTTGAGTCCCACCACCGCAACAATATCACCGGCCTTGGCCGATTCCAGGATCTTGCGCTCGTTGGCGTGCATCTCGAAAACCCGCGTGATGTTCTCACGCTTGTTCCGATTCGGATTCAATACCCGCGTGCCCGACTTCAGCGTCCCCTGATAGATGCGCAGAAAACTCAGGTCCCCGTGCGAATCGCTGGTGATCTTGAAGGCGAGGGCCACCAGAGACCCATTGGGATCGCATTTGACCACGATCTCCTTGCTCTCGTCACCCGGTTTATGCCCGATAAGATCGGGCTTCTCAACAGGG
>Ga0272443_10006248_pt1 | contig 11888 bp, 7 predicted proteins | sample SSMAcet12_FD_193581 | JGI IMG/M metagenome (GOLD analysis project Ga0272443, IMG submission 193581) | Marine sediment archaeal communities from Little Sippewissett salt marsh, Falmouth, MA, United States - SSM-Acet-12 | ecosystem: Environmental > Aquatic > Marine > Wetlands > Sediment ... | reverse complement strand
GTAGATTTCCATGGCATGCCAGGGGGACTTATCATAAAGGTTTCTTTTAAACCGACCTTACTCCTGCTTATCGCAGTGACAAGGATTTTGTATTCAACCATGTGGAAATCCATGGTTTCCTGTGAGTAATAAAAAAAGAGGCATATTCTGAATAGGAAATATTTTCCTGTCCCGTTGCTTGAATCGAGGCAAACTCTTCAATCAGGACAGGAATGTCAATCCTATTCAGCTTATACCTCTTTATATTTAACTTCTTACTTTTTAGTTTGTTGGAAATTAACGTTTTCTACTCAGCAAAGCAATTGCGCCAAGGCCCAGTAGAGCTATAGTAGCCGGTTCCGGAACAAACTGAATATTGTCAATATTAATCCAGGATTCACCGGAAGCAGTTACATTAGCCAATTCAATACCAATTTTATTATATACAGCCGGAAAAGTATTAGAATAAAAATCCAGAGTGTAAGTATTCCATGTGTCACTTACTTCTACTGTTTTACTAAGAACTGTAATCCTGTCACCGTAAGAATCAATGAACAGGCTAATTTCCAGAAGAGCAGGTGTATTATCTGTTGAGTTGTTTTGCGCATCAACCTGAAGAATAAACTCTTCATCAAGCTGTATAATATGTTCGGTCAAATTGTAAACCGATGGATCGCAATTATACAGGTAGCCTGCCCAGATGCCATCAGTTACACCTGGCAAACCAGATTGAATGCCGGAATTAGACGCTGTTGTATCACTGCTCCAACCTGGAACATCAATCCAGTCTGTTAAATCACCTGTTCCGGGCTGCTCAAAGCTTGGATTTTCAATTGTAGGAGTAATAATTACTGCCCATGACGGACTTACTAAGCCCAGTGCTAAAGCTATGTATAACAGCTTTCTACACATCATAATCCTCCTCATTTTGTTGTCAAGAACCTGTTTTGATTTGTAAACCAATGCACAAGTTCTTTACGGATAAGCACAAAACTTGACACGATACACATATTCTCAGCAGTGCTTATCTTTAAACAACCCTCAATTAAACATCAATAACGCAATGCCTAATTTAGTGTCCGTCTATAAGAATATTAATTCTTTAGACCTGATTTTTTTTACCCTTATTGGGTTTATCCATAAAGCTGTCGTTTGGAATGATATTAATTCTAAATGAAAATTATCAACCTCACTCCAGCTTTGTTCCTCACCTAACGTTAGGTGATTTGCCCAGGAACTATGGATTTCTAAGTCGGATAGTCATAACGCAAGGACTTTCCGAAAACTCTTATCTATTTTTACCATATTATCCATATTGATGTCAAGAATATAATCAATATTAAAAGGCGAGCTTCCCGTATCTTAGACAGAAAGCTCGCCTAAACTCTTACTATATATAATCTTACAGCCTCTTTATAAGAAGATTTGACTATAAAAACTATATTTTTTTATTTATATTATTTTTTCCCAAAAAACAAATCCATTATACTATCTCAGTTTGTTGCTTAGGATCTTCTTCGGCCTCATTCTCAATGTTCTCTGTTTCCTTAGATTCCTCTTTTTGGTCTTGGTCATTAGAGTCCATAGCTATGGATTCATCATTTCCTTCGTCTGAGGTAGTTTCTCCTGTATTTTCTTCTTCCTTTGATGTATCTTGAACTTCAGCGGATTCTTCCTGACTTTCCTTTTGTTGAGATTCGTCAGGAGCATCATCATTTTTTTGACGTGATTTTGTTATTTGTTCTACATCGGCATCGGATAAAACTCTTTCCGGACCTGCAGGAGCTGGTTTCTGAGCTGGTGCCGGTTCGGCAGCTTGTTCTTCAGCAGCCCACTGAACTCTCCGTAAACTCAAGCCGATTTTACGAGCATCGGTATCTACCTTTAGAATTTTCACCTCAACTTCGTCGTCAACTTTTACCACATCCTGAGGCTTGTCTACTTTATGATCTGCAAGCTCAGAAATGTGTAACAGGCCTTCCAGCTCAGGTTCAAGTTCGACAAACGCACCGAAGTTGGTAAGTTTTGCCACTTTTCCTTTAATAATATGGCCTGGGATATATTTCTCAGGAATAGCTCGAATCCAGGGATCTTCTGTCATCTGTTTAATTCCCAGAGAAATCCTGCGTTTTTCCTCGTTAACTTCAAGGACAATACATTTTACTTCCTGATTTTTCTGCAGAGCCTCACCGGGATGACTATGTTTTCTGGTCCAGCTCAAATCGGAGATGTGAATCATGCCGTCTATACCCGGTTCAATTTCAACGAAAGCACCGAAATTCGTTAAACTTCTAACAGTCGCAGTTACAATCGCTCCCGGAGGATATTTCTGGGAAGCAATAGCCCATGGATTTGTTTGTGTTTGCTTAAGTCCTAAAGAGATTTCCTGCTTGTCCCTGTCAACGCTTAATACTATTACTTCTATCTCTTCACCGAGACTAACCAGCTCATTAGGATGTGTAAGACGCTTTGTCCAGCTCATCTCGCTTATATGTACCAATCCCTCAATGCCATCAGCAAGTCGTACAAAGACACCATAGTTCATTATATTTACGACTTTTCCCTTTACCTTGGCTCCAACCGGGTAACATTTTTCAACATCATCCCATGGGCTGGATGTTTTTTGCTTCAAACCAAGTGAAATTTTCTCGTGCTCTTTATCAACACCAACAACAACGCATTCAATTTCCTGATCAAGCTCAACGACTTCCGACGGGTGCGATATTCTGCCCCAGCTCAAATCCGAAATATGCAGAAGACCATCAAGGCCTCCTAAATCCACAAATACACCAAAATCTGCGATATTTTTAACAACGCCTTTTCGTAATTGCCCAACCTCTATCTCTGATAAAATCTTCTCCTTGCTGCTTCGTCGTTCTTCCTCAATGAGTTTTCGTCTCGAAATAACAATATTTCGACCTTCGATATCAATCTTGAGAATTTTGCAATCAACTTTCTTACCTATGAATCTGCTGATATCACCCGGTTTTCTGATATCGACCTGCGAAGCAGGCAAGAACACCGGCACTCCAATATCCACGAGTAAACCGCCTTTAATTCTTCTTATGACTTTACCTTCAACTACATCACCCTCGTTTTTAGTTTCAAGAATCCTTTCCCAGCCCTTAATAATGTCGGCTTTACGTTTGTTTAATAAAACAAGGCCACTCTCGGAGTCTGTGTCTTCAAGGAGAACTTCTATTTCAGTACCGGTGACTACTTCATCGGGACTGTCAAATTCACTTGCATCTACAATTCCTTCACTTTTAAGACCTACTTCTACAATAACATCGTTACCTATTTGCGAAACGATTGTTCCTTTTAGAATAGTTCCGGGCAGTCTTAAATCCACTTTCTTTTGCAGGGCCTGCTCCAGATAATTATTTTCCTCTTCACCGAACATTTCAGCAACCTGCTGATCAAGCTTTTCCGGTGATAAACCTAACTTGTTAATAATATTTCTATCTACCATAAATTAAATTCCCCTGTGGAGTTTGTAATTCTAACTTGCCAGCGCCCCACATTTACGCCGACAAGCGATTGTGCAACTTTGCACAATTTTTTTTGGTTAATATTCTTTTAATTTTACACACTTGCCCACGCAGCAAATGCAACTGATATTATAGCAATAAGTTATAAAAAGTGAATTTATAACAGAAATGAACATTTTTTTCAAGATTCTATTTATCTTTTTTCCGGTGATTTAGCCTTAATATCCTTATCTCAGAAGGATTTCAGATTATTTACAAATTCCTCTATTATCCAGTCCGGCGTAGATGCTCCTGCGGTTACACCGGCAATCCGTTGACCGGCAAGCAGGCTTTTATCAAGCTCATCCCAGTTTTGTAAATGATATGTCTTTTTATTCACCGCTCTGCAAATATCCGCTAAACGACGCGTATTAGCACTTTCCAGGCCGCCGAGAACAAACATTATATCAACCTGTCTGCATATCCTGGCAGCTGATTCCTGCCTTATTATCGCTTCCTTACAAAGAGTATTGATTACTTTTAACTCAATAAAACCGGATTGTCCTATAGCGGCGAGCATTCTGCCAAAATGTTCAGGGCTTTGAGTGGTCTGACACACAATTCCAAGTTTCGTATCTCGTGGTATTTTGTTCAAATCCGATTTATCAGCAATAACTATCACTTTTTTTGCACAACCCACCACTGCCTGTACTTCCGGATGATTTTCTTCTCCGATAATAACAACCTGATAGCCTTCCTTTTCAAACTCACTTGCTATGCGCTGGACTCTTTTAACAAGAACGCAGGTAGCATCAACAATATCAAGACCATTTTCCTTTAGCTTCTTGATTTGTTCCGGTGCCGCTCCATGTGAACGGATAAGCACTGTACCGGATGGTATTTCTTCTACCCGGTTAACAGTTTTTAATCCTCCTCGGGCAAGCTTTTCGACCATGTCCTTATTATGAATAATAGGGCCAAAGCTGAAGACATCTTTTTTACTTGATAAAGTTTTTTCAGCTACCTTTATCGCGTTTCTAACGCCATGGCAGAATCCACATTTTTCAGCTATAAGAACTTTCATCTAAAATAAAGAGAAAATAAATAAAAAACAACAATCCTGTGAGTTTATTTTCAATAAAGAACCAACGAATAAACCTTTTTAACAGAAATAAAATAACCAACATTATGTTTATTAAGCGGGATTCTACATCAATTATTTTTCAAAATCCATTAAAACCTGATTAAGTGAAAATAAACTATTTAAAGCACCTGATTTTTGTTAAGTTTATTCTTGACTGATATAAGAAAATCGGTTTTATTTACCCGTGAGAGTGAAGAATGCAGATTCTGGTCTGTTATCACCTCCAAATTAAAAAAGTTTGTAAATATTTAAGGAAGAACTTTAAGAAATTACCCAAAATTTCTTGGAAAGGATTGAACAATGCGAACTTTAAAACTTTCAGCAATTTTACTCTTATGTGTAGCTTTTCTGTTAGCCAGTGGTTGCGAATCACAATTGATCAGAGACCTTAGAATACGCAATGACACCCAGCAAAAGGAAATTGACCAGCTTCGAGCCGAAAAGGGTGCTCTTGAACTTGAACTCGGTAAACTACAGCGTCAACTTGAAGGCGCCCAGAACCTGGGCAACCTTGATTTGGATACACTAAAAGAGCAAATTGCCGCTTTGAACGAAAATATAAGGAAAAAAGATGCCCTGATTGCCTCGATGCAGGATAGATTACGCACCGGAGGAGCGGCACTACCGGTAGAGTTAAGCACCTTACTGGAAGAATTCGCAAAATCGAGCGATATGGTTACTTATGATGCAGAGCGCGGTATAGTAAAGTTCAAGAGTGATCTGCTGTTTGATAAGGGCAGTGACCAGGTTGCTTCAACTGCTTCCTCTGCAATTAATTCTCTCTGTGGTATATTAAACACCGAGAAAGGTAAGGAATTCGACGTACTAATTGCCGGACATACTGACAATATCCCAATACAAAAACCCGCAACACTCGCAAAACACCCTACTAACTGGCACCTATCCGTGCACAGGGCAATATCAGTATTGAATATGATGCGCAGTGACGGTATTGATCCGGATAGAATGAGCGTACGCGGTTTTGGGGAGTACCGACCGGTTGCAGAGAATGCACCCAATAATGGTGGCAATGAACTCAATAGACGAGTCGAAATCTATATTATAGCTAAGGGAACATAGTTCTTTGCGCTGATGCTCAATCGGCAATCATAAATTGAATCTTTTCAATGACAGAACGCACTTTAATTATTCTTAAGCCGGATTGTATTCAAAGACAGTTAACAGGCCAAATAATTTCAAGACTTGAGCGAAGAGGTTTTCAACTCGTCGGGGCAAAGTTTATTCATATCTCCGAAGAAACAGCCCAAAAACTTTACCTCGTTCATAAAAATAAGCCTTTTATGCAGGGATTAGTTAAATTTACTTCCTCGTCGCCTTCATTAGTTATGGTTTGGCAGGCTGAAGGTATTATCAATAGTGTCCGTGAAATGATGGGAGCTACTTTCGGACGGGATGCCAAAGCCGGCACAATACGGGGTGATTTTAGCTGTGCAACGCGATACAATCTTATCCACAGTTCAGACAGTCCTGAATCAGCTAAGTACGAAATTGATTTATTCTTCAAACCAGAGGAAATATTAGATTACGAGCTAACCAATTCTCTCTGGATATATGGCGTAAACGGCTGATTTCGTCCTAAAAAACAGCTTTTTTTTCATCCTGATTGTAATTCACTTATCAATGCATGAATTAAGGTTATTGAAACTATCTTGGTTTCTCTTGAATACTTTATATATAACTGTCGAAATAATCTGATTTTACTTGAATTTTGGCCTAATTTTTTGTAAAATTAATAAATATAATTATATTAGCTAAATAAAAAAATTCGGAATAAATATTGCTTTTCCCGGAGGATGGAAATGGGGATTAAAAAAGGTGCATTCATTCTTTTATGCCTTATGTCTTGTGTTATTTCTCAAGCTGAAATAGTCAGTGTTGATGATGATGGACCAGCCGACTTTGACAATATACAGACTGCTATTAATAACTCGAATCATGGTGACACAATTATTGTATACCCCGGCACATACAATGAAACTATATATTTCATCGGCCAGGCAATTACAATTACAAGTGCGAATCCTGATGACCCGAATATTGTCCAGGCAACAATAATTACTTCGGATGATGAATATTGCGTTAAATTTGAATTCGGCGAAGACGCTAATTCGGTGCTTACCGGCTTTACTATATTGGGATCAGGAATTAACTGTAGCGCCTCCTCACCGCTTATAACGAAAAACATTATCAGGGAATGCCCGGCAAAAGGTATATCCGGAGAAAACGGCGCGGCTCCGATTATCACGGACAATACGATAGATTCGTGTATCGGTCATGGAATAGACCGCTGTAACGGCCCGATCAACAACAATATAATAACGGGAAACCGCGGCGGTATTTATCGTTGTAACGGCCCTATAACTAACAATAATATTTCTTATAACCAGGAAATAAATAACAACAATGGGGGAGCTCTTTCTAACTGCGAAGGCCTGATTAAAGGAAATTATATTTCATATAATTTTGCTCCGAATAAAGGCGGCGCATTCAACAACTGTTCGGGTGACATTAGAAATAACATTATAGTTGAAAATCAAAGTTCTACTTCAGGCGGAGCCATGTTCGGTTGTTCAGGAAACATTTATAATAATATTATCACCGGCAATATCAGCAACTACGGCGGAGCTTTATTTGGCTGCTACGGAAATATTTTTAATAATACCTTTGTAGGAAATTACGCACGTGACACCGGCGGAGCCTTAAATTCCTGTAGTTCTGTTTTCAACAATATATTTGCCCATAACGAGGCGGCGGTAAATGTCGGAGGTATTTACGATATATACGAGAGTCATTCGAACATTTTCTGGTTAAATACTAATGGAAACTTTGGTGGACAGACAACAACAGCAGGTCCGGGAGATTTCAGCGCTGACCCGTGTTTTGCAGTCAATGGCTACCTGGAAACCAATGATACCCCCGACGAAAGTGATGACTACTGGGTGGATGGGGATTACCATTTAAAATCCGCATACGGCAGATGGGACCCGAACAGCAGGCAATGGGTAATAGACGATATAAACAGCCCATGCATCGACGCGGGTGACCCCAATACGGCACTAATCGCAGAATTATGGCCGCATGGTAATCGGGTAAATATCGGAGCATACGGAAATACTACCCAGGCAAGCATGTCATCCTCGAACGAAGGAAATGTCGCGGATATTGATTACGATGGATGGATAGACTATAATGATTTAGTAATACTAACAGAAAAATGGCTTCTTAATGAGGTTCTTTTACTCCAGGATTTGAATAGAGACGAGACAGTAAATCTCCTGGATTATTCAATCCTTATAGCTAATTGGCTTGAGAGACCGCCTGCTCCTAAGCCGCCAACACCTGATCCGATGACATGGGAGACGGAACCTTATGCCGTTTCGACATCAGCTATTTCGATGAATGCCACGATAGCAACTTCCACCGATGAAAGTGGTGTAGAATATTATTTCCAATGTGAAACTTCCGGCGGACATGACAGCGGCTGGCAGAACGAATCAATCTATATCGATACAGACTTAAGCGACAACACAACATATTCTTACAAGGTTATGGCTCGCAATAAAGGTAATCTTGTCGAAACAGAATTTTCGCCGGTACGTTCGGCTACAACCTTATCTCCGGACACTACGCCGCCAACTCCTGACCCGGCACAATGGGCAACCGAACCACAAGTAATATCACAGGGAACAGTTCAAATGGTCGCAGTAACTGCTTCCGATCCAAGCGGTGTAGAATATTATTTCGAATGCAAAACAAATTCCCAGTACAGCAGCGGCTGGCAGGACAGTCCTACCTATGAAGTCAGCTCCCTTCCCGATAATATTTACACGTTCGTTGTCAGAGTCAGGGACAAGTCAGAAAATCATAATACAACAGGAGATTCATCCGAAGTGACTCTCGACCTTCAAGCTCCAACTCCAAATCCAATGCAATGGGCCGCAGATGGAAAACCTGTAAAAGTCGATAAAGGTGGTACCAGTACAACAAAATACTGGGTTGATATGACGGCAGCAGAAGCAGCAGATTCGAGCGGCGGGGTAGAATATTTCTTTTTATGCACGACTGAATCAGGTTTCAGCAGCAAAAACTGGCAAAGCTCTACGTTTTATACCGTTCAGATTGGCCAGGGAAGTCAAATTCATAAATTCCGCGTGAAAGCCCGTGATGCAAACGGTAATGAAACAGCTTACTCTTCCGAAGAAGTTGCTTATTAGAGATTATTTGATTATTTGAAGAAAACCTAAAAAAACTTGACAAAATTCCATATTATCCGATATAATCTTTACAGAGATTAAAAGGCAGGTTATACGTAAATTTATAATTTTGCAGCCATAATATATATAATATAATTAATTTCCATTTCATACCCCCCTGCCTTTCAAAATTGTAACTGAGAACCATTACGCTCATTTATATTTGAAAGGATACTCAAATGAAAAAGGTTATTTGCTTAACTATTGGTATTATTGCGCTTTTAGCAGCATCTTCTCAAGTTTCCGGGAAAATTATTTACGTCGATGATGATGCCCCCGTGTCTTCTGTCGAAGACGGAAACGGGGGGGTTAATGACGGCTCAAGCTGGGAAAATGCTTACACTTTTCTGCAGGATGCTATCGCTGATGCCGAAGCTGCAGAAAAACCAGTGGAAATTCGGGTAGCCCAGGGTATTTACAAACCCGACCAAGGATTAAACCAAGATGCTGGTGACCGTTGGGCCTCTTTCGAACTTGTTAATGATGTAATCTTGAAAGGCGGTTACGCTGGATTTGGAGAACCTGATCCTAATGTCCGTAATGTGGAGCTTTATGAGACAATTTTAAGCGGAGATCTGGAGGACAATGATATTGATGTGAGTGCACCTTATGATCTCACAGATGAACCAACACGTATTGATAACAGCTATAATATATTAACCAGTCTTGATTCAGATATTATACTTGATGGTTTTATTATCTCTGGAGGCAACGGAATCCATATAGGTGGTGGCTTGCTGGTAACTAATGGTCGATCAACAATAATAAACTGTACTTTTATACAAAATAGCGCACAAAGTGGGGGTGCGATCTACAATGAGAATGCTAACCTTATATTAAGTAAATGTCGCTTTATTGAAAACTACGCTGGTTCGGGTGGTGGTATATTGAATTTTGGCGATGCGACTTTGGAACGTTGTGTATTTCATGGAAACTTAGGTAGTGCTTTGTACCATGTAAGTAATTCAGGTGGATTATATGGAGGAAAACTTGAACTTAATGATTGCTTATTTTCGTGTAATGTAGCTTTTTTTGGAGGCAATAGTTTCGGAAATGGGGGAGGTGCCGTGAGAGCAGAAATCTCCGAGGAGGTAGTAATAAGAGGTTGTACATTCAATTCCAACATCGCATATAATGGTGGAGCGCTGTACACTACAGGTATTGTGAATATTCTCGAGAATTGTGTTTTCACAGGTAATGCAGCCATTAGAGGTGGTACATTCTATTGTAGTGGAAATACGACTATTAAAAACTGTATCTTCACTGGTAACCGAGCTGATAATGGAGCAGTATTAATTGGCGCAGATTCTGTGAGCCTTGAATGCTGTACATTTGCAGATAATTTAGCACAAGAGGGCAATATTTTTGCTTCGCTTCGTGGTCGCCGCGGGACTCCCTTTCTAGAAATGACTGTAGCTAATTCCATTTTGTGGGATTATGATAATGAATTTGAGGAATTTGTTTCTTCTATTGCTTATAGCAATATTCAAGGTGGCTGGCCTGGCGAAGAGAATATTGATATTGATCCACTTTTTGCGATACCGGGATATTGGATAGACGTCAATGATCCGCACATGATTGTAGAAACAGATAACTCATACCTTGTTTTGATTGATGGTCAATACTATTTGAATTATCCGCGATATCGTGATGAGCCAGTAAGAATTCCTATTTGGGTTGAAGGTGATTATCATTTGAAATCACAGGCCGGCAGATTCGATTCAAATACACAAGAATGGGTGCAGGATGATGTCACAAGTCCGTGCATAGATGCCGGTGATCCGATGTCTCCAATCGGCTTAGAGCCGTTTCCAAATGGCGGCAGAATCAATATGGGCGCATACGGCGGTACAGCAGAAGCAAGTAAATCCTATTTCGGCGAGCCGTTATGTGAAACCATCGTAGCAGGTGACATTAACGGCGACTGCAAAGTCGATTTTGCAGATTATGCTATTTTATCCATCCACTGGCTGGAAGAGAATAATCCATAGCGGAAGGAGAGAAAATGCAGCAAAACAAAATAGATAACAAGATAAAAGGTATTGCTGTAATCATCTGGATATGTTTATGGTTTCCAGTCTGTATATGCCATGCGTGGCCGTTGACAGTTGAATTTACTGCCGAAGTAATTGAAGTATATGAAAGCGATGACTTTCTGGAAGGAAAAGTAGAGGTTGGCGACACTATTAATGGTACTTATTCATACGATACATCTATGCCCTCTTCAATGCAATTTGTTTGGTATTATTATTCTTTTAACTCTCCTCCTGCCGGTATTTCAGTACAGGTTGGTGGGTTTGAGTTCAAGACAGATCCTAATGATATAGAATTAGTTATAGCAGTTGAAAATGATAGTTCGACAGTACTAGCACCACGAGATAGTTTCAGGTTGGATAGTAGTATAAATATAATGCTTTGTGATGACATTTTATGCTATGACAACTTCAGTGGCAATTTTTCAATATATTTGGGAAATTATTATTCAACAGCCCTTCTTTCCTATAAATTACCCGCAAGCGCACCTAATCTTTCTGATTGGATGGCACGAGGTATAGAATTTTCAGGAGGTGTAAGTAATGGTAGTTCGGGGGGGCGCTTTAGTACAGGAAAAGGATTCCACATCAAAGGTCGCCTGACATCAGCAGCTCTGGTTTCTGAACCGCCACAAATTATTTATGTTGATGATGATGCCCCCGGAGCTAATAATGGTTCAAGCTGGGAAAATGCCTATACCTTCCTGCAGGATGCTCTCACGGATGCCAACGACTCGAATAAACCGGTTGAGATTCGCGTGGCTCAGGGCATTTACCGGCCTGATATGGGAGCCGGGCAAACTCCCGGAGATAGGGAAGCAACATTTAACTTGATAAACCAGGTTGCAATTGAAGGAGGCTATGCTGGTCTATCAGGCCCAAATCCTGATGTACAAAATATCCAGCTATACAAAACGATTCTTTCCGGCGATTTGAATGGTGATGACTTACCAGGTTTTGCCAACAGAAATGATAATAGCTATCACGT
>Ga0272443_10006247_pt1 | contig 11891 bp, 11 predicted proteins | sample SSMAcet12_FD_193581 | JGI IMG/M metagenome (GOLD analysis project Ga0272443, IMG submission 193581) | Marine sediment archaeal communities from Little Sippewissett salt marsh, Falmouth, MA, United States - SSM-Acet-12 | ecosystem: Environmental > Aquatic > Marine > Wetlands > Sediment ... | reverse complement strand
CCTGAGCAAAGTCGCGAAAGTCGTCGCGGATTATGATATAAGAATTAACATGCCGGTCTCCCGCTCTCTTGTTATGACCACCGCCCGCGAGACCATTAAGGAAGCATATATCGGTGCCGGGCGCCCAGATGCCTATAACGATGACATGGTTCGTTACATCACCGACGAGCAGTTCGGTTATGTCGCGGCAGTCGACGGCATTATGGTGCGTGAAAAACCTGCTACCTGTTTTTATCTCGGTGCTTTCTTCGCCGAATCGCTGATTCTGGCTGAAACCGGCAACTCCATCGGAGCTATCCAAATCGCCGGAACCGCCATGCCGGCCCAGCTTCCGTTTTTTGTCGCCGCCTGCGACTATACCCTGATCGGTGAAGAACTCTTTGCCGCATCGGCCTATCTCTCGAACGAGCCGAAACAACTCGGCTCCCTCAAGGGACAGGATATCGGCAAAGTCGTTGCCATGGCCGCAATCCTGATCGGCGTTTTGGCGGCAACTTTAGCACAAATGAGCGATAGCGAGTCTATCGGCCATGTCCATGATTTTATGATACGCCTGTTTACAGTGGTGAATTGATAAGGAGTTCCGTAAATTGAAACGCAAAGTCCCTGTCATAATTACCTTTCTTGTCGGAAGCGTTTTGATTCTCTCCGTGTTCTTCCCGCCAATCGAAACCTGGGGAGAGGACTTTTCAATCTTTTTCGATATTATCGCAGTCTTTGCATTCTTCCTCGGCGGCGGTAATCTCCTTCGCATTCATTCCCGGAAAGTCTATAAGCAGGACAAGGACTGGGGCTTCTCGGCCGTTACCGTCCTTGGCTTTTTGATTATGCTCGCCGCCGGTCTGCTAAAAATTTGGAATCCCGATGGGATTTCCGGCGATGTTGCCGCAACCGGTTCGCTCTTTCAGATGATGTACAACTGGATCTTTAATCCTCTCGGCGCAACCATGTACGCTCTCCTCGCTTTCTTCGTCGCCTCGGCTTCATACCGTGCTTTCCGTGCCAAAAATGTCGACGCCACAATTCTCCTTGTGGCATCCTTTATTATCCTGCTCGGAAGAACCCCGCTCGGAATGTATGCCACCGGATGGATCCCGGAATCATGGAATATCCTCCAGATCCCGAACCTGGCGATCTGGATCATGACCTCGCCCAACCTCGCCGGACAACGTGCCATCATGATCGGGATTGCCCTCGGCGTTGTTTCGATGTCGCTGCGGCTTATTCTCGGGGTCGAACGGACCTATCTGGGGGTGGATAATGAGTAACAGCAATATCGGGCTCGTTATTTCCCTGCTGATTATCGGCGCCGGCCTTGTCTGGCTGTTGATCCGCTCCCTGCAGGGAAAAGAAGTCGAACGCCGAATCATTTTCCTCTTCATCGGTTTATCAGTCTCGGTCCCGCTCCTGTTTAACATTACTTTCTCGGAAAAAGCTACCCCGATTGTCCGGGCAGTCTTCGATAAAATTGAAAATCTCCCCGAAGGGTCGCGGATTTTGCTCTCCTTTGATTACGGCCCCACTATGGCCCCGGAAGTCGAACCGATGTCCGATGTCATGATCCGCCATGTTCTTGCCAAAGGACATAAGCTGTATCTTATGGGACTCTGGGCGACCGGTCAATCGCTCGGCTCCGCCGCCGTGGAGCGTATCATCAAAAACGATTTCCCGAATATGGTCGACGGTGTCGATTACGTCAATATCGGATACAAAGCGGGCAATCAGGGAGTCCTGAATGTCATCGTCACCGATTTCAGAAAACTATATTCGACCGATGTCAACGGACGCGATCTCGATTCGCTCCCGATCTTCAACGATATAAAATCTCTGAAGGATATGGATCTCCTAATTTCCGTCGGCGGGGGTTTCCCCGGAGTGAAAGAGTGGGTCCAGTTTGCGGGCGATCCCGGCAATGTCCCGACCGCCGGAGGATGCGCCGCAGTGTCGGCCCCGCTTTTATACCCATATTATCCCAGCCAGTTGCTTGGACTCCTCGGGGGAATCAAAGGCGCCGCCGAATATGAATCGGAATTCAAGAAACGTTACAAGCAATTCGGTGATATGCCCGAACCGGGCGTTAAAATGATGGGCCCGCAAACTCTCGCGCACCTCGTCATCATGGCCTTTATCGTGATCGGCAACCTTTCATTCTTCTTCGCCGGGAAGGGAAGACGGAAGTAATGGAAAACTCAAAAAAAATATCCATCATCGTCTTTGCCGGCGTAATCGTCCTGTTTTTTGTAAGCTGGATATCCAAGACGTCTGGATTCCAGTCAACCGGGCTCCCTTTTGGAGCCTCCGTCCGCGACGGTTTCCTGATTACTCTGGCCGCCTTTCTGACCCTTGCCATTATTTCATTTTTGTATAAAGATAATCCTTACTATAAATTCGCCGAACACCTCTTTGTCGGGGTCTCCGCCGCCTACTGGATGTGCGTCGGGTTCTGGTCGACCTTCGTCGGTAACTTCATCCCGAAAGTATCCTCGACCTTGTCCGGCTTCTTTGAGGTCCCTTACAAGGGCTTCGATATTTTCTATTTTGTCCCCTTGATACTCGGTATCATGCTTTTGATGCGCCTTTCTTCCAAAGTCGGATGGGTTTCCCGCTGGTCGCTCGCCTTCATCGTCGGGACCACCGCCGGGTTGAACCTGATCCGTTACATGCGTTCCGATTTTATCTCGCAGGTTAGCAATACCTTTGTTCCGCTGCTCGTGGAATGGCAGGGAACCGGCCATTTCTTCTCAAACTTCAACCTCAGCATAAGCGGACAATTCGTCATGATGCTCGGTAACTGGGTGATCTTTATCGGGGTCTTTTGCGGTATCATCTATTTCTTTTTCTCGAAAGAGCACACCGGCTTTTTCGGGGCCGCCTCGAAACTCGGTATCTGGATCCTGATGGTAACCTTCGGCGCTTCGTTTGGATATACCGTAATGGGGCGTGTCTCGCTTCTGGTGGGACGTTTAACATTCCTTTTCAGGGATTGGCTTGGACTTATAAATTAATTTAATATAGATCAGAGAGGTTTTTATGAGGCAAAAACTGATCATTATTATGTGCTTGTTGTTCATCCCGGCGCTGGCCGCGGGACAGGAGTCCGTCATTACGGCGGATAGCTCCCTGGTGGATACCATTACGGTTGTTCCGCCCGCTCCTGTCACGGACCTGATCGCTTACGATAAGAACAACGATCACGGGCATGCTATTATCCTCAAATGGACACCTTCTGCCGACGACGGCGCCGGAAAGAAGAATGTCCTCGGATACAGCATTCACCGATCGCTATCTCCGAACGGACCGTTCGAAGAACGGGGAATCGCCGCCGCCGGTGATGCATCATACAATGATGTCGGTTCGAAAGAACGCGAGTCCGCCGACTATATGGCGGACCATGTGGATTATTACTACAAGGTCCGAACCCTGACCGCCGATGAGAGTGTCTATGCCGATTCCGAAGTGGTCGGTCCGGTGCAATCATACGGGCAGTGGTTCAATACCGACCGCTGGATGGTTCTGATCTTTGTCATCGGCTTTATGGCGATTATGATCTTCATGATCAATAAGGCCCGGCGCGGCGCCAAACTGTTTGTCCGCCGTCTGGCCGGTATCGAAGCGGTTGACGAAGCGATCGGCCGTGCTACCGAAATGGGGAAACCGATTCTTTATGTCCTCGGCCTTGGAACCGCCGCGGAAATCGCGACCATAGCGTCGTTCACTATTCTCGGACGAGTCGCAAAGAAGGTCGCGGAGTACCAAACCGGGCTGATCGTTCCCTGCTACGACCCGATCGTCATGACCGTTGCCCAGGAAACAGTCAAGGCCAGTTATATGGATGCCGGCCGTCCCGATTCCTACGATGAAGACATGGTATACTTTGTCACACAGTCGCAGTTCGCTTATGTTGCGGCGGTCAACGGGGTCATGCTTCGCGAGCTTCCCGCAACAAATATCTACATGGGCAAGTTTTTCGCAGAATCACTGATCCTCGCGGAAACCGGGGCCCTGGCCGGATCGATTCAGATCGCGGGAACCGACGAAATTGCGCAGATACCATTCTTTGTGGTGGCCTGTGACTACACCCTCATCGGCGAAGAACTCTATGCCGCTTCCGCGTACCTGGGACGCGAACCGGTTCTGCTCGGTTCACTCAAGGCCCAGGATTATGCCAAGGCGGCCGTTATGGTCATCGCTGTTATTGGCTTTATAACAATTCATTTCGGCTGGGATACATTCGTTGAATGGTTCCATGTCGCGAATTAAGGGGGTGAGGATATGAAACGACAACTACCACTGGCATTAGTCTTCATCTTCGGTATCTTCATGATTATCCAGTATTTTGTCCCCCACGAATCATCCGAGTGGGTCTTCGAATTCTTGCTCGACTGGATATATATCATCGGGATATTTGCCCTCGCTCTCGGTATCTGGTCACTGATCAGAGTATCCTGGGATAAAGTGAAATACCGGAAAGAAAACTGGTTCTATTCTCTGGTTACTCTCTTCGGACTGTTTGCGATGATCGTGTTCGGGTTCGATTATCTTCGCAATTTCCAGACCGCCGAAGGACTGCAGAATTTCATGTTTCGGCACTTTTTCGATTACATCATGATCCCGATTCAGGCCACCATGTTTTCGCTCCTGGCGTTTTTCATCGCTTCGGCCGCTTATCGCGCCTTCCGCGCCCGGTCTCTTCTGGCAACCCTGCTTCTGGTTGCGGCGCTGATTGTGATGCTTCGATTCAACCCGTACTTCGGACCGATCAGCCCATACCTCGAGAAGACCGCATCGTGGCTGCTGAACGTGCCGAATCTGGCGGCTAAAAGAGCTATCGTTATAGGAGTCGGTCTCGGCATTGTCGCGACCGCCTTGAAAGTAATATTGGGTATTGAACGCGCCTATCTGGGCAAGGATTGAGGAGGCTTGCGCTATGAATATATTTGATCGCTTGATGTCGGTCGATCGGCGCTGGGTCTTCCTGTTCCTTGCGCTGGTCTGCGTCATTACTTATGTCGCCGAGTTTCCGGTTGACATTACCGTCACTTATGAGGTCGAAAACATCTATGATTTCATAGATACCCTCGATCCCGGTGATATAATTTTCGTCGCTATCGACTATGATCCTAATTCCCTGGCTGAACTGCATCCAATGACATATGCACTGGTCGAACATGCCTGGCGAAAAGAATTGAAAATTATCTTTACGGCACTATCCCAGAACGGTCCCGGAATGGCGGATCTGGCCATTCGGCAGATTTCCGATTCCCTGGACATCCCGCGGACATATAACGGTGTGGAATACCCCGCCCGCGAAATTGTCAATGGAAAAGATTATGTCTTCCTGGGATATAAACCGTACCCCGCTCTCGTAATCGTCGGAATGGGACAGAACTTCAGAATTCCCTTCCCAACCGATTATTACGGCACCCCACTCGACCAGCATCCCATGATGAAAGGGGTGCAGAACTATGATCAGGTCAAATGCGTGATTGACATCTCCGGCACCAGCGGCGTCGATATGTGGATTGCCTACGGGCAGACCCGCTACGGCTTCCCCCTGGCGCTCGGTCTGACCGGCGTTATGGCCGCCGACTATTACCCCTATCTGAATTCCGGACAGGTCTTTGGAATTATGGGGGGAATGCTCGGTGCCGCCCAGTACGAACGTCTCAGCGGTAATACCGGACGAGCCATCGATGCCATGAGGGTCCAGTTATATGCGCATATTGTCATTATTCTATTCATTATTATGGGTAACGTCGGGTTCCTTATGACCCGAGGCCATAAAGAAGGACTGTAGGGAGGTGAGTTTATTATGGAAGCAATGAGTTTTGGAACATTTATCTGGACCGCCCTCGGGGCCTTTCTGACACTGGCGACATTCTCGTTTTTATATAAAGATAACCCTCTTTATAAACTCGCCGAGCACCTCGTCGTCGGCGTCTCTGCCGGGTACTTCGTTATCATCCTGTGGCATAACGGGCTCGTTCCGAACCTGTTTAGCCGCCTTGCCGATGGTAACTTCTACTTCCTCTGGCTTAATTCCTCAAAGTGGTGGTATTTGGTCCCTGCCCTCCTCGGCATCATGATGTGGACCCGCTTTATCCGCAAATGGGCGTGGGTATCCCGCTGGCCAATGGCCCTCTATATCGGTATTGCGACCGGTTTGGCAATTCCCCTGGAAATGAAAAACCGCGTCTTGACCCAGCTCCATTCCGCCATGAGACCGGTCGATTGGGGTAACTTCCTCGGTAACGGATTCCTCGATACTGCCGCCGGTTTCTCACAAGTGATTATCTTCGTCGGGACCATCTCCGCGCTCTTTTACTTCTTCTTCTCGAAGGAGCATTCCGGAGTATTCAAGGGTGTCGCACGGTTCGGGATCTGGATTCTTATGATCGGATTCGGTGCATCATTCGGTTATACCGTGATGGCCCGTATTTCGCTCTTCATTCAGCGTATCCAGGTTCTGGAAGACTTCACCAATGTTGCATGGACCACTGATCGCGGAATATTTCTCGTGGTCTGGTTCATAACTTTTGGCATTTTTGTACTATTAAGTATTTATGAAATTGTCAAATATCTGAACCGGCCGCGAAGCGTCCAGTAATCAGGATTAATGTACTCATGATAAAAACCCCGTCCTAGGGCGGGGTTTTCTCTTTGTCCGCAAATAAGTGGAGACTTTCGTCGTCGTTGTATCTTATTGCGGGGCAATGATATATGTGGAGCATAAATATAAATTGGCGTAACTCGTTAAGATATAGGCAAGTACAATAAAAAAAATACAAAAATCGCTTGACAAATCTTAGCCATTTTTATACTTTCAGGCGTATACAATATATATGTATTAAAAGGGTGGCTCGTACAAGTCACGGCTCGACCGTCATCGTTCATAAAAAGCTGAAAGCGAGGTAGGGATGCCAAAACCATCCGGTTCCGCTGAGAGCAAGGCCAAGACGTCAAGGAAGACTCGAAAGAAAAAGGGCAAGCTTTCTACTCCGGAAGCGCGCCGCGAATACCAGCGTCGATATTATCAACTTCATAAAGAAAAAGCGAAAGAATATCAGCGGCAGTATAACCTGACTCATAAGAAAAAGGCGCGTGGGGGAAGAGGTAAGGCGAATTTTGTCGCACCGCGGGAAGTCGTCAGGATGACCTTTAATACTTCCGATATTATGCATGCTCCTGTCGAAAAAACCCTGAGAATGCTCGAAAAAATCATCAACGGCGAACGTCTCTTCACGATGTAATACAATTTGCTCCCGAGATTCATAGATGTTTGGAAAGCGGAGAATAAGAACGTCCGTTCCGCTCCATTTTTAACTTGCTAAAACAATCTCTTACAAATTATAATCAGGGCAAGCGCGTATCGTATCCTGTGGACGTATCTCATGGAGGCAAAAATGGTTACACGGAAGAAAACTAAAAAGAAAACAACCTCGCCAACCCGGAAGAAGACAACTGCGACTAAAAAAAAATCGTCCGCTAAGACGACCGCCAAATCTTCCCGAAAATCAACCAAAAAGTCCCCCGCCAAAACAACTTCAAAAAAAGTAAGCAAGAAAACTTCTCCAAAAAAATCTACGGCGAAGAAATCAACCAAAAAGAAAACAACTACTAAGAGAAAGACTACTGCAAAAAAGACCACTATGAAAAAAACCACTGCAAAGAAGACTGCCCCGCAGAAGACTGCATCGAAACAGGCCGCAGGAAAAAAGACAAAATCCGGAACCGAACATCCGCCGTACTTCTTCTTCGGCGGGGGCAAAGCCGAGGGGCGCGGCGACATGAAAGATGTCCTCGGCGGAAAAGGGGCCGGGCTGGCCGAAATGAGCCGGATCGGTATCCCCGTTCCACCGGGATTTACCATCACCACCGAAGTCTGCACCCTCTTTTACGAAAACAATATGCAGATCCCAAAGGAAATCGATGACGATATCGAGGTCCAGATGGGGAAAATCGAAAAATTGACCGGAAAAAAATTCGGTGATCCCGCAAACCCGCTCCTGGTGTCCGTCAGGTCAGGTGCGAAATTCTCCATGCCCGGAATGATGGATACCGTCCTGAATCTCGGGCTCAATAAAGAGACTATGGAAGGTTTCGCCGAACTCACCGGAAATAAACGCTTCGCACATGACAGCTATCGCCGCTTTGTCCAGATGTTTGGTAACGTCGTCCTCGGAATCGATAAAGAGCAATTCGAAGAGGTTATCGAGGCCAAGAAAAAGGCCCGTAAGATTAAACACGATTCCTCTTTACAGGCCGAGGACCTCAACGATATTATCCAGAAATTCAAACTGATTATCAAAAAAAGAACCGGTGAAGATTTTCCGGATGATCCCTACACTCAGCTTCGAATGTCCCGCGATGCCGTTTTCCGCTCCTGGAACAACCCCCGCGCCATCAGCTACCGCAGGCTGAACAATATTCCCTCCGATCTCGGGACCGCCGTCAATGTTCAGGCGATGGTCTTCGGTAATATGGGGAACAACTCCGGTACCGGCGTCGGGTTTACCCGCAACCCCGCTACCGGACAGAAGGAATTTTACGGGGAATACCTCCTCAACGCCCAGGGTGAAGATGTCGTCGCCGGTATCCGTACCCCGCAGCCTATCAAGGATCTCAAGAACGATATGCCGGAAGCCTTTGACGAACTCCAGAAGATCACAACCAAGCTCGAAAAGCACTACCGCGATGTTCAGGATTTCGAGTTCACCATCGAAAACGGCAAGCTTTACATGCTTCAAACCCGGACCGGCAAACGGACCACCCAGGCCGCCCTGAAAATTGCCGTCGATATGGTCAAAGAGAAGCTGATCTCCAAAGAAGAAGCTCTCATGCGAATCGAACCGGGAAGCCTTGATCAGCTCCTGCATCCGCGCCTGGATCCCAAGGCCAAATACGAAGTAATCGCCAAGGGGCTCCCGGCATCTCCCGGCGCCGCCTCCGGTCACGTTTACTTCACCTCCGACGCCGTGGTTGAGGCGGTCGGTGAAGGCAAAAAGAAGAAAAAGGTAATCCTCGTGCGCCAGGAAACCAACCCGGATGATATCGAAGGGATGCATGCCGCGGTCGGTATCCTTACCTCTCGCGGAGGAATGACCTCTCACGCCGCGGTCGTCGCTCGTGGGATGGGCAAGTGCTGTGTCGCCGGATGCGAAGCGGCCCGGGTCCGGATCGATAAAAAACAGCTCCAGATCGGTAAGCTGATTATCAAGGAAGGCGAAGTCATCACCATTAACGGCTCCACCGGAGAAGTCATAATCGGCGATGTCGCGACCATCGATCCCGAACTGTCCGGGGAATTCGCGACCCTGATGAAATGGGCCGACGAAATCCGCCGCCTGAAAGTCCGGACCAATGCCGATACCCCGCCCGACTCCATCCAGGCCCGTGAATACGGCGCCGAGGGAATCGGCCTCTGCCGTACCGAGCATATGTTCTTTGCCGAGGACCGGCTTCCGATCGTCCAGGAAATGATCCTGGCCGACTCTCCCGAAGAACGGATGAATGCCCTCGATAAACTCCTCCCGTTCCAGAAAGAGGACTTCAAAGGCATTTTCGAGGCTATGGACGGGCTCCCGGTCACCGTCCGGACTCTCGACCCGCCGCTTCACGAGTTCCTTCCGGATCGCGCCGAGGTCGAAAAGAAAATGAAAAATCTCGATAAAGGCGACGACGAGTACGACGAAAAGCTGAACAAGTTTAAAAAGATGCTCCAGCGGATGGACGAAATGAAAGAAATCAACCCCATGCTGGGGCATCGCGGATGCCGTCTCGGAATCGTCTACCCGGAAATCACCGAAATGCAGGTGCGGGCCATTATCGAGGCCGCCTGTGAAGTCAACAAAGCTGGCAAAAAGGCCATTCCGGAAATCATGATCCCGCTCGTCGGACACGTAAACGAACTGCGCAACCAGCGCGAAGTCGCCGAACGGATCGTCAACGAAACCGTCGCCAAATACAAGGTCCGCAAACTGAACTACCTGATCGGGACCATGATCGAAATCCCGCGGGCCGCCCTGACAGCCGATGAAATCGCCAAAGAGGCCGATTTCTTCAGCTTCGGAACCAACGACCTGACCCAGATGTCGATGGGCTTCTCCCGCGACGATGCCGGCAAATTCCTGAACTTCTATGTCGAAAAGGGTATTCTTCCGAAAGACCCCTTTATCTCGCTCGATCAGGAAGGGGTCGGCCAGCTCGTTAAAATGGGAACCGAACGGGGGCGCCAGACCAAACCGGACCTCAAAATCGGTATCTGCGGTGAACATGGCGGCGATCCCGATTCAATCCATTTCTGCCACAAAATCGGGCTCGATTATGTCTCCTGTTCTCCGTTCCGGGTCCCGATCGCACGTCTCGCGGCGGCCCAGGCAACCATTATGGATAAGCAGAAAACCGCCGAACGGGATAAATAAGAGACTGTATATCATATTTATCGATAAAAGCCCCGCCAGCTGCGGGGCTTTTTCTATTTTCTACGAATTTATTAATACTATTAAACAAATTCCCCTTTTCTCTGTCAAAATAGGTGAGAGCCTGTAATTTCCGGTTGTCATTTGACGCCGATTTGTGTATAATAACTGCCTGAAATTGACAGGTTTGTAAGGTAAACATTCAGGGGAGTGATCGTATGAAACGAACGATAGCGGCATTCTTTTTAATCCTTCTTATGGCTGTTGGCTACAGTTGTAAAGACGACATTATTATCACACCGCCGAACGAAATTATCGGTAAATATTTCGGTGAATATAGAGTAGTGAGAAATGTGCCGACCGGAACGCAGACCAAGCGCGCACGCATCGAATGGAATTTCAAGAACGGCACGGAATACGATTTCCAGATTCTGGAAACCTTGCAGGGTAATGACTTGTGCCCTTCTTTCGGGAATTACGCGCTTGAAGAAAGAATAGCACTTACTAATGCTCAAAATCCTCCGCCATGTACCGGTGATGATCGCGATTATCCCGACGGTGAATTCGTTCTCCAGAGATACCCCAATGCCGATTCCTTGTATATGCTTCAGATTGTAACCGATCCCGATACCGGATGGACCAAGGAGCTGTTCTTGAAGAGAGATACCACCTCAGCGGAAGAATAATGGTATTATGAGACTTAAGCATTACCATACAGCGTTAATCGTTCCGATTCTGTTGATCCTGCTGACCTCCTGCGGCGATAACGGGACCGGAAGCAGCATCGATTTTTCACCCGGCACCAGTTTCATCGGAACCTACCAGGTCCGGCCCGATCCCTTGAATGATCCGATTATCGATACCATGTATTTTACTTTTTCGACAAGTCCGACCAACAGCTTTTCGATGCGCCTCCTGACGGCATCGTATCTCAGCTCGGTCGATAGCATCTTCTTAAATGGCGATACCATCACCGACGGGGTCATCGAGTTGAACGGACAGACCATAATCGACAACGACCGCACTTACTGCGATATTCGCAATGTCAGCTACAATTTCGTCACCTATACCGATTCGCTGATTATCACCGTCCCTTCCAATTATAATTACCTTGAAACCTGCAACCATGATTACAACCCCGGAGATACTTTCCGCTATTATATACAGGGGAACGACATCATCCTGATCGGCAGGGACGCTTCGATTAACAGACGAATTGTCCTTTGGGGCGAGGTTGCAATCCGGATCAAGAACTGATCCTGTAAATAAATTTCGATCACTCGCGAGCCCCGCCCCGGGGCTCTTTTTTTCTCGTCTCTTTCATCTCCGCGGAGGCGGAGATCTTTACCATTAATATCACGGCGCTCGGTGTACGGCCGGACGTGCCCATAGCAAAGCTATGGGTTATAAGATATAAGGCCATATATGAAAGCCCTGTTCGGCGCCATGTGTAGGTCAGGAGCCCAGCGCTCC
>Ga0272443_10006243_pt1 | contig 11893 bp, 6 predicted proteins | sample SSMAcet12_FD_193581 | JGI IMG/M metagenome (GOLD analysis project Ga0272443, IMG submission 193581) | Marine sediment archaeal communities from Little Sippewissett salt marsh, Falmouth, MA, United States - SSM-Acet-12 | ecosystem: Environmental > Aquatic > Marine > Wetlands > Sediment ... | reverse complement strand
CCCTCTGGTCTGGCGGGAAATGCTTCAGGATTGAACTGAGACCCATATCTCTGAAAGTCGCGACGAACAATCGTAGCAAACAGCTAATCGCTCGTCTCACCGATCTCCTTCTTCAGCGATTCCAGACGACGGTCCACTTCCGCGTCGTTCTCCAATTCGACAGCGCGTTCGTGCTGGAAGGTCACACCGAGGGTCCGGCTGATCTGGTCCCGGATCTCCAGCGTCGCCTCCTCCTCGTCGACCTGCATCTCCATGCGGGCGATCGTTTCCAGAATGCTCTCCGTGCGAGCGCCGGGGCGGACGTGGCTCCGTTGCGCGGCGTCCTGCTGTTGCCGTAGCAGGCGGACCCGCGTGAGGATATCTTCCTTTCTGGACTTGAGCTCTTTGAGTTGTTCCTGGAGTTGACGGCGCACCTGGCTGGCGGATTCGTACGCCGACTCCGAGACAACCAGACGGTCATGACATCGGTCCACTTCGCGTTCGGCCTCGATTTGCGCCGCGACCGCCTGCCGGGCCGTTTCCTGTGCGTCCGCCTGCAAGGCCAGCCGCGCCCCATTGAGCAGACGATCGACGCGGCCATTGGCGGCATCGAGCCGCCGCCGGTCGGCCTTGACGGCGGTCAATGCTTTCGCTTCGGCCCGGGCGGCTTCGTCCACCCGGTCGGCCATCTCTTTCACGAGCTGAGGCATCACCGTTTCGGGCGTCTCCAGCGAGGCCAGAAACGCGTCGATCCTCCGGCTCGTTATTGACTTGAGTCTCTCAATGCGTCCCATATTTGCAGATCAAAAACTAAACATCAAAAATCAAAGTAGCGGAATCCCGGCGCGCCGGGATGACTTCCTCGATTTCGCATTTCCCGGCTTACATTTTGATTTCCTCCGTGGTTGTTTGTCATCCCACGATTACTGACCGGCCGTTCACTCATCAGGATTTGTCTTTCGACGGCGGCTTGCGCCGCGTCGGTTTCGAAGCTTTGCCTTTGCTTTTCGATTTCGCCGGCGGCGCGGCGATTCGATCGCGCTTGCTCTGGAGCACTTCGATCAGTCTGCCGTAACCTTTCATCATGGTCTCGAATCGACTCAGCAGTTCGCCGATCGTCCGGTCCCGATCCTTCTTATCGTCGTGCGCCATGGGCAGCAGCCAGGTCTCCATCGCCTTAAACTGCTCTTCCAAGACCGAGACCAGCACGTGAGAGTCTTTCTCGGTTTTTTCGGCCTGCTGCGCCGTCTGGCGCTGAGTGTCGTCGGCACGCTGCTGTTTGATCTCGGCAATCAACTGGCTCATCTTGCCCAGCACGTCGTCGGCCACCACTCTGAATTCATCCCGCCGCGCCGGCTCCCGCTCCAGTGTCGGCCGCGTGGCCATCGCCGTGACACCGTCGGTCAAGACATCCTTGATCGAATCCAGCCCCGCGGCGAAGGCGTTGAGTTGTTGTATGATCCGCCCGGCCTTGTCGTCACCTTCATCGCCCAGCAGGAGATTGCGGCGGAAGGTCTTGCGGATCTCCTCCCATCGCTCGGCTTGCTTCCCCTCCAGCCGCCCGGTCAGTTCGCGGAACTTCAGCAGATTGGATTCGGCGCCCGACGTCAGCGTCTGGGCGTCCTGCTCATATGTAGAGTAAATCAGCGTCCACAACTCCTCGTCGTTCATGACGGGCAGCACACGGCCGGCGATGCGATTCATGTTGCGATACGAACCCTGAAGCAGGAACGCCGGCTCAGTGCGATACTCGCGAGCCTGACCAGCTGAGCGGATGTACTCGCGATTGACGTTGAGCACCACATCGCGCACCACCAAGAGCTTCTTCATGGTGGCCACGTATTCGTTGATCTCCTCGACCGTATAGTTGCCTTCGAAATCGAGGCCTTCCTGCTGTCCGGTCTCAGCGATCTTCAAGATCGTATAGGCATCGTTTTGGCTGCGTCGTGTCAAACTCTCCAGCACCGGATTCGAGGTCAGACAGTTCTCGATATAGCTCATGGCGAATTGGTCGTAGTTGTCGCCCACGATGTCACCGATGTTGTAGGTGTCGGCGCGGTTGGCCAGCATGTCGGGAATGCGGAAGCGCTCGCCGCTCTCGGTGTAGGGATTGCCCGCCATGACGACGCAGGCGCGCTTACCGCGTAGATCATACGTCTGCGGCCGGCCTCGGAAGACGCCCTCAATACGACGCTGCGCGTCGCAGAGCGAGATGAACTTCTGGAGGAACTCCGGATTCGTATGCTGAATATCGTCGACGTAGATCATGACGTTGTTGCCCATCTCGAAAGCGAGATTGAGCTTGGTCAGCTCTTCCCGGGCCGCGGCGTTGGGGGCTTCACTCGGATCGAGTGACGTGACGCGATGGCCGAGGGCCGGACCGTTGATTTTGACGAAGGTCAGGCCCAGCCGATTGGCGGTGTACTCCATGAGCGTCGTCTTGCCATAGCCCGGCGGTGAGATCAACAGCAGCATCCCCTGGCGGTCGGTCCGTTTGTCCTGCCCCTCGGTGCCGATCTGCTTGGCCAGATTGTCGCCGATCAGGGGCAGGTAGATCTTATCGATAAGCCGGTTGCGCACGAACGTCGTCAAGACATGTGATTCGAATTCCTCCAGGCGGAATTCCTCGGTATACCGCTCCACCAATTGCCTGCGACACTGCTGATACCGGGTAAACTGAGGTACGATGTGCTTCTCGTGATGCCAGAGCCGGGTCATGAAGTGACAGAAGTTGAGTCGATACGTGCCCTGCTCGATCAAGGCATGAGAGCCGGACATCTCGGTCAACTCCCGCTCCACGCTTTCGGCCACGATTTCTCGCCCGACACTCTCACTAGGCAGCAGCAAGGTCGCCACTTCCTCAGCGTATTCACTGCGGTCGCGCTGGTCAGTGTGGACCAAGTAAGAGCGAACCCAATCCGCCATCAGCTTGAAGCCACTGATGACATCCTGCTCCAGAAGTTCCCTCGATCGATCGAAGCCTTCGACAAACTCGCTCTCTTTGATATGCTTTTCCAGGCTGTCCTTGATATCAGCCGCGATCTGACTGACAACGAATCCACCGCCTTGGGCCAATTCGTGGAAGAGGTACTCGGCCGCTTCATCGACCAGGGCGGAATCGCAGAGGCCCGTCTCCTCGACGAAGTCGCCCACGCGGGCCGCGAGCTTGCCGATATAGCCGGTCTGCGCTTTACTGGGGCCGAAGAGCCGGCCGATCTGTCCCATGCCCGTGATCTCCGTCGCGAGCACAGTCTTTACCTGCGGCTCGATATTGCCGGCTTGCCAGAACAGTGTTGCCAGAGCCCGCGCACCCGTGGAATATCGCAAGAGACCGATGGCGGAGGTGAGTTGCAGCAGCGCTCCCAGAATCTTGGACGCATCCTGGTCGTGTACGCCTTTGACATAGCCTTCGTCGTAGCGCGGGCCCATGAAGGCCTGGACGCGCGCCACCAGTTCCGCGTCCGGCAGGGCTTTGACCGCCTCCAATTCGGCGGGCGAACCGCTCTGCAAATCTTGGTACATCTTAAAGGCCAGATATTCGGCGCGGTATACCTCCGGCGTCTCCGACACCAGATCGAAATCCCAGACGTCCCTGGTCCCCTCCAACTCCGGATCGGTAATGGGTTCGAAGAACCCCGTGCCGGTCAAATGGAAGAAGAGCTGCCTGTCCTTGCGGACGATGGTCCCTTCCAGGGCCTGGCGGTTGACCGCGAAGCGGTGGCTGCCGAAGCGGATGACATTCTCGCCATCCTCGTACAGGGCTTGCCGATCCTTGAGCTGACGCACGGCGTCCTGGTGGATGCTCTTGAGCCGGCCTTCCGCTTCTTCGGCTTTGACGGCATCGCCCAACTTCCGCAGTTGCTCGATGGTCTCGCGCATGCGCTCGATCATCAGATCAGACGCAAAATACCCGTTGATCTGATTGATGTCCGAGAAGCCCTTGACGCGATTCTCGATGCCCTTGAGCACGCGTTCGGCTGAAGCCATCAGGGCCGAGGCGCGCTGGTTGCGCGCGGCCACAAGTTGGGCTTTGCGTGATTCGAAGGCGTCGTAAAGCTCTTCGCGCTTGTCGGCCAGTTGAACCACGAACTCGTCGAAGTCCGCGAAGCGCCCCTCGAGGTTTTCCAGTTGGACCATCGATTTGGTGAGATACTCGTCGCACTTCTCGGGTGTGTCACACACGTCGAGATAGTTGATGGTCGACTGGTCGATCAGTTTGAGCTGGGCGCTGAACTCGGCCTGGCCCTCGACCCGGCCGATTTCCTTGAGCTTGTTCTTCAGGCTCGCCTTGACCTGGTTGACCTGGGCGTAGACGAGCGAAATATTGTCGATGATGGCGATCGTTTCCGTCGCATCTTCGATCTTAAGATTGCTGACGATTTCGGTCAGCATCTCCAGTTCCGAGGCCGTTTCAGTCACCTGCTGGCTGAGTTCCTTGGCCTCGGTGACCTTCTGCAAAGCCGGGACCTTCTCTTTCTGCTCTTCGGCCCTCCGGCGGTACGGATCGAGCGATTCGGGCCGGAGCAGAAACTCCACGCATTGATGCGAGAGCTGCTCGGTGTGCTCGGCGACTTCGTTCTCCAGCGCCTCGATCATCTCTGCATCAGCGTAGCGTAAATCCCGCAGCGAGATGACCTCGCCCCGCACCGAGCGGAGTTGCGTCAGGCGTTCGACGAAGCCGGCGATGTCCTCGATCTGCTCATGTTTGAGGGTCTCAATGATCTCGCGCACCGCCTGGCTGACCCGGCCGATCTCGGCCCGCGTGTTCTCCTTGGTCCGCGCAACCTTCTCGTACTCGTCGACCGCGGCGCGGGCCGCCTCCTCGATACCCGCCAGCGGTTCGGACAGATTGAACGTTTCGGGTGAGGCGATCCAGAAGTACGTGTCCTGGATATCCTCGGCTTTGCGGCTGATGTCCAGGTAGAGATTCGCGTAGCTCTCGTCCTGGCCGATCAGCATCATGATCTCGTTGCACTCAGCCATGCAACGGACGATGTCCTTGTTGCCGATCTTGTACAGGTCCGATTCGTTCTTCACCGGGATCGTGAAATCGGGGCCGTAGTAAGGCGTCTGCCAGATTTGAATCACGTGGTGCTTCTTGGCTTCTCCGTTGGCCCGGAAGTACATCAGCGTACCGTCTTCGAAGAACGAGTAGCCGTTGCAGACCACGGGCGTACCGATCTTCTGCTCGATGATGTTGTAGGAGAGCAGAACGTAGACGCCGCTCTCGCGATTGTGAAAGATATAGAGATAGTCTTCGCCGTTGGGGGAATCGAGACGCTTCTCGAAGACCATGTCGTCCATCTGCGTCTCGAACTGCTTGCGCTCGCCTGTCTGGAGGTAGTAGCCCTTGGGAAAGACCAGCCCATGGTCTTCGGGCAACAGCAGGCAAGCCTGCTCGAGGGCGTCGATTCGGATCGCCCGCTGAACCTTCTCATTGTAGACGATGTAGCGAAACGCCTTCTCCTCGTAGGGCCGAATCTTCAGGAGAATGACGTTGCCCACAACGGCGTAGTACACCTCGGCGTCGCTGAGCGTCTGATCGGGATTGTCGACCGGCTCGGCGTAGATGCCCTCGCCCGTCTCGGTGTTGTCCTCGATCTTGATGGTCAAGTCGCCGTGAATTGTCTCCACGAAGACGCGATCCTCGATGGACATGTGGGGGTTCTTTCCTTCCCGGAACATGTCCTGGGTCACCCGGCGCCACTCGAACTCATGCTGCGACGGAAACACACATTCGTGATCGCTGCGATTGTCGACATACTCCAACGTCTCGCCTCGGACGAGCCACTTGAAGGTCTTGATATCCGTAACATCCCGGCCGACACGGAAGACCATGTGCAGATGCGGACCGATGACCGAGAACTTGGCGAAAACGGTGTGCCGATAATACTTGTAGAGGTTGCGAAAATCGGATTCGAATTCGGGACGGCGAATCAGATCCAGCGCACAGGGGCTGAACGTCCCGTTCTTCCATTGATAGATGGCAAAAACGTCTTCGAGAACCGTTTCGGCACGGAGGCCCACGAAGACGTTGTATCCGAAGATAAACTTATCGCCCACCGGGACCATGTCGCGCGGGACGCAGTTGTTACTCGTCGAGACGCGTTCGCTGGAAAGCAGCTTGTTCTCGACGGCCCCGAAGACTTCCTTGCGCACGGCGTTCAACTCGCCGAGCCGGCGGCGCAGCTCTTTGCTGTGGCCCAGCAGTCGACTCCGGAGGATCTCATACGTACCGCCCTGGAGTTGCACTTCTTCCTGCCCCTCGGCCTGACGGTCGCCTGTGTTGTTGTCGTCCATCGTCACACCCTTCGTCGGGATATCTGGTAGGGGCGAATGATGATTCGCCCCTACGCTTTAGCCAACAGATTAATCAGTACGGGCTAAAGCTCATCCTGCGCGGCTACTTGCCCTTCAATCCCAGATCCTTCACAGGCTTGTCACCAATACCGAGTTCCTTGACCGTGTTGAGAACGCTGTTGAGGAAGCCCTTCTCCTCCTTGTCGGCCTTGGCCATCAGCTTCATCACGAGGGCGGAGATCGTCAGGTTCTTGATATCCTCCGAGGTCAGGCCGAACTGCGAGACGAACTTCTGAATCTGATTCCGTGTGCTGTCCATATCCGGCCCGATCAGCGCGCCCTTGACGTCCGTCAGCACGTCGCTGTGCGTAACCATCCGATCGACGCTCTTGCCCGTCGTGATCGAATTGACCAGGCGCTCGAAGAACCGGTTCTCGCCGCCCACGATGTCGATCTTGGCTGACTTGAGCGCCTCGCCCACGATGCGGGCCTGCTCGGCGGCAATCTGGCGGCGGATGTCGATCTCGGCCAGTTCGATCTCTTTGTCCTTGTTGAGTTGCAGCTTGAACTCTTCGTGTCCCTTGCCGACCGCGTCGAAGATCTTCATCGCCTCGGCCTTGTCGCGAATGCCGTCCGCTTCGGCGTGGTACTTCAGCTCCATGACCTTGGCTTCGGCCGTGCCTTCCTTCTCAATGGCCACTGCCTTGACTTCCATGACTTCGGCCTCAGCGGTCCCCACCACCGCGTGCTCCTTCACGGAGGCGGCCGCCAGGGTCTTCTTGGCCTCGCCGTTCCTCTCGGCTGCATCTTGATTGGCCTGCGCTTCAATGATCTGCTGCTCGGCGTAGAATTCCTGAGCCTTCTTGGCCGCTTCGGCCTGCTTGATGTCCTTGACCAGTGCCTGCTCGGCCTCTTCTTCGGCCTTGGTGATCTGGACGCGTTTGCTACGATCCGCGCCGGCAAACTCGCGCACGTCCTTGATATGCTCTTCCTCGGTGGCGACCGACTTCTCGACGATCACCCGCTCGCGGATGACCGACTGCAACTCCTTCTTCTCCCCCTCGACCGCCTTGTCCTTCTCGACCTGGGCGATCGTCACGACGCGCTCGCGCTCGGTGGCCTCGATGCCGCGATCGCGTTCGACGCGCTCCGTTTCGACGGCATCGGTGCGCTCCTTGTTCCGCATGGCAACGATGATCTGGCGCTGCTTGTTCTCGTCGGCCACGGCGATTTCTTCCTCGGCCGTGATGCGCGCCTTCTCGGCCTTCTCGCGCTCGCCCTGCTCGACCCGCTTGGTCTCCGCCTCCTCGCGGGCCTGGATCGTAGCAATCTCACGCTTTTGCTTGGCTTCCGCCTCGGCCAGTTGCTTGTTGAGTTCGAGAATCGCTTCCTGGGCCTCGACGTTTTGCTGCGTGATGGTCTTGTCCTTCTCGCGCTCGCGCTCGTTGGCCAACTCAAACTGTTCGGCCGTCAGCACGGTGATCTTCTTGATACCTTCGGCGTCGAGAATGTTGTCGGGCTTGAGCAGCTTCTTGTCCGTCTGCTCGAGGTAGTCGATGGCCGCATCTTCGAGCACGTACCCGCTCAGGTCCGTCCCAATGACGTCGAGGATCTGCTCGCGGAAGCGCATCCGGTTGGTGTAGAGCTCGGAGAAGTCGAACTGCTTACCGACCGTCTTGAGCGCTTCGGAGAACTTCGCATCGAACAGCTCCACCAACGCCTGTCGATCCGACGCCCGCTCGCAGCCCAGCGACTGGGCCACCTTGACGACGTCCTCGACCGTATTGTTGACCCGCACGAAGAAGGCCACCACGATATCGGCGCGCAGGTTGTCCTTGCAGATCAGCCCTTGTTCGGCGCGGCGGTCGATCTCGATGCGCTTGACCGAGATGTCCATGTACTCCCCGCGATGCAGAATGGGGATCACGAACATGCCGGAGAAGCTGACTTTCGTGCCTCCGACACCGTTGCGAATCAGGGCCTGGCCTTGCAGCACCTTGCGGTAACATTTGACCAGCAGGGCCAGAAAGCCGACAATGAATAGGATAATGAAGATAATGATCGTGGTCACTACGGCGTCGGTCATGGCAGCTAACATGTCTATTTCTCCAAATCTACGGGTGCGATGAGATAGATTCCCCTGGCGTCGTCTTTCTCAACGACAACGGCCTCCTCGTCCTTGGTAAATACGTGCTCATCCTGGGACAGCACATTCAGCACGATCGGCGCGCCCTTGGTGGGCACCTCGACCTGTCCCATCTTTTCCTGGCTTACCTGGGTCGTAATGACCTTACCGATGCGCCCCAGGATACGGCCCGGAGCGTTGTAGTCTTTGTTCAGCATGCGATACAGGCTCCGCAAGGGCACCGCGCACACCTTCATCACAAACGCACTGAAAAGAAGATTGGCGATGAAGATAGGCGTCGCCATCAAGAGTGAGCCGCTCGGATTAAAGTAGTAGTTGGCCAGCATGGAGAACGCCCACAGGCTCAGCGCGAGAATGCTCACCAACACCATGGTGGGCACTTCCCCCACATAGAAGAAATGCAGAAACGAACGGAGGAAACTCACATCACCGTCGACCGCGACGTCCCCGTCGACATCCACGTCAGCCCCGGGTTCCAGGCCGGAATCCGGAACCTCGATGTTGAAAATATCGACGTCCAGCAGGCCCACGATCACCGTGATCCAGTAAAGCCCCGTCAACAGGAGCAGAACTGTGAACACCACATTGATCGGGGCGAAGGCGGCTGTGACGAATTCCACCATCGTTGTGCCCTTTCACACGCCGACTACGATTCGTTCTCGATCTGGTCTTTCATCGCCTGCAACTCCGCTTCGATCTGGAGGTCGCGCGAGCGCTGCATCAACTCAACGTCACTGAGCGTGTCGCCGTGCATCTCCTGCCGGATCTCGACCTCTGCCTCAACCTGCATGACCTCATCCTCCAGTCGATCGAACGCGACGCCATCGTGGCCCACCCCCAAAGCCTGTCCCAGATGTTGATCGAAGGCCTTCTGGGCCTCGGCCGTGCGCTTGCGTGCTTTCAGATCTTCGAGTTTGAGTTTGGCGGTCTTGAGCTGCTCCTGCAAGCGAATGAGATTCTCGCGCAGTAGTTCATACGTCTTGCGGCCGTTCTCGATGCCTGGGGCAATCTGGCCGATGCGCTCGGCGATCTTGACTTTATCGGTCAAGGCGCGCCGGGCCGTGGCCTCGTCGCCCGCCTTTAGCGCCTGCTCGGCCTGCTTGACAAGTTCCTGCTGGCGTTGTTGGAGCTGCTGCTGTTCGTGCTCCAGCCGGCGGAACGTCGCACCGTAGGCGGCGGCGCTTTCCCGCCCTTCCTGGATCGTCTCTTCGAGTTCCTTGATTTTGGATTCCAACTCCTGCTCGGGCACCTCCACCGTGTCCAGCAACCAGTTGAGGTTGGCCTTGGTAATTCGGCGAACTCTGTCAAATATCGACATGATATTTCTCCTTGCACTGGCGGCGTGAAGAGAACCAAGCGCCGCTTGCGTGGCATCGCGATCGATCCGCAACGGCAGAAGAGTCAAAATGCGCTAGGACGTACCATCCTCGCCCTTGGCGACCCTCTCCCGCAATGCGGCCAGGCGCTTTTCAATGGCGGCCTCTTGGTCCAGTTCCTCCAGCTTGCGCTCGAGCGACGGACCGGCGGTCCCCTCCCCTGTCAGGCTGGCCTGGATTTCCAGTTCGGCCTCGGTCTCTTCGACCTGGGCTTCGAGCCGGGCCACGGCGTCGAGGATACTGTCGGTCGAGCCGGCGCTGCCGCCGACAGTGGCCTGGATCTTCTTCTGCACCTTGGCGACGCGGGCGCGGGTCAGAATCTCGTTCTTCTTGGCTCGCAGTTCTTCGAGTTGCTGCTGAATGCGCTGGCGATTCAAATTGGCCCGGTCGAGCGACTGGCGGGCGATCTCCAGGTTCTTGTGTGCCAGTTCCGCGGCCTTCTCGGCCTCGATCTGCACCTTGACTGATTCGCGAGCCGTCGCTTCGTCACCCTTCTTGATCGCCTGGAGGGCGCCGTTGCCATAGCGGCTGACGGTCTCGTCGTGTCGCTTGACCTCACGTTCGCAACTTTTGAGCGTCACGGTGGCTTTGGCTTCGGCCTCGGTGGCGGCCTCCAGTTGCTCCTGCATCTCCTTGATGAGGACAGGAAAGACGAGTTCCGGATCTTCGACACGGCTGAGAAAGGCCTCGATCCGGCCGACGGTGATGCGGTGTAGACGTTTGAAAAGTCCCATGGTGATTCTCCTTCGCTAGGCTTCCGGCTCTATTGGGCCCGGAATAACCGACGACGGGAGTCTGGGCAATCTCCCTAATCGTCCCTCATGCTCCGCTAAGGTCCTCCCTCCACAGGAGGCACGGAGCATACTCGCACTATCGCACGAATACTCCCGCCGGCGCCGCCTGTCAAGCCCAATAGCCAACGCCACGCGGGTCAGTTACCTCATCAGGAGGCGCCGCTTCCCGGGGGATGGCAAAATCCCGCCTCTCAGAGGCGCTCCTCTGGAAATACAGACGCCCGATGCCGCAGAAAAATCAAAGGAATATCGCGCAAAATACCCCCTTCCTCGCGGTTCTATCCCAATCCCCGGGTGAAAAACTGGTTCTGGAAATTGGCCGGCAATGATCCTAGAATGGGCAAGTGTCGTACGGACACTCGCGTAAGGTAAGATAAGGGCAACAGCATTCTGTTACTGGAGGCTTAACCATGGCCCATCGTCCGAACAATCTTTCGCCCCATCCATCCGCCATCAGCCGACGTGACATGCTCTGCCGGACGGCGGCCGTCGGTGTCGCGCTGGGCACCGCAACCCTGGGCAGTCGCAGCGCATTTGCCCAGGGAACGAGAGCGAAGAAACCCGAGCGCAAACCCATCTTCAAATCGCTCAAATTCGGCATGATCAAGGGTGACATGTCGATTCTGGACAAGTTCAAGCTCGTCCAGGACCTCGGCTATGACGGGGTCGAACTGGATTCGCCCGGTGGACAGGACAAGAAACAGTGCCTGGAGGCCAGCCAGAAGACCGGTCTGCCCATTCACGGTGTCGTGGATTCGCGGCACTGGAGCGTGCGCGCGACCGAGGCCGATCCGAAGCGACGCGAAGAATGCCTCGGCGACCTGCTGACGGCTATCAAGGAATCGCACTATTGCGGCGCCTCGTCGGTGCTCTTCGTTCCGGGCCACGGCAAGGACGGGCCCGAGGACGTCATCATCCCGCGTTCGATCGAAGTCATTCAGAAGGCGCTGCCGACGGCGGCCAAACTCGGCATCAACATCCTGATCGAGAATGTGTGGAACCAGATGTTATACGATCACGATGGGCAACCCGAGCAGAGTGCCGACCGCTACGCCGCGTTCATCGACGCCTGCAACAGTCCGTGGATCGGTGCTTATTACGACATCGGCAACCATCACAAGTACGGCCAGCCCCAGGATTGGGTCCGGACGCTGGGAAAACGAATCGTCAAGCTCGATGTCAAGGGCTTCAGCCGCGACGGTAACAAGTGGTCGCCTATCGGCGAGGGGACCATCGACTGGCCGGCGGTGCGTCTGGCGCTCGATGAGATCGGCTATACCGGCTGGTGCACCGCCGAG
>Ga0272443_10006242_pt1 | contig 11894 bp, 4 predicted proteins | sample SSMAcet12_FD_193581 | JGI IMG/M metagenome (GOLD analysis project Ga0272443, IMG submission 193581) | Marine sediment archaeal communities from Little Sippewissett salt marsh, Falmouth, MA, United States - SSM-Acet-12 | ecosystem: Environmental > Aquatic > Marine > Wetlands > Sediment ... | reverse complement strand
ATTTCTTTAATTCCTCAACAGATAGACACAATCGACTTTCCTTGCTGGATTGCCTCAGAACCGGCAGCTTATTATATCGAGTGCACAATAGAGTTGATAACCGATGCCATTATAGATGATAATTCCTTGGGACAACACTTCTTCGTTAGAAGCGACACAGGTCCGGAGATTCACGAGATTAGTCCACCAGTTGGAGTTGCCGGTGTGTACTCTCAAGTAGAGGTTATTGGAGAGCGATTTGCGGACAGTATGAATGCCCATCTAATGCTCGACAGTGAACAAGATATAATTGCGGATTCTGTTATATACATTGACGACACTACAATTGAAGTGTCTTTTGATTTAACTGATGCAGTGATAGATAGATGGGATCTCGAAGTATCATATAATACCGGTGAATCATATAAATTTTATGATGGCTTTAATATCATATTTTATGACGGTGAGGTTATACCCTTTTGCAGCACAAATGTTTTTACAGTTCACGATGGTTCGACAATCGAAGTTGGCGGGATAGAAGTCCTTAAGGCTGATGAAGTTTTTATGATTTTGAAAAAAAGTAATAGAATTGGTTATACTGGCACCTGGTCATGTGATATTCGAGTAAAAAATATAAATGGTGAGGCTATTAGAAGTGCGTCCGGCGGTAGTGATTTCGCATTTCAATTCGATAATCTCTCGTCAGGTCTATATACATTGGAAATTGATGCATACGACCCCGGGGAAGGTGAGTTAATATTCTGTGATTATCTCAATCAGCCCGAATTGGGGACTTGGTATTTGGGGGAGATACTCAGACCGCATGGTATGGATTGGGTTCAATTTGATGTTCCTGAAGGACAAGATACATTATTCGTTCAGACTGAAGGATATGGTTTATGGAGTAATATTGAAATCTACTATGAATCGTTGGAGAATCCCTCACAACAATGGTTTTTTAACAATTGGGGTGCAGGTTACCATATCGAGGGCAAAATCCCTAATCCCCCAGCAGGACGTTATTATCTTCGTTATATGGATTCTGCCGTATTACAGGGAAGCGATACCCAACGACGACAATATTTATTGTATATTAACACATCCGCTCCTACCGGTGAACCGCCGATTGAACCAACCATCACCGGGCTTTCAACGTATACTGGCGGTCAGGGTCCGGTAACGGTAATTGTCTCGGGAACCGGATTAGATTCAGCGGCTACGGTATATCTCGCCAGAGAAGGCTATGACAGCGTTGTTGCTGAGTATGTATATAATGATTCAACCGGAATGGAATTATCGGCAACATTTGATTTTTCAGAAACTGAAGTTGGCGAATGGCAGTTCATTATAACGAATCCCGATGGAGTGGCAGATACGGCGCTTCGAACATTTTCTATTATTCCACAATCGGATACTGAATTACAAGTCGAAATAATTGGAAGAGATATTATCAGAGTGAATAGAAAACAAACGATCATAATCCGTATTTCTAATACATCAGATTTAGATATTGAACATATATCAATTAGGGCAGATTTGACCGGTGATGTTAATGTAAATATCGAATCGGCAGATATTTTAATACCACCTTTAGATTTCGAGAACATAAATTGGGAAGATGTTCCCATTGCGTACAATATTAATAATGGAAAGAGGGCATTGTTAGAAGTCTTTTGGATTCCTGCGCAATCGAGTGCTGACATCGAATTGGTTATGACCGCTACAAATACTGGTAACTTCAATCTTTCGGTTAATTCAGAACTACATTCGCTTGAAGAATATTTAGCTTTTCAAAAAGCATTGGCTGAGGCTTGTAGAATAACTATTTTGGCTGACCCATACACACCAAGCGAGATGATAGAGTTAGTTAGTGATTCTGCCAACTGGTGGAATTTATATCTTGTTCCTTTGGATTCAATTGGGATGCTAACGTACGGTCCATGGGGCTTAAATCCATACAAAGGTAATGTATTTTTGGATCCGATTTATATTATTGGGACCATAGGTTTCGGTTTCGGAATAGCGGCAGCCATAATATTCCCTCCAGCAGGACTGGCGGCTTGGGTAGTTGGATTAGGTGCCGGTGTCACAGGTGCAATAGTCTGGGGCTGGGACACGGGCCTTAGAATAGAAAAGCAGTTTCTATCAGCGGGTTCTTCTACTCCCGAAGACAAATATGGACCCAGTGGATTTGATCTTAGCCAAACACCATTGGATTCCCTAAAAAGGTATGTAAGGAACAATAAAACAAGTTACAGCTATCGTATCGATTTCTGGAATCATGAAGATGCCACTGCCCCAGCACAAAATGTATATATCGAAGATACTCTTGATGAAGATTTAGAGATTACTTCATTCGGTTTTACTGATTTTGGATTCTTAAAATGGGATATTCCTCTTGGTGGAGGTCAATATTTCAATATCAATGTGGATATGCGGCCGGATGAAAGCCTGCTTGTAAATGTGGAAGGAACATATGATCCCGACAACCGTGTTGTAAAGTGGGTGTTTCGGTCACTCGATCCAATTACCGGCGAACCGCCGGAAGACCCTATGGCCGGATTCTTGCCCCCCATCGATTCAACAGGTTATAATATGGGCTGGGTAGATTTCACCATTGATCCACTACCGGATTTAATTACCGGCACACAAATCACCAATCAGGCTTTTGTCAATTTTGATTCACTTCCCGCCTGTGATACTTGTCCCTTCTGGAGCCCTGCGCCTAAAGAACGACCTTATTTAAACACAATCGACGCTGATCCACCGGAGAGTGAGGTCTTGTCACTGCCTGCAACAATGGATTCGCTGTATTTTACGGTAGATTGGGCTGGATCTGACGGTTTAGGTTCAGGCGTAAAATCTTACTCTGTTTATTACGATGTCGATAGTAGTGGTGTTTATCAACTTTGGCTTGAGGATACGACGGCAACATCCGCCGAGTTTGTTTTTACCGAAGACGCCCATACCTACAGCTTTTATAGCATCGCAACTGATAATATAGGTTTTGCGGAATCGCCTCCCGACTCATTTGATACTCGAACGACGATATCATTTCCTTATACTTGCGGCGATGTAAATTGCGATAGCACTGTAAATATATTTGATATTACGTATTTGATCAGCTATTTATATTTGGACGGTCCTCCCCCATGTCATATGTATCTTGCAGACGTAAATCACAGGGATGGACTTGTAAACATATTCGATATTACATATCTAATTTCATTCTTATATCTTGAAGGGCCAGAGCCGGATTGCATAGGCTCAGAGAAGACATTTGCATCAATCAAACAGACTTCTAAGCCTGATAGCGCTTTAATCGTCTGCTCAACAAAAGATGGCAGGGGTGTAATTGAAATAAACAGCCCGGAAGAAATCTTTGGTATTGAAATGACGTTCAAATCCAAAGATGGTAGTTCCGTTATCCTCAAGAGCTTAATTGATGGCATCAAGGCTTATTACAGCCAGGATGGCGACATTATTACCCTTGGGATGATTGACGCTGAAGGCCGGAAATTTATCCCCAAAGGCAAAATTGAGATTATCGAAATCGATGGCGAAGTTGAAATATTATCCATTTTAGCCGCCGACAAATCATCACAGCCTGTTCCATTCAAGTTCAACAATATTATTTTGCCGCGTGAATTTTCATTAGACCAGAATTACCCGAATCCCTTTAATCCTACGACTACTATCAAGTTCGCCCTGCCGAAATCATCTCATGTCGAGCTGGAAATTTATAATATACTCGGCCAGAGAGTGACAACACTAATTAACGATCAAATGGATGCCGGATATTACACCGCGAAATGGAACAGCACAGATTTCCAAGGGCGCGAAGTCGCCACCGGTGTTTACTTCTACCGATTAAGAGCAGGTGATTTCGTTAAGAGCAAGAAGATGTTATTATTGAAGTAACCGTTCGAATATAGAAAATGAAGGATAGCAATATTTGTGTGACCGATTTGTGACTATGAATAGTCCAAATTGGTCCAAATCAATCCAAAGTAATACTTGAAGTATTAGCGCCTATCACAATGGAGTATAATGTAATGCGCCGACTATCAATCAGTTGTGGATTTGTCTTTTTCGGATTTTAAGTCCCTGGTGTCTACCAATTCCACCACTCCGGCATTTCTTGCAGGATAACGACTTAGGCGAATAAAAGCAAACACATTTTTATCCGCTGCGACTATTTTGTGACTATTAATTTATGTAATGAATATATTGATTGCGGAATACTTATGAATATCATTTAAAAATAAAAATTTTAGGATTAATAATATAAAAAACTGATGGGCCATTCGGATATCCAAATAGCCATGATTTACTCACACCTGGCGCCAGACCATCTTGCCAGTGCGGTGGAGAAGCTGCCGTTTGCGAAATAAAATAAAAGCCCGATGGGAGCACATCCACACCGGGCTTTGTTTACTGCCTGAGTTTACTATCGCCTTACCACCTCCTTTTATTTAAGTAATATCATTTTCTTAGTATCTACAAATGTACCCGCCCTTAAGCGCGTAAAATAGACGCCGCTGGCATAGCTCCCGGCATTCCATGTATATGAATGGTATCCGGCTTCCAGCGGTTCATTAACCAATGTTTGAACTCTCTGGCCCATGATGTTAAAGATTTCCAGACAAACATCGGAGGCTTCCGGCAGGCTGAATCTGATCTCAGTAATGGGATTAAACGGATTTGGAATATTCTGCTCGAGGCTATATTCTTCTGGCAAAACGATAGACGGACTACCCTTAATAACCTTACCGTTAATTAAATTCAGGTTATAAGCTTCGCCTTTTATATCGACTATCTCTGCATTGGTAATTTCAATTTCTGATTCAGATTCAAAATCATCTTTTATATTGAAGTGGAATTGCACAATGGGCACATCACTTTTTGTTGAAAATGTATTATCGATATCTTCCCAGACAACGTGAATGGCACCATTATTTACATAGACAGTCAATTCACCGAGCAATTCAGATTCTGTTTTTATATACTCCAGATTTTCGGAATCATATTTTAAATGCAGTTCGATACCCGCTATTTCCGTATTCGCTTCAACAAGCAACGGTATAGAAATATCATCACCCGTTACCCCGTAAGTATCCTTTAACAGAACAGATTTTGCAATACTCGAGGATGGCTTGGCCGCTTTTACCGGACTCCAGGTATCGTTGACATCACCCATACGAACACCTACAAAACTGCAGTTGTTTATATCATGATCTGACAATGAAACAGCAATAGTTTGTGGTGCTGTAGACCAGTTGGAATTGGTGATAGCATAGGCTGAGTCAATAAACATCCAATTACCGCTTTCGAGTGGTTCTATCTGAGCCAGGTATCGACGCAATTTAACAACATCGGCAACACTCACCGAAGCGCTTCCGTTGATATCGGCTGCAATCAATTTGTAGGGCATATCAAATTCTTCCAAATGTGCAAGGTGCAATCTTATCTTAATAATGTCTGCGACTGACACTCCAGCATCATCATTTATACGTGAAGCGTCCAAGATATACGTACCTGCGGATAAATCGGCAAACATATAAGCGCCGGAAGCACTGGTCGATTGATCCGGAAGGACACTTGGTGTAATTGATATATCTGTAGCTTCTATAATCTTTGCCATATTGTAATAGTAAACATGCCCCGCAATATTATGAACCTCGATAGAAATCGTAATACTACCGTTTTCGAATCCGAATCCGGTAATCGGTTCGCCATCGGAATCGACTAATTCATTGTTACCAATCCATGTAAGCTGACTAACATCGTCTTCATTCCCAGTGCAAGTATACCATAATGTGATTATGGTATCGCCTTCCGAAAAGCTTACTGGATTAAAGGTATCTTCCCAAATAATGCTGATTTCATCTGAGGTAATACCAATCAGGGCATCGCTGAAAACAGCGGTTGTTATAGAATCAGATCGAACAACGTTAGAATCATTTTCGACATGAAATTCAAGGCCGACGACATCAGCGGCATCGCATGCTTTAATTGGAACGCCAACCGATCCGCCAAGTGGCCCATTAACATCAGGAATAACAAAGCTGCATATGTCAGGCGTTTCAAAATCCTGCCAGAAACCGTGACTCAGACTGGTACCATTTGAGGTCGAAGAACCGGTTGCGGTTTGTCCGACCGTACTGAATAAAAAAGTACCATTAGACGTACTGGCATTACCGCCACCACCGAGAACCTGCCAGTTGATTACTTCTCCCATTTTGTCACCAGCGTAAATAGTAAGAAATAATAGAAGGGCGATGGCAATAACCCCCAAATGATTAATCAATTTATATCGCATATTATCTCCTTTTTATAACACCTAATTGTATAATAATATTTACCACGCATCGGATCTCATTTCGGGAACGTTATACAACCGCGATCGTGCAGTACCAATACCCCGTCTTCTTTTACGTCAATTCCTTTAGTTCTATCGCCACGTGAATATAATGAAGTAGTAGAATCATTACCACCTTCCGCGCTTTCAAATCTTATTGTTCTACCTTCATCAAAGCCATGGCAGGTGACCGTTATCCCCGGTAAAAATTGCAAATTTTGTCCGGCTTCAAAAGTCGTGTGGAAATCAAAACCGATCGCTATATTATGGCAATCCGTATTAAAGTACCGATATCGATAAGATTCAAGTTCATAGTCGTTTGCCATTAAACTAGAACCCATACTAACTTCAGGTTTTATATTACGAAGGATTACTTCTTCGAATAATTCGTGATCACAAATTCCTGTTAATGTATACCACCAATTAGAGGGGAAATCGCCACACTGGTGATTATTTACACCCCAGCCCATATTAAAATGTACCAGCATTAGGCCGTCATTATCCCATCCGTCGGCCAGAAAGGCGTGCCCCAGATACCCGTAAGCTACGGGTCGGTTATTGTCAAATTCACTCTGCAGTATAGGGAACCAATCCTCGGGAAAGACATAGAGTGGCGAACGAAGTATCGCTTCAATATCGCTATCATATCGATAGAATGATTTCATAGCCATTTCGAGGGAAGTACTGTCATATAAGGTAAAAAGATCGGCGCCGGATCCATCACATCCATAATTCATGTCAACATATATGCCGATATCACGGATTAGATGTGCGACTGCATCGATTTGTACAGGTGTGATTACAGCACCATCCCTATCGGTATAATCGAAAACGCCAGGTAATATTTGGGTTCTATAATACCAATCAGCCATTTGGGGCCAGTCGAAACCTTCATCCTGCCCAACTCTGTCAGGTGGCCAAGCCCAATGACGCATTATTTGAGCGCCAGCAATTGCTACACATCCTGACACTGCATTTTCATTATAAGCATAGTGCACCGGCCACTGATCCCAGGTTGGATAATATTCGCAACCCATATCGGGACAATCCAGATTAAAAGGCGGTCCCTGCCTCCATTCGGATTTTACGAGATAGTCTCCTTCCTGATAGTCTTCTTTATCGCGAGATGATTCGCGTTGATAATCAGGAATATCCTCGAAATTGTTTATTTTATCCCATATCTGCCTATAATTAATATGAAGAATTTTGTTAAGTTCATTATCTTTGGCTAATTCAATCGGGCCAATCTTATTCTCAATTGACTCAATTATCAATAGCATACTCTTCTTGATTATATCTGCAATAGGATCATCGCAATCTTGATCGAAGCGACCATTCTCTGAATATCCCTTAATCGGTTCAAGTGTTTTATGAATTGAAACTACTATAAAGCCTTCCGGTTCAACATTACAAACATATCCGATCAATCTATCCTCATATTTTAAATATGAAACGTCACCTATTTCGGCAATTGATGCGTCGCCCCAGCTACCTTTTTTAATTATTGTTCGTTTTATCCAGTTATCCGCGACGGTTTGCGCCTCATCTATTGTTACTAACTCGGCAAACGCAGATAACATCAGGGATAAAACTATAATAAATATTAGTAATATTATTTTCATCATTCCCCCTTATTGCAATGTAACAAGAACCAGAATTAATCCCTGTTCACCCTTAGCCAAAGGTTCCATCGCTTTACCGAGTATAGCGCCATTGGATTTTTTGTTTTCGATAACTTTCATGGCATATCCGGGGATATGGGAAGTTGTCAGCAGATCTCCCGGTATAATCGCATCCGAAGTAGCTTCGACCTTGCAGTACACTCGCCCAGCCAGGGCAACGTCACAGTCGAACTTATCGACACCGAGTCGAATACCGGATCCCAAACCGCGAGCACCAGCAACTATACCGGCAACTCGTTTGTCATACGCCGATTTACTCATAGTCAACTTACCCGCATTGTCGGGATCTATAATTAGAACCGTTCCCGCTTCTACATTATTCGCATTTGAAATCGGGAATCCTTCGGCATAATCGAGTCCCTCGCCCAATTCAACTATTACCGTCTGATCATCGGTGCTAAGTAATTGAACATTACCCTCGAATTTTGCGGCATGACCGTTAGTACCGCCTTTGGCATATATACCGACTCCATTAGAGCCAAAGGCTTGGGCCTTAATGCCATATTCATTGGCCGATGCGAATACGGCGATGCCGTCGGAACATACGCCATAAACGGCAATGGTATCACCAGCAATGTAACCGTAACTGTTGAGGTCTTGACTATTACCATTTTGGCCATAGACACCCTTATTCCCTGTTCCGGCAACTCCGCCCGCACCACCGACATAACCCCAGGTGTCACCTGTAGAACCTAAGATCCTGCCTTCTGCTCTAAAATCTCTGGTTACACTAACAAAGCCATCGGAGTCAATGGTAATATCAGTTTCTTGAACTCCAGTCCGTCCAATAGATAGGCTATTGTTGTCATAGTTGTGTTGTAAATACCAACGGGCTGTATCTTCACAGGCGAAAAGCAGGCGCGAGCCAAATGCGGTGGATTCTCCGTCTATAGAAATTGCTGAGTATCCGGTGCCGCTGGTTTCCTTGAAATGAGCTACAACCTCACCCCATTGAGTTCCGCCAGCGCCCGAGCCTTCGCCATAAACAGAAAGTTTGTTTCCTGGATTCGGCGTCCCGATACCTATCCGGCCACCGCCATTAACCATCACAACATTCTCCGGCGAGGTCGTGTTTATATGCAATTTTTCTCCAGCGGCCATTTCAATCTGATTTCCATCGATTAGAAGACAAGCCCTTGTACTATCCCCGTCGCCGATAACCAGCGGCGCTTCTCGGTTAGCAAAATGATTACTATTCGCAATTGACATCATACTCTGAATGTGTATCGGACCATTAGGTGTATGCGTCCCGATTCCCAAATATCCGTTGTCCAACAATATGTTACCATAGCTATAAACACCACAGTTACTATCGCCGAGAGCACCCCAGTTCCCATAAAGAGAATCAGCACCATAAATCCCGTAATCGGCGGTCCCAACATAGCCGACATTATTAACAATTGTCCCCGCATGTGATGTCATAACACTGCGACCACGGAACGCCGACCCTGAACTAAAAGTTGTCCGTATAGAGATCGCTGGACCCGCATTCTCATATAGTCCGCTATAAGGTAATGAAAAAGTACTCGCCTCATCTTCAGCAACCGCCCAATTGCTGCCGTTCCATTTTATCACCTGATCCGACGAAGCACCGTTCTGTCCAAGATCACTCAATAAAATCGAACCATCCTGAATATTCATCGATGTAATTGCGTTATCCAGAACTCCGGCTGTAATTCCAGCCGTATCCGATCGAAGTGAGTGATAGGCATAGCCTACCGAAGACATCTTGATCCGGGGCGAATACTCGGGATTGGGGTCGACCGTTATACCCAGATACCGATCAATACCGGATGAAAACAGATCATTGGGTAAGGGCAAATTTGAGCCTATCATATAATAAACAGTTCCCCCTTCGACATCAACACTTTGGAATCCCGAAGACCATAGCGTATCATCGCCAGATTCCGAACCATAAATTGAAAATCTGATTTGATAAGATCCGTCGCTGACAGGTAGTCCTTCCGAATCTAGAAGTCGCGCCTGGTAGTTAATCACTTCAGGGATTTCAGCAAAAGCTAATGACGTTGATAATACGAATAAAATCGTCAATATCAAGGTCAATAATGTCGCGTATGATTTTGCTGCAATACTCATTCTTAACCTCCTTGGATACAGGTTATTCTATTAATAAATATTTTTGGTATGTTAGAATATGCAGTCTCTCCCGGACCAATAATTTATAATTCTCTAAGATGAGAATATTAGCCAATACACTAAGGTCCCAATGTCTTTGATTATATATATGGCGGAATATCTTTAAAGTCAATAGATAAGACTTCTTTCATTACTTTTATTTTAATTGGGACATTAATTGTATTGTTAATTATATTCGATGTATGATGTAATGAAATATTACGGCACGAGATTTTCAGTATTCTTGCTGCATAAATTCATTATAATTATCACCCATTGATTATCAGCAATGTACTAATTTTCTATTTCAATGACAATCCCCCTCACTTCCACCTTCCTCGTCCTTCTCAAACCACACTGGAACCTCTCAGTATTATATAGCGGGATTTGCGGTTTTAATAACCGAGCGATAGGTTAACGCGATTGGGGAGAATCTTATTTGCCGCAGCGAGATTGAGTAATTCAGCAAGTGCTGATAGGCGAAGTTTTTCTGTATCATCGGCATGACCTGCAAGATGTGGAGTCATCACGACATTATCGAGTTTGTGAAAGGGAAATTTAGATGGATTCGTATTATTCCTGTTTTCCTTCTTGGGATATTCATACCAGACATCGATACCTGCCTTGATACGATTGGCGAGTAACGCGTCGTAAAGGGCTTTCTCTTTTATGATGGGACCCCGAGCGACATTGACAAGAGCGGTGCCGCGTGGCAATATGTCGAGTTCTTTGCTTCCGATTATCCCCTGGGTCTCAGGTGTCAAGGGTAATGAGACAAATACGACGTTAGCAACTTTTAAAAGACGATGTAAATCCGAAATTGAATACAAATTTACATATCTGTCATTCAGATCTGTCTCCCTGCGCCGAATTGCATTCACTTTCATTCCCAGAATATGACAGATTGCCGCAATTCTTTTTCCGATAGCACCATATCCGAGAATAAGAGCTGTTTTACCTTCGAGTAAGGAAGCCCTGTCAGACCGATAGCGGGGGCGCCAATCATTGTTACGAAGAGCACGATCTATTGGAACCACGTCCTTGCAGGCAGCAAACATCAGGGTGATCGCCATTTCGGCCGCCGGTGCTGCATTATGATGGATGTTGTGAACAGCAATGTTTGGATATTCAAGTAATAGGGTTCGTGTTTGTTCCGGTAATCCAGCCCATGGAATAATTAAAGTCTTTAAATTGAGACTGGCTATTAAGTGTTTTCTTTCAGGTCGACCTGCAATTAGAATATGATAATTTGCTGGTGAAGGTAGTTCATCACCATAGGTCAAAATGATATTATCTACGGTTTTTCTATCCAGAGATTCCGCAAATTCCTTATCAAATCCCTGTAAAAGATGTGCATATAGTTTCATCGCTTATACTAATTATCGTAATATTCAGTTGTTAAGTGCAAATAAAACTTTTTTAAGTTATTGTAAATGCTTACTCTAAAGCGATTAAAAGATTTTCAATTTTGACGTCCAGAATAATCTTCTAATAATCAATCCCAGGTGCCACTGCAAAATTAATCTCCGCAAAATAAAAAAGACCCGGTGGGAGTACATAACAACACCGGGTTTTATTTACTGCCTGAATTTCTATTGCCTTTCCACTCCTTTATTTGAGTAATATCATCTTTCTTGACTCAACAAACTCTCCGGCTTTTATTCTGTAGAAATATATACCACTGGCAACATTACCGGCATCCCATTCGATTGTGTGCATCCCGGCATCATAATATC
>Ga0272443_10006240_pt1 | contig 11899 bp, 8 predicted proteins | sample SSMAcet12_FD_193581 | JGI IMG/M metagenome (GOLD analysis project Ga0272443, IMG submission 193581) | Marine sediment archaeal communities from Little Sippewissett salt marsh, Falmouth, MA, United States - SSM-Acet-12 | ecosystem: Environmental > Aquatic > Marine > Wetlands > Sediment ... | reverse complement strand
CGGCGTTGCCAGCGGGACCGATGCGCTGCTCCTGTCGTTGCGGGCGCTGGGGATCGGCCCCGGCGACGGCGTGATCCTACCGAGCTTCACCTTCTTCGCCACCGCTGGCGTGGTGGCGAACGTTGGTGCCACCCCCGTGTTCGCCGAGATCGACCCACAGACGTTCAACCTGGATCCCCAGAGCCTCCGCACGACGCTGGAAAGGTTCTCGAAGGGGTTGCACTCAACGAACCCTATGAACTCTACGAACTCAAGGAACTCGGATTCCGACCGGGCCCTCCGAATTCGTGCAGTTATCCCCGTTCACCTGTACGGTCAGATGGCGGATATGGACGAGATCATCGCCATCGCACGGGAGTATGACGTAGCGGTCATTGAAGATGCGGCTCAAGCAATCGGCGCGACCTACATCTCTCATCGCGCTGAATCCATCGGTGCGAAGTACTGTGGAAGTGCAGTTCGCGTTGCTCCCAACGAACTCAACGAACCCAATGAACTCCATGAACTCAACACACTCCATGAACTCAACGAACCCAACGAAGCCGGCCGTTGTGCAATGAACGCCGGGAGCTTGGGCGATTTCGGCTGCTTCAGCTTCTTCCCCACCAAGAACCTCGGCGCGTACGGCGACGGCGGGATGATCACCACCAACAACGATGCCTACGCCGAGAGGCTTCGGATACTACGGGTTCACGGCGCGAAGCCCAAGTACTTCCACCAGATCGTGGGGACCAACTCGCGGCTAGATTCGCTGCAGGCGGCGATCCTGCGCGCGAAGCTGCCGCACTTGGACGAGTGGATCGCAGCCCGGCAGCAAATTGCGGCTGCGTATGATGAAGCGCTTGCCGACGTGGATGGAATCGCCACGCCGTTCCGCGCCCCCGATCGAACGCACATCTACCATCAGTACACGATCCGCGTTGCAGGCGGGCGGCGTGACGGGGTCCAGAAACATCTCAAGGAACAGGGCATCGGAACGATGATCTACTACCCTTGTCCACTCCATTTGCAGGAGTGCTTCGCCGAGCTGGGATATCGCGAAGGCCAGTTCCTGGTGACTGAAGCCGCGTGCAACGAGGTCTTGTCGCTTCCGGTCTTCCCGGAGTTGGTGCACGATGAACAGGAAGAAGTAGCCAAGACGTTGCGCGGGATACTTGGCTAGAACAGAAATCCCGGAGCAAAAGGAGCCAGAACGTGTGCCTGCGTGACTTCACTGCGAGGGGTAGATGAGGTTCTCGATCTCACGCTTCCTGCCACGGTCCACATTTGGGAAGGGTGTTGCCTCTCTGACAAGTGGAACCGTGATTGGGCAGCTGTTGCTGCTGGCGGCATCACCTGTTGTGACACGGCTCTATTCGGCCGAGGACTTCGGAGTGTTTGGCGTGTTTGTGTCTTTTGTCAGCATTCTCAGTGTAGTCTCAAGTCTGCGGTATCAGATTGCTATTCCTATCCCGGAGGATGACAGGCAAGCGAGCAATCTTGCTGCTCTTGCACTTGCGATCGTTGTTGTATTCTCGGCCATCGTAGCTTGCGTTGTCTACCCGGCAAGAAACCTCCTGTCATCGATAACGAACACCCCTAGTCTCAGTGCTTACATGTGGTTACTTCCGGTGGCGATCCTCCTCGTAGGAACCTATCAAGTCCTCGATTATTGGACACTGAGAAACAAAACATTCTCTTCTATTGGACAAGCGAAGGCTCTTCAGGGAGCGTCCCGGGGCATTGGCCAGATCAGCTTCGGTCCGCTCACAGGAGGGCCATCAGGCCTTGTCAGCGGATACCTCCTGGGGTGGGGCGTGGCCGCCTGTCATCTCGCCCGCCGAATGTATCAACGATCTTATCCTGTCCAGCGGCGTTGCTTGTCAGTCGGGGAGATGGGGAGTGTGGCCAAGAGATTCCGAAGGTTTCCCCTATTCTCTTCGTGGTCAGCGGTCTTCAATACCATAAGCGCTCAACTGCCGACGCTTCTGCTTGCTTCGTTCTTCGGTCCTGTGATCGCAGGGTTCTACAGCCTGACGCGCCAAGTTCTGAGTGCGCCGATGCAGTTTGTTGGGAAGGCGATCTCGCAAGCATTTCTGTCCGAAGCCCCAAGTGCCGACAGAGAAGGACGACTCCAATCCCTGACGATGAGCATCTTCCGGCACCTGGTAAGGCTTGCCGCCCCTGCATGCCTTGTGCTTGGGATTGCTGCTCCCGAGGTTTTTGCCCTCGTGTTCGGAGGGCAGTGGCGTGTTTCCGGGATCTACTGCCAATGGCTTACAGGATGGCTCTTCCTCGTCTTCGTCTCCTCACCCTTGTCGATGATCCCCTCAGTCATGGGGAAACAACGGCAGGAGCTCGTGTTCCACGCCACTCTTCTTGCACTGCGAACGGCTGCGCTACTTGGAGGCTCGATGCTTGGGAGTCCGGCGGTGGCATTGGGTCTTTTCGCTGCTGTGAGTGCATTGAGCTGGTTTCACTTCATGTTGTGGAGTCTGGGATGGACCGGGAATCGATCGCGAGAAGTGCTTGCATCCATTGCACGTGAGCTGTGGCCAAACATTCTCCTGAGTGTTCCGCTTATTGCCTGCAAGATTCTCTGTCACCAGGATGGACATATCTTGGGAGCTGCGGCATTCAGTGGTCTCTTGATGGCGATCCGCCTTGTTGTCCTGCTGCGACGTGCTCGGAATGGTGTTGAGTAGTGTTTCGCAGTGAGACGCCATGACTCAACATGGGTTGTTGAAGTGACGCACCGACAGGATCTGAAGGAGTTGTCGATGAGCACGGGTTCAGGAAGGGCAAGATGCCTACACTAGCGTCCCGCCGAGCCCTCCAACGACTCGGCTACGTTGTGCGAGGGAAGCACGATGTCCTTGTGCGCTATAAGGAGTTCCGGGATTCGGAACACTGGCCGTATGAGCGGCTGCTTGCTCTGCAGGAACAGCAGCTACAAGCATTCATCCGTGTTATCAGTGAGCAATCTCCCTACTACGTTAACCTCTTTAATGAGCAGGGATTGACATCCGACGATATCTGTACAATCCGCGATCTGGAGAAGCTTCCGATTCTCACCAAGCAGATCATCAGGGAAAACCGGGCGAAGATTGTGCCCAAGAACCTGCAAGTGCTACGGTATAGAAGAGCTTCCACGGGTGGATCGACGGGTGAGCCTTTGAAGTACCTCATGTCTCATGATGATCATTGCCGCGGTGTGGCTTTGTTGTACAGAGGATGGGGTTATGGAGGTTATGGGCTGGGAGATCGTGTCGCCATTGTCGCTGGCGGCTCACTCATCCCGTCGACACGGTCAGGGCTCCGCAAACGTCTTCAGAGCCTGGTTCTTAACACCAGATTCTACTCGTCGTACGGCATGGACAACGAGACGATCCACCGGTATCTGGATGCGTTGAATCGAACCAAGCCTCGCTTTCTGCGTGGCTATGCGTCCTCGATTCATCACCTTGCCAAGTTCACCCAAGCATCTGGGAAGAAGCTTGGGTTCCGGCCGGCGGCGATCTTCACGACGTCCGAGACCCTGCTACCTGTTCAGCGACAAGCAATTGAAGCAGCGTTTGAGGCACCCGTGTTCGACACCTACGGACTGAATGACGGCGGCATATCAGCGTATGAGTGTTCGGAACACATGGGCATGCATGTCGACATGGAGCGCGCGATTCTTGAGGTTGTTGATGGCGAGGGGAGACAGATCATTGGCAAGCCAGGCCGGATCCTCGCGACAAGCCTCTACAACTACGCGTTTCCGTTCATCCGCTACGATACCGGGGACATCGGAACGATTGCCGCACTAAAGTGTCGCTGTGGACGGCAGACGCCCCTACTTGTGAATGTGCTTGGCCGCACCACAGAGACGCTTGAGATCAACGGCCGGGTGATCGGGTCTCCTGTCCTGACAGTCTTGTTTGGCAAGTGTGACATTGAGCAGTACCAGATCGTGCAGGAGTCGGAGAGGTGTATCACCTGCAGGATCGTCAAAGGGGAAGACTACTCAGAGGCGGATGAGCGACTGATCCGGGAGTCGCTGCGAAGCCACATCGGCGAAGCGGAGATCGCGTTTGAGTACATGACGATGCTCACACCGATCGACGGCAGCAAGCATCGATTCGTGGTGAACCGGACGCGGGAACGTCCTTGATCGGATTCCGTGAGCGAGGACTTGCTTCGCGTGACACGAGCGTTGCGGAAGTCAATATGTGGCGCGGGAGGTGACGTGCATGAGCGGGAGTCTTGTTTCGGCAATCCTTGTGGCGATAGCACTTGCATTGATAATCGTGCCGCCGTGGTACTTCGGACTTCACGAGAGCATGCACAATGGGCAGACTTCTACCCTATCCGAGGAGAACGTGGCCTCGCACGACCCGGCCGCCTTGAGGGAGGCGTCAGAAGACGTGGTGGCCGGAAATGTCTCCACGCGTTTATGTCAGAGATTCTATGATTCATTAGACGGCGCCGTGAATGACGGAAGCGGATACTCGAATCATCTCAACCCTGATGGCTTCCCGACAGGTGCCCTCCTGGCGTGGTCCGAGAGTTATCTGATGCAATCGTACGCCGAAATGTACCGCGCGACCGGGGAGATTCGCTATGTCCAATCCTTGCGCGATCACATCCTTGCGATCCTGGACAACCGAGATGACAAGCGCGGGATTGATGACTACCGTGGAAGGGTTGTACCAGCATGGGGAACAGACAGGTTCACACGCGCAGGTGACTGGAAACACTTCTCATCTCATACTGGAATGATCACGTATCCGATGCTTGAATTCGTGAAACTGGTACGCGACTACCAGATAACGGACATGCTGGGAGCCGCCGAGGTGGTTCTTGTCGACGTAGAGGAATCCGTTGCATATCACGACGCGGAATGGGTCATTCAGGAGAGCGGACTTGGTTTGTATACGTTCTCGGAAGAGTACTACGGAATCGAGAACTACATTTGTCCACTCAGTCAGCAAGCCTGCATAGGGAGATCCCTGCTGCTTCTTTGGAACCTCACGCGTGAAGAGAGCTACTACGCGAAGGTTTCCGCGATTGCGGAGGCGATTCGTTCTTCGTTCTGCGAAGGACCTTACGGCGAGCCCATCTGCGGGGTCTTCCCCGGAGGGATTGGTGATGGGAATCCTGTGGCAGACATCTCACATTGCACCATGACCATCCACTTCATGGAACTCTGTGTCCAAGAGGGGATCGTCTTCTCGGAGGCCGATCTGGAAGCTATGGCGCAGACGATTCTACGCTTGTTGCAGCAAGAGCCTGTACCATCACGGTTGGACGGCAGTGGCGATGGCAGCCTGGAAATCGCGGCGGCGCAGTACTCCTTCCTTGCACGATACAGTCCAGAGATTCGGGATCTCTGCCATCGCTTGTTGTTTGAGCGGTATAGGGTTGATATCACGGGGGCGCTATACCAGGAGGATTGGTGGGGGACCGTCATGCTGTCGCTTGCGCGGTTGGTTCGTGTTGGTTCGATGGAAGGCGCACTAGACACACAGGAGCTGTAGGCGTGCGAAGAGATGAAGATGGGCCTGTCACGACAACGGACTCCACGATTTCAGTGGCGTTGGCATCCGGGCTTGCCGCCGCGGGATTGCAGGCTGCTCTCTCGTGGGTCTATGCAGTCTACGTATGTCCCCATTTCTCGGCTGCCTTCTCGTGTGTGGCTGCAGGCGCAGTACGGATCGTTGAGGTGTATCTCCTCGCCACGATGCTGGCAGCAGGCTTGGGTGTCTCTTTGAAGCTTCGGCCGCGTGCAAGCGGGATCGCAGTGATCCTACAGTACGTCATCGTTGTTTCGCCTTTGCTGACGCTCTACTGCCAGGGGCAGACAGAGGCCAGCTTCATGTATCTCGTGCTGGCAAGCTTCTTGACGCTTGTCGTGGCTACGCATTCTTTGCCTGTGTTCCGGATACCACACGCCGGACGGTCCTTGAGAGCCGTTGTGTTGCTTGGGTTGTGGGGTGTTGGGGTGTATGTCTATGGCGCTCTTCTCTGGAGTGGCGCAGCAAGCTGGTTGAGTGTTGATTTCGCTGACGTCTACGAAACACGTGAGTACTGGACCTCTGTGTCTTTGCCGCTTCTCGGGTACTTCGTGCCTTGGCAAGCCAACGTAATCAACCCAGCTCTCCTTGCGGTAGGGCTGCATCGAAAGAGTCTTCCAATGATTGCAGTTGCGCTACTGCTGCAGCTGTTGCTGTTTGGCATGACGGGCCACAAGTCGTTCGCTTTGGCCATGGTCCTGGTTGTCGCGATTTACTGGGTTCACCGGCGTAGATGGTCGCTGTGGTCGATTCTTCTGGTAGCCGGAATCGGCATCGTTGTGGCATATCTCATCTACCTTCTCTCGGGTGACCACCTTGTGCCATCTATCTTCGTTCGAAGACTCTTCTTCGTGCCGGCCAGGAACCACGCGATCTACTATGACTTCTTCTCGGCCTCAACGCATCCGCACATTCTGCTCTCCAACTCGATTCTCGCTCCATTTGCGAATTACCCTTATGCTATGAGTGTAACCCGGGTCATTTCGTGGGCGTATTGGGGCAGGGACTTTTCACCGAATGTCGGGTACATGGGGGATGCCTACGCGCAACTCGGCGGCTTCGGGATGATTCTGTTCTCACTGATTCTGGCAGTGATCTTGCGTCTTGCAGATAGCGTTGCGGGAAGACGTGAGATCGCGCTGGTTGCAGCCCTTGTGAGTGTTCCCGCAATGGCGCTGGTCAACTCAGCACTGTTCACGACGCTGTTGACACACGGGTTGTTGCTGGTGTTGGTGCTTGCGTGGCTTGCAGGGTCCGATCATCGAAGGCAGATTCGCCAATCCTTCCTCTCCGGGATTTGGGGCAAGAAGGTTGAGATTGTTCGAGGGAGGTCCTGCAATGAGAGATAGGTCGGTCTGCATTCTGACGACGGTTCACCCAGTACGCGACACACGCATCTTCCACAAGCAGGCGAAGACGCTCGTTCGCGCGGGATACGACGTGACCTTGATCGCCAGGCACAGTCGCGACGAGATGATCGATGGAATCAGGGTCTTCGCGCTTCCCGAACCCCAGAACAGACTGACGCGCATGTTCGGCCAGACGTGGAGGGTATTCCGGCTTGCGTTGCGACAACAGGCCGATGTCTATCACTTCCACGATCCCGAACTTCTCCTAGTTGGTGTCCTGTTGAAGTTGCTGACCCGAGCGAAAGTCATCTACGACGTACATGAGGATGTTCCGCAGCAGATCCTTAGCAAGACGTGGCTTCCCGTGGTGCTGAGGCATCTCGTGAGTATCGCGTTCGGCCTGTTCGAGCGTGCTGCAGCGAGGTGGTTCAGCGCCGTTGTTCCGGCGACCGAGGGCGTTGAGGAACACTTCGAGCATCGCGAGTTAGTGGTCGTGCACAACTACCCCGACCTTGGCTTGATCGACGGCGCAGAGCCTGCCGAACGTGGAAACGGGAAGGCATCTCTGGTCTACATTGGCGGTATCACGCGTCTTCGGGGAGCCGAGGAGATGCTCCAAGCCGTAGGAATCGTCGCCAAACGCTTCCCAGTCAGGTTGAGTCTCATTGGCGGATTCCACCCACCGCAGTTTGCGGATATCGTACGGAATCGGCCCGAGTGGGAGCATGTCTCATACTTCGGATGGCGACCTGCCCCAGAAGTCTATGGAGTGCTCAGAGCGGCGGATATCGGCCTTGTCTGCCTGCACCCGATTTCGCGCCATCAAGTTGCGCTGCCGGTGAAGCTGTTCGAATACATGGCGGTCGGCATCCCGGTGATTGCCTCGAACTTCCCGCTGTGGAGAGAGATTCTTGAAGGAAACAGGTGTGGACTGACGGTGGATCCGCTGGACCGGCAAGCGATTGCGGATGCGATCTGCTACCTGATCGAACACCCCGATGAAGCACAAGAGATGGGACGAAACGGGCGGTGTGCTGTAGAGGAGAAGTACAACTGGGAGCAAGAAGCCGAGAAGCTCGTTGCCCTGTACAGGCGGATTTCATAGGATATCATGCATCGCCAGCAATGGAGGAAGCTTGTTGAGATCACTACGAAAGGCAGTTGTACTTTGTGCTGGGGAAGGCACGCGACTTCGTCCGCTCTCGTTCTCGACACCCAAGCACTTGGTTCCCGTGGCGAATCGGCCAGTGATTGGCTGGATCCTTGATGATCTGAAACGCTCGGGTATCGATGAAGTAGCGATTGTTGTCAGCCCATCAACCGAACGGGCCTTCCGCACTGCCTTCGACAAAGCTCCTGCTCCGATTCAACTCGAGTTCATCGTCCAACAACATCCACATGGCATCGCCCACGCTGTGAAGTGTGCCAGTGAATTCGTCGGTGATGATAGCTTCTTACTCTACCTTGGCGATAACCTCTTTCAGAACGGTGTTAAGGACGTTGTTGACAGCTTTCGGCAGGGAGAGGCGATGGCATCCCTGGCGCTTGTGCGTGTTGACGAGCCCGAGCGGTTTGGTGTTGCTGTTCTGGAAGGCGATTCAGTATGCAGACTCGTGGAGAAGCCCAAGGAGTACGTCAGCCCTTGGGCGATTGCCGGCGCGTACGTGTTGAGCTCTGCGATCTTCACTGCCATCGAGAACATTGTCCCTTCGCAGCGCGGCGAACTTGAGATCACGGATGCACTTCAATGGCTCCTTGGCCAGGGCTTTCTCATCCAGGCTCATCCTGTGAAAGGGTGGTGGAAAGACGTCGGATTGCCCAAGGATCTCATCCTTGCTAATAGTCTCCTTATCCAGGAGAGGGAACAGAGCCGCGCCGGGAGAGTTGGCTCTCAGTCACGGATTGAGGGGCACGTCCTCTTGAGCGAGGGGTGTCAGATTGTGAGAAGCGCCATACATGGGCCTTGCGTGATTGGAGGTGGGGCAAGAGTTGAAGATGCTTCGATTGGGCCGAATGTGGCCATCGGCGACGGATGCATTGTAAGGGAATCGTCAATCTACGATAGTCTCATTCTTAATGATGCGAGGATCACCGATGTCAAGTGCCTGGCCAACTCAATTGTCGGCCAACGCTGTAGGCTTGACGGCCTCGATATTGATGCGGAGCTTGCCCTACTGATTGGAGATGACTGCGAGGTGTCTGGGACGGAAGCATTCGGCTAGATGGAAACGATCTTCAAGCTTCCGGATCAGGCTCATCTAGGAGATGTTGGGTTCAGCGATTGAGGTGTTTGGAACCCATACCGAGAACGGTAGATCGAACCAAGGAGTTGTCATGCAGATCACAGTCGTCGGGCTGGGCTACGTCGGTGCTGTTGCTGCAGCAGTTCTGTCGCGAAGCGGCCATGATGTGACGGGGATTGATACCAATGCGGCGAAAGTCGACGCGTTCTCGTCAGGATCCTGCCCGTTCTACGAACCAGGACTGTCGGATCTCCTCGAAGCAGGAATTGCGTCAGGCAACCTTCGCTTCACCCTTCCATCTGTCGGGGCCACATTCAACGCAGATATCGCAATCATCTGTGTTGGCACACCGACGCAGGCCTACGGGGGGACAGATCTGTCTCAGGTCTATGGAGCGCTAGACTGGATCAAGATGCATCTGCATGGACGAACGACCGTCGTCATGAAGAGCACGGTCCCGCCGGGGACCGGCGAACGACTCATGCGTGAGGAGTTGCAGGATACTGACCTGCAGTATGTGTTCAACCCCGAATTCCTGCGTGAGGGGCGGGCGCTTGAGGATTGGCTCCATCCAGACCGGATCGTGCTTGGCGGAGATCCGCGGGTCACAGAAACGTTGCGTACTACCCTGTACTCCGACATTGATGCGCCGGCGCTCCTGACGGATATCACAAGTGCCGAGATGATCAAGTATGCAGCAAACGCCTTCCTTCCGACGAAGATCTCATTCATCAACGAGATGGCGAACATCTGTGATCGCGTGGGAGCATGCATTGATGACGTTGCGCGAGGTATCGGGATGGATTCGAGGATCGGACAAGCCTTCCTGAAAGCTGGTCTCGGGTACGGGGGATCTTGCTTCCCTAAGGATACGCGAGCGCTGGAGTTTCTCTCGTCCGTCAAAGGATGTAGTTCGGCGCTTTTAAGCGCCGTGATTGAAGTGAATAACCGGCAAAGGTTGCTACCGATCCAAGCACTTCAGTCACAGTTCACGTCGCTGAAAGGTGTCAAAGTGGCGCTGTTGGGACTTGCTTTCAAGCCAGAGACCGATGACGTGCGAGAAGCCCCTGCTCTCGATATTGCCCGGCTACTCGTAGAACTTGGCGCCGAAGTTAGGGCCTACGACCCCAAGGCCAGAGAGACTGCGCGCCAAATCCTGCCCGACACGGTTCAGATCAAGAAAACTGCACAAGAGGCTCTGCACGGTTCTCATGCCGCGATTCTCGCAACAGAGTGGGAGGAGTTTATCCGGCTTCCGTGGGCCGACATTGCTGGGAAGATGCTGGAACCGCGGTACGTGTTCGATGGGCGAAACGCTTTGGACCGTGCGATTCTGCTCGACTTGGGATTCACCTATCGAGGTGTCGGGCGAGGGAGCTTGGGCTATGTGAGATTGCAGGGAGACAGTTGGAGAACGACACAGCATTGAGAATTCTCTATATCCACCAGTACTTCCGGACCCCGACTATGACGGGCGGGACCCGTTCCTACGAGTTTGCGAAGCGGCTGGTCACATCTGGTCACGACGTGCAGATGATCACCGCAGACAATGAAGGACTGCACGGAAGGCGTGGGCGGTGGACCAAGACGAACGAGGATGGCATCGATGTTCACTGGCTTCGCCTGAGGTACAACAACAAGCTCCCCTATCGCCGCCGTGTGGCCGCGTTTGCCCGCTTTGCCGTCGCGGCTGCGGGCAAGGCAAGGAGGCTGGGTGGAGATATTGTCTTTGCCACCAGCACGCCGTTGACGGTTGCCCTGCCAGGGGCCTATGCATCGAGGACCTTGCGGATACCTATGGTGTTCGAGGTTCGCGATCTTTGGCCCGAACTGCCCATTGCCATGAAGGCACTACGTCGACCGATGTTGGTAAGAGCAGCAACATGGCTGGAGCGTTTCGCGTACTCGCGTTCGGCGCGCATTGTCGCTCTATCTCCGGGAATGGGCGATGGGGTTGCCCGGACGGGATACCCGAAGGACCGGATCGAGATCATTCCCAACAGTTGTGACAACGACAGCTTCGCTTGCTCGCCCAGTGAAGGCCGCAGATACCTGATGGATCGCGCGCCAGGCATCACCAACCAGGTGATCTCGTATACCGGGACATTGGGGCGGATCAATGGGATCGGATACCTAGTGAAGATCGCAGCGGCAATGCAGAAGATTGACGCAAGTATTAGCTTCGTGATTGCAGGTGATGGCCTGGAAGCTGATCAGATCCGCGCGGAAGCCGTAGAAGCAGGAGTCCTGGGCAAGAGCCTATGGATGCTTGGAAGAGTCCCGAAACTAGACATACCTAAGATCCTTGCTGGGTCAGCCGCTGTCACGTCGCTCTTCATCGACCTTCCGGCGATGTGGAACAACTCGGCAAACAAATTCTTCGACGGACTAGCTGCCGGACGACCGATAGCGATCAACTATCAGGGATGGCAGGCGGAGCTGCTTGAACGATCGAAAGCAGGTATCGTTCTCCCCGCCAGCGATCCGGAAGATGCTGCAGCGAGGCTGAAGGAGTTCCTTTCTTCGAAGCTACGTCTTGAAGAAGCGTCCACTGCAGCAAGACGGCTTGCTGAACAGCAGTTCGACCGTGACCTGCTGTTCGAGAGATTCCAGGCAACGATTCTATCAGCGGCCAAGGATGGGCCCACGAAGAGGAGGAGACGCTGTTAGGCGATCTCCATCCAGTAGATTCCGATCCACACTTCGGAAGAAGCAGACTCAGTTGGCTCCCGATGGCAATCACCCTATGCTGAATGCATACAGCACAAGG
>Ga0272443_10006239_pt1 | contig 11899 bp, 13 predicted proteins | sample SSMAcet12_FD_193581 | JGI IMG/M metagenome (GOLD analysis project Ga0272443, IMG submission 193581) | Marine sediment archaeal communities from Little Sippewissett salt marsh, Falmouth, MA, United States - SSM-Acet-12 | ecosystem: Environmental > Aquatic > Marine > Wetlands > Sediment ... | reverse complement strand
TGATATTTAACTGTCTTATGAATTCAGCATTCATACCCACAATTAATTGTTTTTTAAAAAATTTTTTGGGGGTGTGAGAGTTTACTAAGTTATTTTTTTTTGGGTTTTTTTTAAATAGGTCAATAGTTATGTTTGGAATACAGTTAGATTCTGGCCTAAAAGGGTAAAAAAAGGCATATTCAGGCGGAGAAAGGAATTAAATGCTCTTTTTTGCTCTAAATTGTCTTTTTGGAGTTTTTTCTGTTTCAGTTTAGACGTTGAACTTGTTTTTTTAAAATTAACAGGTATAGAACAAATTTTATGGATAATATGGGCTGGTAAATAGATTATTGTATTTATAGGTTTTTTTAGACATTCATCATAATTTGTAATTTATTTTTGAACATTCTGCATTATATTGATGGAACTTTGAATTATTTGCAAAGTACTTCTTTAAATACGTGTAGATTATTTTTTTTTGAATTTAAATTACAGGTGATAAAATAAAGTGGTTGTTCCTTTGACAAAAAAAGTTGAAGGTTTCTCTGTAGAAAAAAAGTCAGTTTCACAGCTCCTTTGTGAAATGGGTAAAACTGCATATCAGGGAAGAAAATTAGCCGAGTCTGTGGATCTTTGGGCGAAAATGATAAGCGAACAGGACCTTGTTATCGTTTTAGGGTTGGCTGGTTCTATGAGCACTGCTGGTCAGTGGACTTTGGTTAATTGGCTTATCAAGAACCGATTTGTTGATGTAATTGTTTCTACAGGAGCCAACATTTCAGAGGATATTGTTGACGCCATGGGTTTTGGATATTACCAAGGCAGCTCAAACGCCAACGATGAAGAGCTCCTTAAAGCTGACATCAACCGTTATTATGATGTTTATGGTATAGAAACTGATTACCGCAAAATGGAAGAGCTAGTAACAGAATTTTTGTTAACTTTACAAGCTGATCATGCATATTCTTCTATGGAAATTTTGCATTTGTTGGGTAAATGGTTGAGCAAAAAAGGTATCCCCAGCATAACTGCAACAGCTGCAGAAAACGGAGTTCCAGTTTTTAGTCCTGCTATGCTGGATAGTGCCTACGGTGAAACAGTTTTGATGGCAAAAAATCAGGGCCACAACCTAATAGTAGACCAAGTTAAAGAATTTGACCAGTTTGTTAGTATTGGAGAAAAAACCAAAAACACTGCCGTAATTTATGTGGGCGGTGGGGTTCCTAAGGATTTTACTCAGTTGCTTGCTATTTCGATTTCGCCAAAAACTAATGACCAAGAAATAAACGGTCGTCAAGGTAACTGCCGCAAAAGTTTGCAGGAATATTATTATCCTCACAAGTATGCGATTCAAATTACAACTGATTCTCCCCAGTGGGGTGGGTTGTCAGGTTGCACTTTGGAGGAGGCAAAAAGTTGGGGAAAAGTAGATGTGAATGGAAGGGATGTTACTTGCTACTGTGACGCTACAATTGCCTTGCCTTTGATTACTCATGCTCTAAATGAGCGCTTGGACTCAAATGTTCGAAAAAATCGGGCGCCCGATCTTTCGTGGCTTTTCCCAAAATAAAACGAAAAATGAATTTGAGGAGAAAACAAACAAGATGATTCCAAAACAAGTATTCTTAACTAAAGGAGTAGGACGACATAAAGAGTATCTACAATCTTTTGAGCTTGCTTTGCGAGCTGCAGGAATTCAAGCCTGTAACATCGTAACAGTTTCTAGTATACTTCCTCCTGGATGTCAAATAATTTCCAAAGAACAAGGGGTTAAAAGTCTCCATCCTGGAGAAATAACCTTTGCAGTAATGTCAAAAAATTCAGTAAAAGAACCCCACAGACAAATTGCTGCTTCAATTGGTATGGCTATGCCCTCCAGCAAAGACAGTTATGGTTACCTTTCTGAACACCATTCCTTTGGCGAAACCGCTCAAAAAGCAGGCAATTATGCTGAAGATTTAGCTGCAACCATGCTGGCTACCACTATGGGGATTCCTTTTGATTCTGAACAAGCCTGGGACGAAAAAAAGCAGATATTTCAAACCAGTGGTTTGATTATCAAAACAAACAACATTACCCAGTCTGCAAAGGGCGATAAGGACGGCCTGTGGACTACGGTTCTTGCTGCTGCAGTTTTTGTTCCCTAACTGCCTTTAGAAGCTGTTCTTTATTTTCTAGGCGTTTGCCTAGGTCTTTTTTCTAGATTTTTTTGTTCCTTGGATATTTGATTTTTTAGAATATGAATACTGAAAATCCCACTTGTTGAAGAACAAAAGCAAAGTAGATTGCGGATAGAAATATCGCGCCTTTTTTGTTAATGGCTTTGTTAGAGCTTATCATGTACCATACCGTTAGTGATGCGATTAAAACATAGAACATTATGCTTTCTACTGCAAGGATGTTTACTTCAGAAAAAGAAACCAATGAAGAAATTCCTAAAACTAACGTAATGTTTGTGATGCAGCTTCCCAAAAGGTTGCCCAGTGCCATTTCGTAATATTTCTTTTTGAGGGTTTGAATTGTAGTAGCCAGTTCTGGCAAAGAGGTGCCAACTCCGATGATGGTGGCTCCAATGATTGAAGAGGGCAAATTCACAAAATCAGCAATATCAATTGAGCTGTCTACTATTAATCGGGACAGAACAATTATGATTATTAAACAAACAACAAATTTGAGGCCTGCCCTCAGAGGTTTTTCTGTGGAGCCGTTTTGTTGTTCTGTTATTTGGGATTGTTTTGGGGTTTTTGAGATTGTGAAACTAAAGTAAACAAACAGTATCAACAAAACTATTCCAAGCACAGGCCCCAAACTGCCTCTTTGAACGATAAACAATGGAATAACAGAAGACAAGAACAGAAACTGGATTAGTTCTTTTTGTGATTCGCCTCTTAGGTGAATTGCGGTTTTGCTCAAGAACACAGCCAAACCGATGATGATTGTTAAGTTGGCTATGTTTGATCCTAATACGTTTCCAACTGATAGTCCACCTTCTCCGGATGTCGATGAAAAGATGGATACAGAAAGCTCAGGCAGTGACGTTGTTACGGATAATAAAACAAATCCTGCTGCCATTTCTGAAAGACCGAAAACTTTGGACAAAACTAAGGTGTAATTAATTATTTTGTCACTGACAATAGCAATAAGAAACAATGAACCGATCAAAAGAAATACACTTAACAAAATCATTAGAATCCCTTCTGTGTTGTGAATTTTTTTTATTTTTGATGTTTAGGGTATTTTTTGCAATCTATGAACTGCCCTGTCTATTTGTTTTTTAATAAATAAAAAAATAGATACAAAATTCTAGCTTGAGTTTGTTTTCAAACTATTTTTCTTTTTGTCCTTTACTTTTCTTTCCTTTTTTCTTTCCCATTATACTCGCCTCCCCTACCCGGATTCCTATACTGGGATTTTCATGGTTTACCAGTCTTCGTCGTCTTCTTCGTCATCTTTCCAGTCGTCATAATCGTCGTAGTTTTCCTCGATCATTTGTTCCCCCTCTATTATTTCCGCAAAAGCAACTAGAATAAATGCGTTTAGGTTAAAAAAATAGACAGAAATCACGAGCTAAAATAAAAACAAGGCGTATTTTTGGCTTATTTTTTGATTTATAAGTAAAATTTACTATTAAAACAATAACAAAGAGCATATTATTGAGGGGAGGTGAATTAGTCAACTATTAATAGCTTTTTTTAACTTTAAACTGTTTAAGACCCGTGGATACCAACTAATGTTAGTTACTTTATACGGAAGTATTAACAACATGTTTAGCAAAAACTATGCGATTATTTAAATTGACTAAATTTGATATTGTTTTTACTCAAGTTTGTTGTTAATGGTTTTAGTAGAGTTTGTAGTTTTATGATTAGCTGTTTGCTTTGTGGAAAAAAGTATTCAACCCAGCGAGGTTTGTCATCCCATTTAACTAGAGTTCATGATGTTCGGGACCAAAAGCAACGTTTTTCTTTGTATGTTATGGGCGGCTTTTTTCCGTTTCTGGAAAAGAGAAGTTGGACAAAAGCCGAAGCAGTACTGGAGCAAATAAGAAAAGAAAGAAAGGAAACTGAATGGATGTTGGGTTATCTTCTTGCTCTTGAAGGCATGATTTCTGCACTTAAAGACGAGGGTTCTCATGAACCTTACATTTTTAGTTTAAGAGAGTGTAGTTACAAAAAACTTCAACAAGTAAAAAAAACTTTTAGTGACTTTAATAAAAAATTAGCAACCCAAAGTGACTTTGACGCGGGCTATTTTCAAGCTTGGAATGATTTCACCCATTATATGATGAATTCAAAAATTTGATTCAACTGAATTTATAATCTACTGCTAATTTTTTATACCAAATCAACGTATACAACTTATGGGGTTTTTGATTTGTGTCCAAAAATTTTGATAATGTATGATTCGAACACTGGAAATACAGAAAAACTAGCTAAAGCCGTGGAAAAAGGCGTAAAGCTAGTATGTGATGTATCAGTTCAACTAAGACGAACTGAAGAAGTTGATATACAAGAAGTTATTGAATCAGACGGCTATGCCATTGGGTCGCCGTCACATTTTAGTATAATGTCTGGAAAAATACTTTCTTTGTTAACTCATCTTTATTCATTACGTGACAACATGGCAGGCAAGCCCATGGCAGTCTTTACTACTGGAACAGGTGCCCAAGTAATTGCCCTTGAAAACATCGACCGCATCTTAGGTGTTTTCAATCCAATGTTTATCAAACCTGGGATAGTAATTGAAACAGTCCCTGAACGTGCGAACCCTTGGAAAACAGATGAAAAACAAGCAATGAACCTAGGAAGGAAATTAGCCGAAGCCACCATAAAAGACAGAAGATCATTAAAATTCTGTAAATAATTACTGAAACAAAACTTAGGTTTCTAGGTCTTTGTAGTCTGGGCACGTTCCTTCTGTTTTTATTTTTTCATTAACATCAAGTAATGAGCAGACAGGAATCTCACCTGTACTTTCCCTTCTATCAAGGTTTTTACATGTCCAGCATGCATCACTGATTACTTTCATTGTTTTTCTCTTTTTAGCTCAATACACTAATTTTAGAAGTAATTATAGTGAAATGTTAATCGTTGTATTTTTTAGAAATAGCAGCAACCGTGTTCTTTCAGTAAGTTGAACATTTCTTTTTGGTCTTTTAATGTGATATTAAACCTTTCAACTAGTTCAGTTATTATATTGTTCAAGATCGATTCTGCTTCAATTGCTTTTTCTGCTAAATAAATTTGGTTTTCTTTTTCCTGAATTTGTTTTAAAATTACATGAATATTTTTTCCAAAAGTGTACCAACCCATCTTGAAACCATATTTGTTAACCAAATCTAATTGTTCAAACTCTTCTACGGGTTTCAAGTTTTCAAGTTGAATGTTGAAGCCATTTTTTGATGTAACTACTAACCCACTACCCATACTCAGCACATCATTTGAAATGGACTTTTAATCTGTAAGTACATTATGCAACTGAAGATTAGAGTCTTTCGTGTACACTCTTTTTAAGTCAGGTTTTTTGAGGAATATTTAACTTCTCAAGTAATTTTTCTTTGTTCTTGTAATTTAACGATAGCGCAAAACATTTTTTGCATTTTTCATATACTTTTACTGGTGTTCCATAAATTTTTTCTCCCGTACGTTTAATGTCACATTTTTGTGAAAACGTGTGAATTATTTTATCTTTTACAAAATATTTGCCCAAAATTCTGTCCCTGAATTATAGAATCTTTTCTTTTTCTTCAACTTTTTCTAATTACTTCTAATTTTGATATTGTGAACTTGTCTTAAATCTAGTTTTTGTACATCTAATTTCATATTTTTTTTCTTTAAATTGTTTTTGAAATTGTCAATTTTAATAGAATCTTTATAAAACTTGATGAGAACAAAAAGCTTGGTTAGTGGGGGAACACGCTTGGAGTTATTTCATGTTCTAGTAAGTAGTTAACCAGTCGTTTTGGAATGGATGTTGTTTTATGCGCCTTGCATTGATTGGAGGGCTGAATCCTACTACCTCTCAAATTCAAATAATGATATCGATGTGAGTGAAAAGTTTGGCAAAGGATAATTTTTGGTCTAGATTGTTCAGAAAAAAAGGTAAACAACCAAACAAAGAAGACATATCAGAAGAAATGGATGAAATAATTGACAAAATTGAAGAGTTACTTGATAACAAGTTCAAAGAGTGTTCAGAAAACGTTATAGACTGTCAGAACAAAAGAAAAACACCACCCTTTGAAAAAAAAGATAGGCGTTTTGAGCATTTAATTTATGGATACAGTGTTACCTTTGGTCCTGACGGCAAGCCAAGAATTCGTCAATTAGGTAATTTAACACCTAAAAGGGTGCAGAAAAAAACAAAATATCCTAAGAAACGGGATTTGCTAATTGATGTTATTCCAAATGATAAAGAAATTCAAGTAGTTATGGAGCTTCCCGGAGTTTCAGAAAAAGAAATTAAAGTCAACGCTTCGCAGGACAACGTTACTGTCGCTACTTACGACATGAAATTCAATTATTATAAAAGAATACAAATGCCTTACCTAATTGACCCGAAATCTCTCAAAACAAAATACATCAACGGTGTGTTAACGATTAACACAAATAAAGCAGAAAAAAAAATTGAATAAACTAGACAAATTCGAACCTTTATAAAAGGTGCTGAGAATAATTAAATGTCAACGGGTGAGCTCGCTAGCTTTTTTGCATTTCAGCAACAAGTTAACTTTTTCATAATTATGAATTTACGCTCAAACCTATTGAGAAGATAACGAGGTGAAATAATGACAAAAGGAACAGTAACAAAATGGGTATCTGACCGCGGCTACGGGTTCATCGAAACTAAAAAACAAAACAACCGAGTTTTTGTGCACCGCAGTGACTTAGTTGGTGCTGCTTATCTTCAAGAAGGAGAAAAAGTACAATTTGAAGTGGAGCAAACAAAACAAGGACCAAAGGCTACAAACGTAGAACCCATATTTTTAACAGCTTTCTAGCTCTTTTTTAACTTGAGTTTAATAGATAAATTTGTTCCATCTTTACCGATAGTTTTTCTTTTAAAAATTCAAAAACATTTAAAGAAAATTTGAGGATTTTATGATAGTTTACTTGTTTATAATTACTGTTTGGGTTGGGAAAGCGAATTCTATTTGTTCTTTTTCGAATTCTTTTTTGAGTTTCAGGTTGATTTCTTGCTGGATATCCATGTACTTGTTGTAATCCGAAGTTTTCACGTGATATACAACTTCAAAGTTTAGGCTAAAATCCCCGTACTCTTTGAAGTGAACCCTGCCAAGGTCCACTAACTCTACTGAGCTTACAACTTGTTTTGTTATTTCCAGCGCTTTCTCTATTTTTTCAGAGGATGTGTCGTAAATTAATCCAAAACTGAACTGTATTCTTCTTTTTTCCATTTTCTTGTAGTTATGAATTTCGGCAGAAGTAAGCTCTTGATTGGGAATTATTATTTCCTGTCCTTGTAGACTTTCAATTCGGGTGCTTCTTATTCCGACTTTTTTTACAACTCCCCAATTACCTCCAACGGTTATGAAATCTCCTACGTTGAAAGGTTTGTCAAAAAATATTGAAAATGACGCAAAAACGTCACTTAGAACATGTTGCAGTCCAAAAGCCAAGACAATTCCTGCGACTCCAAAGCTTGCAACTATTGTTGTTGGGTCGTAACCAAAAAGGGTTATAATGTACAGAAATGCTAAACTCCAAAGTATTCCCTTTGCTATTCGTCCTAGTATGTTAGCTATTGATTGTCCGTTTTCTGGTTCTTTCTCTTTTGTTACTTTTAGTATTCCATAGTTTACTACTTGTTGTAGGCTTTTTACTATTATGAAAACAGTAACGATTGGTACTGCGTAACTAAAAATTGTGGTTATGACTGTTGGAAGTTGGATGAAATTGATTGCAAAATATATCCCAAAAAACACGTAAAAGTGCCATCCAACATTGTCTATAATTTTTATCAGTAAATCGTCGATGTCTCCTTTTGTTTTATTTACTGCATGTCTTAGTTTTTTTATTACCTGATATTTGATTGTTTTAAAAACAATCATTGTAATTACAAAAATTGTTATTGCTAAAATGTAATCTCGTAAAGCATTGTTAAATACTGTAAAACTCAGAATTTCATCAAATGTCATTGCAATCTGGTTGATGCATCATAACATTACTAATAAGTTTTTTCAAAAATAGCTAAATTTACTTATTTTTATTATTTTCTCATCAATAATTATGATAAACTTATTATCAATATGAAATTTTCTTACCATTTTTTAACATTTTAAATCACATTTTTGATGTATTGGCTGTAAATCATAAGTTTTTTGTTTAAAAGCTAACCCGATAATTTGCAATATTTCATTTTTTTGTAAAAAATATTTTTTAATGGATAAAATTTAATTGCTGTAAAAATAATTTTATATTATTATTGCATGGGCAAAATGATGTGAACTCTTTATTGGTTATTATAACCCTTGCATTTAAAGAAAAAGTAAACCGTAAAATAGAAATATTTTTGATGGCAATTTATTTATTATTCTATATTTTATTACTAATTTCATGAATCATTAATTATTATTTTTTTATTTGAAAAAATTCATTAATTAATTTATTATATGTAAGTGTCTACTTTTTTGCATTTTATTAGTTATGTTTACAACTGTGTTATGAAAACATTCATTCAATTTTAAATGATTATTTTGTTAATAATTACCTACATGTTATCAACATATTAATGATGTTAATGACATTTGTTTCTTTTGTTATTGTTGGGATAATTTATGAAATTTGTAGAAAACTGGAAAATTGAAGAAAAAACTTCTCTTAGTGATAAAATAAAAGATAGAGTTCGTAAACCTGAGCCTTTGAAATCCCGAATTGGTGCTGCAAATAAACGAATGAAAGTTCAGATTCACAATTTAGACAAAGCAGTTAACCGTTTTTCTAAACGTGACAAGTCACTATTTGCTAAAACCGTTAAAGCTTATTCAACACACGACCTTGTTAGAGCAAAAGTTTACGCTAGTGAATTATCAGAAATAAGAAAAACAGTAAAACATATTTCTAATACAAAACTTGCCCTTGAACAAATTTCATTACGCTTGGAAACTGTTTCAGAGTTTGGAGACGTAGTTGGCGTGCTTTCTCCGTCAGTTGACATGTTACAGAATATTGGGAAAGGAATCTCTGGAACTTTACCTGAAGCCGGCAAAGAACTTGGGCAAATTAGCAATCTGCTAAACGGAATAATGTCTGAAACTGGCCAAACTAGCCAAATAGATTTATCTTTTGACGCACCAAATGATGCAGCACAAAACATACTAAATGAAGCAGCTCAAATCGCTGAAAACAATGTTAAACAACAATTTCCAGATGTTCCCGTTGACGCTCCAGAGGTTCAAGAAAGAGTTCAAATAAATACCTAGTTTTTTTAGCCATTTTTTTTGGCTTTCAGGGGCATTATCTTTTATGATATAATGCCTCTAGACCTCCCTTGGGAAGAACTGAATCAGCTACGTAAACATTTTGATGCCTTGGCATTTCGTTCTGTAATTCAACTGATATGTTAACATAAAGTCCATACTCAGTTTAAATTTCTTTTTTCATTCATTTGAAAAATATCTGAAAAATCAAAATTATTTTAAATCTTTCTCAGGACGTTTTATAAACATTTATTGATGTTTACGATATTGATTCTTTGAGTAAAAAATTAATAAAAAACTTTGCGAACCTCACATAATTAGATGAGGCTCTAAAAAATTGAAGGTTCAATTTATCTGCGACGTCTGCGTCTTCGTTTTCCGGGTTTGTATTGCCCTAGTCCGCGGTCTAGTACAATTCGTTTGTGGAAGTTGCTGCTATTGGTGATTCTTGGCCCGTTTGTGTGTCTTTCTTTTGCTTCGACTTTTGGTGTAATTGCCCTTACTTTCCCTGCTTTAGATAACGATCCGTGTGATGGCATAATTTCACCTCCGCCTTCTAGTAACTTGTTATTTTTTGATGGAACACAAAAAAGATGGTAAGACAATTCTTACAATCAATGCACAGTTGCACAAACAAAATGAACTGTTAACGAAACTGCTGTGTGAACCTGTTTTCTTGGTTCTCAGCACCCCTTATAAACCCTTGATTGTTAAATTTTTTACATATTTTTATATTGAAACTTTGCATTTATTGAATCCAAAAATTAATGCACCTAAACGCTTTTGCAAATAGTTACAAATTATTTTTTGGATTCAAGTTCATTTTGTGGTATTGGTCCAATTCTGCAAAGAATTTCTGCTTCATGGCCGTCGTCCTCAAAGTCTTCCTCTTTGAAAAGTACTCTTTTTTGACATTTGGTATTCAATAAGTCAGCGAGTTGGAAAAAATTATTTTGTGAAACTTTATTGGATGGATTGATAGTTCCTTCGAAATAAATTACCTTGGCATTTTTAATTTGATATAATAGCATTTGTTTTTGTAAACTGTTCCCGCGGTAATCTTTGTTAACCACAGTTTCCCAATTGAAAAAAGTGTCAGACCTAGATGGTGACACATAACCCGAAGAAAACCCGATTATTTTGCCCTTATGCTCGGCAACTACACAAGTGTCAGAAAAATCTCTTGCTAAAAGAAAATATGTATAACGAGAATTCAAACCTACATAGGGCCTGTTTTCTATAAGCAATTTGTAAACTTCTTTAATATCATCAATTGTTACATTTCTAATTTTAACATTTAATCCATCTTTTTTCTTTGACAATTAAGACGCCCCGTTAACTGCCGCGTTATTCATTTCGTCGCTTTAGTCTTGGGTTTCCGTTTGGTATCAAAGATGTCTCACTATCTGCGTCAGTCAACAGTTTCTCTATACCTATTGCTTTAGTTTCATCAGCTTCATCTAGCTTAAGCAGTAAAGCACATTCCTCACAGTTTCGGTCACAAAATATTGGTTCGTAACTATCCGGCTCGTTATATGTGGTGATAATTCCCTCGTAATTTCTTAAAATAACCTTGTTTGTTGAGTAAGAAATAATGTAATTTGGCATAATTGGGATTTTTCCACCTCCACCTGGGGCGTCTACAACATAGGTTGGAATTGCAAGACCCGAAGTGTGGCCTACAAGGCTTTCTACGATTTCAATGCCTTTTCCGATGGGGGTTCTAAAGTGGGAAAGCCCCTCTGACAGGTCGCATTGGAACAAATAATATGGTCGCACTCGGTTTTGTACCAGTTTTTGATTGAGTTTTTTCATAATTCTTGGACAATCGTTTACTCCAGCGAGTAATACAGATTGATTTCCCAGTGGAATTCCAGCATCAGCTAATTTACGTAGAGCTTCTCGTGCTGAATGGGTAAGTTCTCTGGGGTGATTAAAGTGAGTGTTTATCCATATCGGGTGGTGTTTTTTTAGCATTTTTACAAAGGCGTTTGTTATTCTGTATGGAAGAACAACAGGTATCCTTGAGCCAATTCGAATAATTTCCACATGTGGAATTTTTCTTAACTCTGTTAAAATCCAGTCAAGATAATCATCAGGCAACATCAACGGGTCGCCACCTTATAATAAAACGTCTCGAACCTTACGATTTTTTTTGATGTAATTAATGCCTTTCAATATTTGCTTTCGTGATGGATTGTGGTCAGAATCTCCAACCTTTCTTTTCCGCGTGCAATGTCTGCAATACATGGAACAGCGGTTACTAACCAAAAACAACACCCTGTCTGGATACCGGTGCGTTATTCCTTCTACTGGGCTGTCTTTGTCTTCATGTAAGGGGTCTGACATGTCATATCTTGAAATTTTTAGTTCAGAAGGATTTGGAAATGCTTGTTTGAAAATCGGATCGTTTTGATAATTTTCTTTGTCTATCAATGAAGCATAATAAGGTGTGATGCTCATTGGAAATTTGCTTACTGT
>Ga0272443_10006238_pt1 | contig 11899 bp, 10 predicted proteins | sample SSMAcet12_FD_193581 | JGI IMG/M metagenome (GOLD analysis project Ga0272443, IMG submission 193581) | Marine sediment archaeal communities from Little Sippewissett salt marsh, Falmouth, MA, United States - SSM-Acet-12 | ecosystem: Environmental > Aquatic > Marine > Wetlands > Sediment ... | reverse complement strand
TTTCCCGACTGGTCCATGGGCTACGCCGAATTGAGTGCCTCGGAAAGTGAAAAGATTCCCGGCATGAACGACTTCTTCAGCACGGGCAAGACCTTTGCCGACCTCAACCATGGCCGGGCGAAAAAGATCCTCAAAGCCTTCCGGGAAGGCCGGTGGCGCGCCCGGGTGTCCGACCTCGCCCAGACACCGGCATCTCCTACAAACGGGAAGCCAGGCCCGAACGCCCGCTTTTCCTTTGCCTTTCAACCCATCATCGACGTCACCGCGAAAGAGATTTTTTCATACGAGGCGTTGATCCGTGGCGGAAAAAATGAGACCGCCCAATCACTGCTGGAATCGCTCGGTCCCGCGGGTGCCAGGGACCTTGACCGGAAAAGCGGAATCCAGGCCATTGAGTTGGCCGCCGACCTGGGATTGGCCGCAAGGATCAACCTGAACATGCTTCCCGTCAGCCTGGAAGAGAATCCCGCCATTCTCGGGGCCATCCTGAACCAGGCGGAGCGCCGGGAAATCGCTCCGGAAAGGATCATCATCGAAATCCTGGAAAAGGAAATCATCCGTGATCCCGAACGATTCGCCGCCGCGGTTCACCAGTTCCGCGGGGCGGGCCTGCAATTCGCCATCGATGATTTCGGTTCAGGCCATGCGGGTTTGAGCCTGCTGGCGGAATTCCAGCCGGATCTCATCAAGCTGGACATGGCGCTGGTGCGGAACATACACAGCCATGGTCCCAGGCAGGCAATCGTCAAAGGCATCGTCCGTACCTGCCTGGACCTGGGCATCGACGTGGTGGCCGAGGGAGTGGAAATTGTGGAGGAATTCAACTGGCTGAAGTCGGAACGTATCGCATTGTTCCAGGGATTCCTCCTGGCCCGGCCGGCCTTCGAGGCTCTTCCGGAAACATTCTATCTGCCTAAAGAACCTGGATGACCCGAGTCGGAGGAAAGCAGTCCCCGGCAAGCGCTTCCGGGGGAGGTGAGCAATGAGCAGAATTATCAAGGCCGGAGTCGTTTTCGTCTTAATGGCGGCGGGAGTCGCGCTGGCGGTAAATGGAGGAAAAATGCCTGGGATTCATGATTTTTCCATGACGGACATCGACGGCCGAGAAGTCGCGCTGGCAGACTTCAAGGGCAAGATCGTGCTGATGGTCAACGTAGCCAGCAAGTGCGGCTTTACCCCCCAATATGCCGGTCTGGAGGAGTTGTACACCACCTACAGGGACCGGGGATTTGTGATCCTCGGTTTCCCGGCCAACAACTTCATGGGACAGGAACCCGGCACCAACGCGGAAATCAAGAACTTCTGCACCCTGAACTACGGGGTTTCCTTTCCCCTCTTCGCCAAGATCTCCGTGAAAGGCAAGGACATTCACCCCTTGTACCGTTTCCTGACAGATAAGGAGACCAACCCGCAATTCGGCGGAAAAATCACCTGGAACTTCAACAAGTTTCTCGTCGACCGTGAGGGCAGGGTGATCAACCGTTTCGGCAGCCGCGCCAAACCGCTGTCTCCCGCCATCACCAATGCCATCGAAGCGGCATTGAAATCACCCTGAAAGCCCTGCGCAGCAACTCGATTGTCATTCAGGCCAGGAGGCGATGGGCCTCTTTAAGGTTCGCCCGGATGGCCACGCCGTAGGGGCAACTTGTTTCACAAAGCCCGCATTGCGTACACCCGGTGAACTTGGCGCGCTCCGGCAGGCTCCGATACGCGGTCCGGGCGGATTGGGCCTTACCATATCCAATGCAGTACATACCATACCTCAAGATATCGGGAATCCGGATCGCCTCGGGGCATACCTCTGCACAGGCGCCGCACATGCGGCAGTATGCCGAAGAGTGTTCCGCCACGTGGCGTTGCAGCTGGTCTTTCTCGCGCCGGGAGAAAGGCCGGCCAAGGGCTGCCAGGTTTTCCTCCAGCATACTGAAATTGCTCATCTCCGAGATAATCCCGGATACCCGGCGATCCCGCAGCACCCACTTGATCTTGGCCTGGGGCAAGCTGACCCCGCCTGTTTGAAAAGCTGACAGCTCCTGCCGGTCCCCGCCTGCCATGACTTTCATGGCGATAACCCCCAGGTCTCCCTGCTTGGCCGCATTCAATACCGTATCAACACCCGATTCCTTCAGGTAATCGGCATAGACGCGGCCCGCCTCAACCCGGGTCCCCGAATAGGCATTGTATGCCACGGTGATCATGTCGTAACGGCCGCTTTGGATGGCCGGCAGCAACACCCGTACCGGATCATGATGGCAGGAGATCCCGGTAAAACGGATCTTGCCCTGGTTTTTCAATGTTTCAAATGCCTTCAACACATAATCCGCCAACGGGGTGTCCGGATCGCCGGCGCCATGAACCAGAAGCACATCGATATAATCGGTGTTTAGGCGTTGCAGGCTGCCTTCGGCTTCACTGATCAGTCCAGCGCTGGTGCGGTGCCGCCGCCCCGGGTGGAACTTGGTGGCCACGATAAAACGATCGCGTCGTCCCCGGATCATGCGCCCGATAATGCGTTCACTGTTGCCGTTCATATAGGACGAGGATGTGTCGACGTAGTTTACCCCCCGTTCCATGGCCAGGTTGAATACGGGTTCCTCGGGAACCGGACTACCCCCCAGGCCGATTTCAGATACCTTCAGACCGGTTCTGCCGAGCCTGCGGTAACGCATGCCTGGGGAGGAGATGGCTCCTGCGGTCTCTAAAGAGCTTGTCATTCCCAGCCCGGCTCCGGCCACGGCCAGGCCCAGCCCGGAAACGGCGCCAACAAAATTTCTTCGCTTCATTTTCCCCTCTTAAAATCGGTTATGTCGCGCCGGGAAAATTTCCTGACGGAACCACCGGCGCTTTATCCATTGCGCATCCTCTGCGGGCATGACGACTCGGGACGCCATTACTCCACCTTCACATCCAGAACCGCCGGTTGGGCGCCCAGGGTCTCGAACCAACATACCTGTTCGGATACCAAGTCAAAGACCAGTTTGAAACGACCCCGGCGAGAAAGGCGCAATGGAAAATCCACCTGTCCCGTTTCTCCGGGAAGGAAGGGTTTGTCCAGCCGGATACGGGCGAAGTCAGCTGTCACCAAGTTCCCGTCCTCGCCATATAGGTGCGCACCCACGAAAACGGCACCAATTTCTTTCGGCCCCCGATGAAGCCACCTGGCGGAGCCGCTGTTCTTTAATTGTACAGAGACCGTGAAAGGTTTCTCCACGCCGACTTGCAGCCGGTCAGGCTTTAGTGAGATACGATGAGAAAGGCCTTGGGTGCCGCGGCTGTCCGGCAGGTAGGTGCCTTTGACTAGAAAGAAAACCGGGTACTGGCGGCTGGACTCGGATATATGCCGCCTCACTTCGGCGGGAATTTTCCTTTTCCATGCCATTCGTGCATAGTCCGCGTAGGCGATGTTCTTGTCCGGATGGGAAAAGTTCTTGAAATAGATATCCGTGAAGCCGATTTTTTGGGCCTCCTTCCAAAGGTTTTCAATGTGCAGGTCGTTCTCCAGTACCTGGAAATCCCGCATTTCACGCTGGGATTGAGCGGAACGGGAATGTTCGGCGCCCACCTCCGCGAAACCGATGATTCCGCCGGGAACCAGAACACGGAAGAACTCCCGCAATAGCTCCATGGGGTTGGGTACATGGTGGAATGTGTCCATTGAGATAACCCGGTCCACCGAGTTGTCCGCCACCGGAATCCTGCGGCCGTCAAACTCCAGGAATTGGGGTGATTCCAACGGTGGCGTCAGCGGCGGCATGCGGGCAAACAACTCCCTGCCGATTTCCAGGGCGGTGCGTGAAGGTTCCACCGAAACGGTTATGCAATTCAATTCGTTCAGGAAACGCGACAACCAGCAACTCCCGGCGCCGAAATCCAGCACCCGCATCCCCTTGCCCAAACGCAACCCGGCCAGCAACATCCCGGTTTTGCACAAGAGATAAGGGCCTTCCAAAGTGTCATGGAAAGGTTTCTTCAACAATGCGGAATGGTCCGTCATGGAACCATAGTAATTTTCCGCCGCTTCCAGTAAGCCATCGATCCCGTACCGGGCGATCATGTCCCCGGGCTTGATGATCTCCTTCATGAGCCTGCTCCACTCTTCCAACGCCACGCCGAAATTTTGACTGTCCACATGAGCCCCTCCAGGATCCCTTGAGCAAAATATGCTACCCGGCCTGGCCCGAGTCTAGGCCGCCGCCATTGCAAAGTCAATGGCGATGGGCCCAGGAATCATCAGCTTGCAATTGTCCATGAATAGGGGGCTCGATGTTCAAAGCATCTCGGTAGGCGACCGACATAGCCTGAAACAAAGCATGCTTTTTCACCATTTTGGCATTTCCCCTTCAGGCAGTTTCCATGCTCTCCACCTTTTAAAAAATGCTCGAGTATCCAGCCTGAATAGCATTCAGGATCGATGGCAAATCAAGCCGAACGTTTTTTTGTAAGAAATCCCCAACAGCGGCGACTCATTGAGTAGAAGCGACCCCAACGGGATTGCAGGCAAGGAGGACGAATGAAAGAAAATTCGCGCACTTGGATATTGGCGGGCGGGGTAACCGCGGCATTGGCACTGTCCATCCTGGTGTTTTTCATGAACCCGGGAATCATTGACCTCCCGGGCCTGGATGGCAACGATATCGGAGGTGGTGCCCTCACGGCCGTCATCCTCTGGCTGGTATTGCGCAGGCGACGTCCCATGACGCAAGAGGCCCGCATCGTTCTCGGGGTCGCCATTGGGGTTGCCTTGCTGATGGGTCTGGTGGTTTTCAATTTCATTTGAGACGAGTTTTCAATCCAGACCGCTGTTGGAGTAAAATAGGGTCATGCCGGAATCCGCAGGCAGGCCGGGGGCAAAAAAAACCTACCTGGACCTGCTAGCCAGGCACGGACGCATCGCTGTCGCCGTGGCCCGGCTGTATACGCCGGCCGGTGAGGATCCCGCGGATCTGGAGCAGGAGATCCGCCTGCAATGGTGGCGTTCCCTGGCCGGTTTCAGCCATCGCGCCAAGGCTAGCACCTGGATGTACCAGGTGGCCCTGCACACCGCGCTCACTTTTCAACGCCGACATCACCGCAGGTTGCGGCCCGATTCATTGCAGGATGAAGGCGATCTTCCTCATCCGGGCCCACGCCCGGGCGGCACCCAGGATCGCCGCCGCGCCGCCCTGCATGTCGCCCTTTCCCGCCTGTCTCCGGGAGAACGCGCCCTGGCCTACCTATGGCTGGAAGAGTGCAGTTACGAGGAAATCGCCGCTGTCAGCGGAATGAACGCAAACGCCGTGGGCGTAAGATTGCACCGCATTCGCAGGCGGTTGAAAACCATGTTGTCCATCGAAGAGGGGAAAAAATGAACCCACAGCCGGACGAACTTCAGGAATTGTGGCGTCAACGGAACGAATCCGATTCCACGCCCTCCCCACGGTCCACCGCCCTCCCGCGCCGTTCGCCTTCCGGCGGCTCCGCGGCCGCCCGTATGCGCCGCAGGATCCGCCGGGACGGCTGGCTGAAATTCGCCATCCTTCCGGTCCTTGTCCTGGCCCTGCCCCTGATGACCAACCGTCAGGGCCCTGCCTTCTGGGGAACCCTGGCCCTTTCCCTGCTGGCTGTTTTGCTGGGGATCTTCCAGGTTGTCTGGAGCAGCACCTGGAGCGAAGCTGAAGCCGGCCAGCCCCTCTACAAAGGCCTGACCAATACCCTTGAACTATGGCGCCGGCGCCGCCCGGCATTGGTTGTGCTTCTGGGCGCCACTCCGGCGCTTGCCTGGCAAGTCTACCAGCTGGCTTATCTTGCCATGAACCCGGCAAGCGCCGAAAAGCTGGTCAATTTGCTTTTTCTGACGGCCGGCGGCCCGATCCTCTGGGTGCTGGCGGCGTGGAGGCAATGGGCCCGGCTCGAGGTCTGGCTGTTGCAAATCGAACAGGCCTTGGGCGCTTTCGACGAGGAAACGGCGTTAAAGTGCCGGATTGCCCGTAAGCGATCCGGACGGCGCCTGGCACTCATCGCGGCCCTGCTGCTCTGCCTCCTGATCGCCGGCATTGTCTTGTTCCGCATCGACAATTAAAACCCAGCCTTCCCCCTGACTGATTTGGAAGATCTGCAAACCGGTCCTCTCCAGACTCCGTTATTGCATACCCTCTCAGCGGCTATTCCGGGTAAAGTATACCGGCCTAGCCCATCCACTTGAGCTCGATGATCACTTCCTTGGATTCCAATCGGAAAATGAACCAGCATCTATTGCGGTACTCAATCCGGTATGCAGTGGAACCCACCACGGTTTGGGTACCATAGCGATTCAAAATCCATTTGGACACCGCGGCGCGATCGTATCCGGTTCTGACCGGAATGGTCAATTTGATTCCCGCAATGATCATGCCAGTATATCCTGGGCTCACTGATGAGTAGATACGGACCTGCATGCCGTCGTAGTTGGTGTTCCATACGGAAGCAAGCACATCATGATTGGGATCTTCCGGGGGTTTGGGGCTCTTCATTGTCCACTTGGCCAGCCGGCATTCGTTCAAGGTGGCGGGCAGATGTTTCAGCATTTTCTTGATGACAAACGCGGTGTTCTGGCGGATAAACACCAACCCGGGCTGCGAAGCCGTTAGGGTTCTTTTTTTCAACACTTTTTTCTGGCCCTGTACCTGGGGTGCCAACAGAAAAATCATCAGTGCAAACACAAAAGCGGCTTTTGCAATCCTCATGCTTCCCTCCATAATGTATAGATACCGTTTCGGTTGAAATATCTCTTCGCCGCAAATTTTTGGATGAACCCACGGTCAACGGTATATTTTTTCTCTGATTTGATATACATTGGACCTAACTTCAGGGCTTTTCTCCCTGGAAGCAGGAGGTCCTCATGCGCAGGAAACATTCATCACTGTATTTGGTCCGGATAATCACCCTATGGTTGGCGGTCGGATTCGTCTATGCAGCGGATCCATCCATACTCACCCTGGAGAGGATCTTCAGTTCAAATGAATTCACATCCGAGGCTTTCGGGCCCATCCGCTGGTTAAAGACACAACCGGGATATCTATGCGTGGAAGACTCCGCCGGATTTGATGACGCCAAGGATATTGTCCGTTATGACACGGAATCCGGCAAACCCGCAATCCTGGTTTCCGCACAACAACTGATTCCCAGCGGGGAAACCACGCCGTTGAAAATCGACGATTTCTCTCTTTCTCCCCGGGAAGACGCCTTGTTGATCTTCACCAACACCCGTCGCGTGTGGCGGCGCAATACCCGGGGAGATTACTGGCTCCTGGAACTGGATAGCGGCCGGCTGCGCAAACTGGGCGGATCGGCCGAACCGTCCATGTTGATGTTCGCCAAGTTCTCCCCCCAGGGAGACCGCATCGCTTACATATACAAGAACGACATTTACGTGCAGAACTTGTCCGACCTGGAGATCACCCGGTTGACCACGGATGGTTCGGCCACCATGATCAACGGGACTTTCGACTGGGTATATGAAGAAGAGTTCCACCTGCGTGACGGTTATCGCTGGAGTCCCGACGGGCGGCACATCGCCTTTTGGCAATTGGACAGTTCGCAGGTCCGCCAATATCCGCTCATCAACCACACCGACTCGCTTTACCCCACCATCAAACTCATCCCCTACCCGAAAGCGGGGCAAACCAACTCGGCCGGGCGGGTGGGGATCGTGTCCGCCGCTGCCGGCCCGATCCGCTGGCTTGAAACTCCCGGCGATCCGCGCAACCACTATATCGCCCGCCTCGAATGGGCTCCCGATTCAGGCAAAGTCGTCCTGCAGTACCTGAATCGACTGCAAAACACCAACCACGTCCTGCTGGGAGACATTGTCACCGGAAAGGTTCGCAAGGTATTTACGGACCAATCCGACACCTGGGTTGAGGTATGCGATGACTTTACCTGGCTTCAAAAGGGGAAACGCTTCCTCTTCGTGAGCGAGCGGGACGGCTGGCAACACGTTTACCGGGTTTCACGGGCGGACGGTACGGCCGCATGCATCACCCCCGGGGCCTTTGACGTCATCCGCATCGCCAAGGTCGACGAAAAAAACAACTGGATCTATTACATGGCGGCTCCGAAAAACCCGACCCAGCGTTACCTGTTCCGCACGCGCCTGGACGGCCGCGGCAAGCCGGAGCGCCTAACCCCGCTGGAGCAACCTGGAACCCACGGCTACAACATGGCTCCGGATTCGCGTTGGGCCATCCATACCCATAGTTCATTCGGATCCCCCCCCACAGTTGACTTAATCCGGCTCCCCGGCCACCAACGGATAAGGCCCCTGGCGGAAAACCGCGATCTCAAGAAAAAAGTGGCCGCACTGAAACGCACGCCGGTTGAATTCTTCCAGGTGGACACGGAAAAGGGCGTGACCATGGACTGCTGGTGCCTGAAGCCCCCGGACTTTGATCCAGCAAAGAAATATCCCCTGTTGTTCTACGTGTACGGCGAACCCTGGGGGCAAACCGTGCGGGACAGCTGGGACCGCAATTACCTGTGGCACCTGATGTTGACGCAACACGGGTACCTGGTGATGAGCGTGGACAACCGCGGTACCGCTTCGCCCCGGGGCAGCTATTGGCGCCATTGCATTTACGGCAAAGTGGGTATCCTGGCTTCCCGGGACCAGGCGGCTGCCCTGAAAGCCATCAAAAAAAGGTTTGCCTGGGTGGACGGTTCACGGGTGGGTATCTGGGGATGGAGCGGCGGTGGATCCATGAGCCTCAACATGATCTTCCGTTATCCGGAACTTTACCATACGGCCATGGCTGTGGCCTTCGTGGCCAACCAGCGCTACTACGATTCCATTTACCAGGAACGCTACATGGGATTGCCCGCAACCAATCCGGTTGGTTACAAACAGGGATCCCCCATTACTTTCGCTCACCGGTTGCAGGGCAACCTTCTGCTGGTTCATGGCACCGGGGACGACAACGTGCACTACCAGAACTGCGAAGCCCTGGTCAATCAGTTGGTGGCCCACAACAAGCCCTTCACCATGATGGCGTATCCCAACCGCAGCCACGGCATCCGGGAAGGCAAAAACACCACCCTCCACCTCTTCACCCTGCTTACCCGATTCCTGGAAAAGAACCTCCCCCCAGACCGACGCTAAGCTCACGCCATTCCCCTCCACTGCAAGGGGTATAGAATGGTGAATTAGACTAAAACAGATCTTCAGTCTTTTCCTGGTTTGGAGATCCGGGCCTGCGCATTATCCGTCACATACACGCAGGTCGGTGAAAAGGGCATCTCGCAACGCCTTTCCCCGGGGATCCATCACCGCCGGTTCATTGCGCATGAGATTCATGGCATAGGCGAAACAAAGGTCATTCCGGCGATCCATGAGTAAAAAGGATCCACCCGTCCCGCCCCAATATGCTGTTTCCGGGTTCATGAAAGGGCGGTGCGGCCCGGACAAGGCAAAGCCGAGTCCCCAGCGCACGGGAACACCGAGGACCAGGTCAGTATCAAACCCCTGTTCCTCAAAAGCCCGGTCCACCAGGTTCCGGGAAAGGATGCGGGTTTTTCCCAACGCCCCGGATCCAGCCAGCACGGCACCCAAGCGAGCCATTGACCTGGCATTACCGTGCCCGTTGCTTGCGGGGATCTCGGCCCGGCGCCACTGCAGGGTTTGGGCCATTTCCGCACTCATGACGGGATTGTTCAGGGTACGGGCGGCGATTGATTCGTCCCCTGTGACCGTATTCGTTGCCTCTGCGGCAGGGGGAGGGATCAACTCGGCGACCCGATGATCATGCTCAGGGGGCAGGCCGATGTAAAAATCGGCGCCAAGGGGCCCGGCAATCTCGGTGCGGAGAAAGTTCCCCAGACTCACCCCGGTCACCCGTTGAACCAGTTCCCCCAATAGGAAACCGTAGGTGACCAGGTGGTATCCGGCCCTGCTCCCAGGTTCCCACCATGGGCATTGTCCCTCAAGCATCGCAACCACCCTGGACCGATCGTAAAGGCTTTCCCGCGGCAGGATTTCATTAAAACCAGAGAGTCCGGATCTGTGAGACAACAGCCAGCGAACCCGGACGGACTGCTTGCCTCCCCGGGCAAATTCCGGCCAGTACCGGCAGACAGGTGCATCCAGATCCACGAGCCCCCGTTCAACCAGCACCATCAGGCAAAGTGCGGCGATGACCTTGGTGGAAGAGAATACGTTGACCAATGTATCCCGTTGCCATGGCACCTTATGACGGGGCTCAGCGAAACCGCCCCACAGATCCACAACGCCTTCACCGCCAATGGTCACTGCGACTGAAGCTCCACACTCCAAATCGTTTTCGAAGTTACTAATGAATGTATCACGCAGCGACCGGAAGCGCCTGTCCGCCCTGCCCTCTATTTCAAAGACCTTACTTGCCATGTTTAAAAACCCTCCAATCACCGGAGCAGTCCTGTTCGCTACATTTCCGTATGACCAACGTGGGGAGGTACCCCGCTCTATTCGGCACCGGGGATCCGACGCGATTATTTACGCGAAATTAAGGCCGTTAGGATCAGGCCCAGGCCCAGGCCTCCCAGGATGCAGCCCACGAAAGCCATGGGGTTGGACTGAACCAGAAAGAACCCGACTCCCAGCCCCATAAGCAGGCCCCCGCCGATGGCCCAGGTACTGCGATCCTCACATTTCCCCTTATCATGCATATTTCCCTCCCTTCCTTTTCCAGAACCATACCCCTGGCAGCGATACTAGATTTAAAACGGCAATAAGTCAAGGCGGATATTGCGGATCTTCCCCGCATGCATTTGCCCGAAGAGTTGGGCCTACGCTATAATCCGCCTGGAGGATCCCATCGAAATCAGAACAGTAGCGAGCCGAAGCGACCTCAAGAAATTCGTCAAAGTTCCGTACCGGATATTTCAGGATTCCCCCTGGTGGGTGCCGCCGTTGATCCGGGATGAGCTGGAGATGTTCAATACGCGAAAAAATCCGGCTCTGGAAGAGGCGGAGACCCGCCAGTTCATCGCCTATCGCAATGGTGAACCGGTGGGCAGGATCGCCGCCATCCTCAGCCACGCGGCCAATACCAAATACGGTACCCGGAATCTGCGGTTCGGCTGGTTTGATACCATCCGGGATATAGAAGTGGCCCGGGCGCTTTTTTCAGCGGCGGAAAGCTGGGGCAAAGAGAAGGGCATGACCACCATCACGGGTCCCCAGGGGTTCACCGACCTGGACAAAGAGGGGATGATGATCAGCGGCTTCGACACCCTGCCCACCATCGTGGGCATGTACAACCATGACTATTATCCGCAGTTCATGGAAGAGATGGGTTTTGAAAAAGAGATCGACTATTTCGAATTCCTGACACCGATTCCCCATGAAACCGGGATTCCCCCGAAGTTGCTCAGGCTGGCGGACCGCATCAAAGAGAGGACCAGCCTGCGGCTGCTGGAGTTCAAAAACAAGAAAGAGGTATGGAAGATCGCCCCGGATATATTCCGCCTCATCAACGAAGCCTTCACCGACATTTACGGGACGGTCCCCTTCTCGGAAAAATTCATCGAGTACAATGTAAAGCAATACATTCCCTTCCTGAAGCTGGACATGCTGAAAGTGGCGGTCGATCCCGATGGTAAACTTGTGGCGTTTCTGTTCACGGTACCGAGCCTGTCCCGGGCGTTTCAAAAAGCCCGCGGCAAGTTGTTCCCCTTCGGCTGGTTCCACCTGCTCAGGGGACTCAATTCCAACGAAGTGCTGGATTTCTACATGGCCGCGGTGAAAAAGGAACACCAGGGCAAGGGAATCGACCTTCTGATGGCCATCGAGATCACCAAGATGGCGTTGTCCCGGGGATTCAAATACGCCGAGTCCAACCTGGAACTGGAGGACAACACCAAGGTGCAGGCCCTGTGGAAACACTTCAACCCCACCCGCCACCGCACCCGC
>Ga0272443_10006236_pt1 | contig 11900 bp, 16 predicted proteins | sample SSMAcet12_FD_193581 | JGI IMG/M metagenome (GOLD analysis project Ga0272443, IMG submission 193581) | Marine sediment archaeal communities from Little Sippewissett salt marsh, Falmouth, MA, United States - SSM-Acet-12 | ecosystem: Environmental > Aquatic > Marine > Wetlands > Sediment ... | reverse complement strand
CATTTGCACCAAAAAGGTCGTAGTTACAGATGTGGAAAACTGATCTGTACTGAAGCAAGTAGAGATCGTTTCGCGTGGCCCACTGATGGCTCACCAACACATGTCGCGCAAACGACGCGCAAACTGGTCGGCCACTGGCGCAGATCAGAAACAAACCGGAATCAACCAATAACCTCATTCAAGGAGCATGTATCATGTTGAACATCAAGAAACGTTCAGAGAAACAGGAAGAGTTCTCGAACAAGAAGATTGAGAGATCGATGAGGAGCGCGGGCGCCGATGAGAAAACGGCACGGAGCATCTCCGAGGGTATCAAGCACAAAGAAGGTATGAAAACCTCTGATGTGCGGAAACACGTGGTCGAGAAACTCACGCACCATGATGAGAAACTCGGCAAGGCCTTTGGAGACTTCAGGAAGCCGGCTCCTGCCAAGAAGTAAGGTCTAGTTGGATCGGATAGGCTTGAAGGGAAATGGAAGGTCTTTCAAGCCGACTCGATCCTGTCCGAGAAGCGATTACATATTGGCAGATGGTGAGGATAGGAAGAGCGTTCTTCCTTCGGAATTTGCTTAGACGTACTTCCAACAGTTCGGAAAAAGATGCTGCAATCCAGACGGAGGATTAATACGGAGTGCTATATACATGACCAGATTTCCTGTAAGTCTTGGAGGCCACTGGTCGGTAATCTTGGCCGGCGGAGAAGGTGCCCAGATGCGCGCCTGGATCACGGCCTCACTCGGAATCTCAGCCCCGACGCAATTCTGCGTTCTGTACGGCAGAAGGTCGATGTTCCAGTTGGCTCTGGATAGGGCTCGACAAATCGCACCCGATGGCAAAATAGTCGCGGCAACAATTAGTGATTTCGAACAGATATCGAAAATTCAGATCGGAAGGCGGCGTGTCGACTTGTTGGTGCGACCTACCAATCGGGGAACTGTTGGAGCCGTGTTCTCTGCTCTAAGCCATATCAGATGGCGTGATCCCAATGCCCGCGTGGCGATATTTCCCTCCGACCATTTTGTCGACCCTGAGGCTGTTTTCATAAAGTCAATCCGGGGTGCGATCGATTTGAGCGCCCTGAGCCCTGCTAAACTAATGCTGATTGCGACGACACCCGACAGAGTTGAACCGGACTATGGGTACATTTTACCCGGAGCCGATATTGCCAGCTATGGGGGGAATCGGCTGAGCTCTGTGCTGGGCTTCCGGGAAAAGCCACCAAGAAGGGAGATCAGTAGTATCCATAAAGCTGGCGGTCTTTGGAGTACGTTCATAATTATTGGTACAGTGCAGGCCTTTTTCGACACGGCCGCAAGCTGCATCCCCAAACTTCAGGATGCGTTCTGTCATTACCGGCCAACCATTGACGGCCACCAAGAGAATGCATTTCGGGCAAGCCAGTATCAGAGTATTGCGCCAGCTGACTTTTCAAAGGATGTTTTACAGTATGTACCGAATCGTCTGGCAATGTATCAACTCAACAACCTGCGCTGGAGTGACTGGGGGCGACCGGAACGGGTTGCAAGAAGCGGTGTCAAGCTGAATGCCAACAGCAAGTCAATACACCCACACTTGTGATGCGCACTTTGAAGCTATGACATACTATCACTTCGGTCGTCTATCACCCTAGGTGTACTCAACGCCTTTAGGAGATTCAAATGAAAGAAAAAATCGGAACATTAGCCGGGACAATTTGGCGAATTCTGCAGAAAAACGGCGAAGTGGCAATTTCGAAGTTGCCCACAATGCTGAAAGAGAGTGACTCTACGGCTTACCAGGCGCTTGGCTGGCTCGCTCGCGAGGGCAAGTTGGAGTATCGTGCTGTAGGGCGCGATACTCTTGTGTCATTGGCTAAAACAATAGTTGTGGAGTAGGCGAACACAGTCCGTGTTCATTCTATGCGTTATTAGTTTACGAAATTGACCTTCGTAACAACTTTATACTGAGGAGTTTTGCATGAGTAGATTTGGTGTGACATTCACAATGCTCATAATCCTGCTTATAGCTGGCTGCGCTAGCAATAGAGGATTGATGGCAGACAAGGATGCAGAGATCGCCAGCTTGAAGAAGCAAGTGGCTGATGCCAAGATTGAACAGACTAAACAGACAAATGAGGCGGACGAACTCGTCGCAGATTTGAACAGGCAATTGGCAGATCTGAGGGATAAGGGACAGGTCTGGATTACGGAAAAGGACAATATGACAATAATCACACTTCCGAATGCTGCGCTGTTTGCTTCGGGAAGTGTGACATTGAGCCCCGAGGGCCAGAAGGTCAGCGACGACATTTGGAAGACATTGGTGAAATACCCTGATCGCGATATATCGATTCAGGGATACACTGACAATGTCCCGATAGCCAAGAAGTTCAAGGGTCGCTACAAGTCAAACTGGGAGCTTTCTTCAGCCCGGGCTCATACGGTTCTCCACTATGTAATGACAAAGCACGATGTCAAGCCGAATCGCCTTAGCGCGGTCGGATTCGGTGAATTCCATCCAATTGCTGATAACAAGACTGAGAATGGGCGCATGAAGAATCGTCGCGTAGTGATCGCGGTCGGTCCAAAGGCTTAATAGTGCAGGTTCCAACATAGTTATGTGACTCTCTCTCAAATGCTGTAACTGAAGTTGGACTTTGCATTCGTGACTTAGCAGGCGCGTGGCCAACTGGCGCAAGAGAGAGTTTGAGTATTGCTCCGATGGCCGCATGCCTGTCGTTTCATTGGTCAATTGGATCAATGTCCTCGATACAAAGACCAGGCGAGTTGAATAGTGGTTCCGCAATCTGAGTCTAAACCGAGCGATGACAGGCTCCAAAAAGATACTGGAGATGAAAACCTATGATATTTGTATTAGCAATACTCATTAGCACCGTAGCCTTCTTTGTGTGGCTTGGCGCCAAGCGAAAGGTAAAGCAAAATGACGCTACGTTTCGTTCTGTTGGCACCGGGAGCCTCGTCGCCATAGTACTATTCGGATTTCTTGCGTTGATCCAATGTTTCACGCAGGTTCCGGCAGGACATGTTGGCGTGATTGATTTCTTTGGCGTAGTGTCAACCAGGACTCTTCCGTCCGGAATCAACTTTGTGAACCCACTTGCACGCGTCATAAAATTCTCCATTCAGACCAAAGAACACAAAGAAACGATGGAAGTACTCTCAAGCGAAGGCCTCACAATCGGATTGGAGATTAGCGCTCTTTACAGACTCGACCCAGACTCAGCTGCCAGCGTCTACAAGACCGTGGCCGGTGGCGACTACGAGAGCATTATTCTCATCCCGCAATTCCGCTCTATCAGCCGTGCCGTCACGGCAAGTTTCCAAGCAGGTGCACTCTATTCTACACAACGGGATCAGCTCGGCTTGGCAATTAAGGAAGATCTTGCCAGGATAGTAGCACCTCGTGGAGTGATTATTGAGACTACGCCGTTGCGCAACGTAGCGTTGCCGGTACAGCTTACCGAAGCGATTGAACAGAAGCAGAAGGCGGATCAGGAGAGCCAGCGAATGGAGTTCATTCTGACAAAAGAGAAACAGGAAGCGGACCGTAAGCGAATAGAGGCGAAAGGCATTGCTGATTTCCAGACAATCGTGGCCGCGGGCATTAGCGAACAATTGCTGCGCTGGAAAGGAATTGAGGCAACAGAAAAACTCGCAACTTCACCGAACGCCAAGGTGATTGTTATCGGCGCTGGGAAGGACGGATTGCCGATAATTTTGGATACGAAGTAAGATCAGCTGCCTGCTTGTAAGGAAATCGATCCAATGTGCTTCCTCACGAGGCTGGTGACATCAGTGAGGGGGTTGTTGAAGCAATCCCTGGCTGTTGATATGCCAATGCAAAGATGATCGGTAATCAGTGACTGTAAAACTAACGGGAGCTTTCCGATGGGCGACAAAGGCGGGAAAAAGGACAAGAGTAAGAGCAAAAAACAGAAAAACAGCAGAGACGCAAAGAAAGATAAGGAGAAGCAAGAGAAACATACAAAAGCACCTACAGTGCCTCCAGATAAGTGAATGATTTGGCTATGGGGAACACCGTATCACTTAGAAAGAACAGGCTACAAATGACACAGAAGATCACTCTGCCGGTCCCTAGTTCCTTAGCTGAGCTAGCAATGGTGCATCAACCACCGCTTCTCTCACTCTACCAAACAACACATCGGCACCATCCCGAGAATCAGCAGGATCCAATCCGGTTTCGCAATCTCGTAAAGGAACTGGAGGCGTCGCTCAGGAAGAAGTATCCAGTCGTAGAGGTTCGGATCTTTTTGGAACCGTTGGAAACCCTCGCTCAGGATCATGATTTCTGGAACCACACATTGGATGGGCTGGCGGTGTTTGGCGGCTCTGGTGTGTTTCGAGTGTTTCTACTGCAGCGGCCGGTTCCCGAATTGGCCATCGTGGCTGATAGCTTTCACACCAAATCTCTGATGCGGTTTCTTCAATCGGTTGACCGCTATCAGATTTTGGGGTTAAGCCTCGGCAAGATTCAGATTTTCGAGGGCAATCGCGATGTCTTGGACGAGATCGATCCAGCTCCAGGCGTACCCAGGACGATTACCGAGGCCTTGGGCGATGAATTGACCCAGCCGCACACTACTGTCGGTTCCTATGGTGGTGTCGGTCAGGCAAGCGCGGGTATGCACCATGGCCACGGATGAAAGAAGGATGAGTCAGAAATCGATGCGGGATGCTTCTTTCATGCCATAGACCGCGCAGTGCTCGATGAACACTCAAAACCATTGGGTCTGCCGCTGATCCTCGCGGCATTGCCGGAGCATCACCATCTCTTCCGCGAAATCAGTGCAAACCCGTTTCTGATGGAGACGGGGCTCAGTTTGAATCCCGCCGAATTGCCTATTGATGAACTTCGGCAACGCGCCTGGCAAATCGTCGAGCCGAAGTATCAGGCGTGTCTGGCGGCATTGAGTAACGATTTCGCAATCGCGAAATCCAATTCTCGTGGCAGTGACGACTTGATGCAAGTTGGAAAGGCTGCCGTAACTGGGAGGGTCGCGACGCTTTTGATTGAGTTCGACCTTCAGATTGGCGGGCGACTCGACAGCTCGACGGGTCAAATCGAAACGGCTGATCTTAGCGATCCGCAGGTCGATGACATACTCGATGATCTGGGCGAACTGGTCGTTAAGATGGGCGGGAAGGTAGTCGTCGTTCCGAAGGAACAGATGCCGGGGTCGACAGGACTGGCCGGTATTTACCGATATTGAGCAATTGAAAACTAATAGAGGAGAACACCATGCAGATCCAAATAGGCAGCGGGCACAACATCAAAATTCATGAGGCTTTGGCCACCGAGATCAATGATCTCGTGGAGGGTGCCTTGAGCCGATACAGCGATCACATCACACGAGTTGAAGTCCATTTGAGCGATCAGAATAGCGACAAAAAGGTCGGCCATGACACTATGCGTTGTATGCTGGAAGCCCGTCTTGAAGGGCGCCAGCCCATCGCTGTCACTCACCAGGCCCCAACCGTGGACCAGGCCGTCGATGGCGCTGCAGATAAGTTAACTAGATTGATTGAGAGCACCCTCGAGCAGCAACTGGATCAAAGAAGAGATAGAACTGACCCACCCCCACCTGGGCAAGAACTCCAGGATGAATCGTGAGTGGCACCATCGCGATTCTGCGTCGAAGGATTGCCGATGCCGGGCGTCTCTAGTCTGTCGCTTATCAAGTGCCAACCGGTTTCTTCATCCAACGTGAACTTGGATTCGTCGATTGCGTTGCTCAAGTCAATCAGTAGGCATAACGGCCTGCCCTGACAGCTCCAGTAATCGCAGAACTGGATGAATAGCAAGCATTACTTCGTCGAAGTGTTCTGCAACTGGCCATTCTCACCGACACAACGGCTTGAAACATCAGTGCTTCAGTGCACAACCACGAAAGCCGCGATAGGCCCATAACTCCGATGGACTAGCTCTCTTTTCAATCCTTTGGCCAATTGTCAGGCCAATCAATTCAGTTATCTTTATTATGGGTAAGATTCACAATGTTACTCGGAGAATGAGTATGACAATTCGCACACTTACGCTGGTAGTTGCGCTCGTCGCTATTGTCGCTTTCATCGCGCTCAACTGGAGTGCAATAGTGACAAAGACACCTCCTTCCTTAGGAGTTGCCACGGTTCGGGCGCCTCTGGGGACTGTCATGCCGGGATTGTCGACCCTATTTGCGTCGCTGTTTCTTGTGTTTGTTATCTACTCAAAGACATCCGGATTCTTCAAGGAACGCCATCATTTGCGGGAGATAAGGTCCACGCGAGATGCCTGTTATCATATGGATAGAAGTAGGTCTACAAAATCTAAAAGGAGGAACTAATGGTCAGTCAGAAGACTTACCGGGATGCTTGTTTAATCGCACTGTTCATATCTGTTACCGTCGGTGTCGTCATCCTTCCTGGCTGTGGGATGACTCAGCAAGCGAATCTGTGGGTGGACCCATCGTATAATGCTGCTCCGATGAACACAGTCATGGTGATTGCGATGCGCAAAGATCAGCTCAGACGCCGCATGTGGGAAGACGCTATCACGACAGCACTAAATAATCAGGATCATACAGGCACGATCGCCATAGCCTCCTACCAGCTCTTTCCAAACGACGTTCCCGACACTCAGGCCGTCAGGTTGAAGGCGGCAGAAGAAGGCTTCGATGGTGTCTTGCTTGTTGCCAGGGCCCGGCGTGACGCGATTACGAACGACGTGTCGGGATACACAACGAGCGAACAGGTGACTACATATAGTCGTAAGTGGAACGCTTATGTGACGAATTACGAGGATGTCTATCATCCAGGTTACACCGAGACCGAAACTGTTATCAGCGTCCGAACTGATCTCTTAGTGCCCCGAGAAGATGGCAAACTGGTGTGGTCCGTAACGAGTGCAGCGGTGGACCCAACTTCCCGCGATGAATTCAGGAGTTCCGTCGCTGATCGGATTGCGAGTCAGTTAAAGAAAAGCAGGTTGATTCACTAATCACATCTCCCCTTCGGCATGAGACCAACTTCCTGACCCGGACTCGGTCAACACATAACTGGAGAAGATATCATGAGCAAGAAAAAACCGACCGGCACAAGTCTGGATTCCTTGATGGACATGCTGGCAGACAAGGACGGCATGGTTCGCCAGGGAGCCAGGGAATCGTTGGTAGCTCTGGGTAGACCCGCTGTCTCCTCCCTCATTAGAGCATTGCGGCATTCCGAGTCCGATCAGGTTCGCTGGGAAGCTGCCAAAGCACTCGGTGCGATTAACGATGCCAGATCAATACCAACGTTGGTTGAAGCACTCTCGGACAGTAACTCCGACGTAGCATGGTTGGCTGCCGAAGCATTGATCAAGTTCAAAAAGGCCGCTTGGTTGGCACTGTTTGAGATGTTGATCAAGAGTGGGTCGGATTCTCCCATATTGCGCCAGGGGGCGCACCATGTCCTGTGGAAGCAGAAGGCGGACGGATTCAACGATTTGCTCAAGACTCTCATAGAGGCTCTAGATTCCAGCACAGATCCGGAATCGGCGACGGTAGCCGCATATGAAATCCTTAAGCGTATGAGGACAACATCATGAACAATCATTCGCGGACCAACAGCTTGACTAGGGATTTCTCGCCCACCCGAATCGATGGTTTCGATTCATTGGCGGAACTGGCGCTGGATTTGCGATGGTCGTGGAATCATGCTACCGATGAAGTGTGGCGGCAGCTTGAACCCGAACTGTGGGAAATCACGCATAACCCCTGGGTTGTCCTGCAGACGGTCTCGCGCGACCTGATCAAACGCGTACTGGCCGATCCCTCTTTCCGCAAAGATGTTGACGACCTGGTGCGAGCCAGACGGGATATTGCGAAGGCACCCACGTGGTTTCAGCAGAATCATTCGCAGGGTTCCCTGGCCTGCGTCGGGCTGTTGTACCAGCAGGGCTACTTTCGCCAAGTGATAGATAAAGACGGAATGCAACAAGCGCTCTTCCCAAATACGGAGCATCCGTACGGGCTGAGCGATAAGGACTTCGATGCGCTATTCACCGAAGACAAGCCAATCGTATTCGCGTTTCACGGCTATTCCTGGTTGGTTCACCGGCTGACTTACCGCCGTACTAACCATGAGAATATGCACGTCAAGGGCTATAAGGAGGAGGGCACTATCACGACAACCTTCGACATGACAGCCTTGAACGATCTTGACCGGTTCCATCTTGTTCAGGATGTGATCAATCGCCTGCCGCAATTGGGCGCCGACGGCACCCGCGTGAAACAGATGATGCATGACAAGCTCACCGAGCACAAGCTGTACATCGACAAGCACGGCCAGGACATGCCTGATATCCGGGGCTGAAGTGGGGAGACCATGAATAGGTTCAAGCAGCTCTGGAGCATTCTGCGATCCAGCTTTTGGTTTCTGCCATCGCTGATGGTCATGGCCAGTATTGTCATCGCGATTGTCTTGATCGACACAGACTCCAACTGGAGCGACCAATGGCTGGCTCGGTGGCCGCGCCTGTTTGGAGCCGGGGCGCAAGGCGCGCGAGATATGATGTCCACGATTGCCGGTTCGATGATGACCGTGGTGGGTGTCACGTTCTCCATGATCCTCGTGGTACTGGTGCTGGCGTCGAGCCAATACACCTCGCGTATCCTGCGGAACTTCATGCGCAGCCGCGTCACTCAGGTCGTGCTCGGGATCTTCGTTGGCATTTTTTCCTATTGCTTGATCGTGTTGCGCACCATTCGTGGAGGCGACGAGAGCGCATTTGTTCCAAACCTGGCGGTGTTCTTCGGCTTCCTGATGGCGCTCGGCGGTGTTGGGGCGCTCATGTTCTTTATTCATCACATCGCCTCTTCGATCCAGGCTTCCAGCATCATCGCCTCAGTCGCTAAGGAAACCATCGCGGCCATTGACCGGCTGTTTCCCAGGAAACTCGGACAGGGGTCGGTCGAAAATGATGATAACCAGATACAACGCGCTCTGTCCGGGCGGAATTGGCACATCGTCCCGGCCAGGGAGAGCGGCTACATCCAGAGCGTGAGTAACGTAGCGCTCCTGCGCCTGGCGCGGAACTGGAATACCATTGTGCGGATGGAGCACGGCATCGGCGACTTTGTTATCCGGGACACTGCGCTGGCCTCACTCGCTCTGGTAGACCCGCCGGATCAAGAGATGATTGCCGAGCTGCAGGCGACTTTCAATATCAGCCGCTACCGCACGGTGGAGCAGGACGCGGCGTTCGGCATCAGGCAGATTGTGGATGTGGCGCTTAAAGCACTCTCCCCCGGCATAAACGACACAACGACAGCCGTGATGTGCGTGGACTATTTGGCGGCGATTCTGGCGCAGATTGGGCCGCGGGAAGTCCCCTCATCGCACCGCTGCGAGAAAGGGGAACTGCGCGTGATCGCCATAGGCCCGAGTTTTGAAAGCCTCCTGGCCGAATCGTTCGACCAGATACGGAGCTTTGCCAAAGGCGATGTCGTCATCATGTCGCGGATGCTAGACGCCATTCAGACCCTTGCCGGTTTGACGGCCAGCCCGCACCGCAGGCAGGCGCTTCGCGATCAAATACAATGGATTGCCGAGCTGGCCGGGCGTACCGTCGACTCCCCGCACGATCGCGAGCGGCTCGAGGCACGGCTGACGCGTGTGCGCAAGGCGCTCGAAACTGTGCCTGCGTCATGCACAGGCGAAGAGAACGGAATCGTCCAATGAAATCCGACCAGGAAACAGGGGGAACCCCAAATGAGTTCACACGAGCTCATAGATATCGCAAGGACTCTGGTCGCCAGCGACAAGGGCCTTCTGGCAATGGATGAATAACCAAATGAAGAAGCTCATCGTTTTTGATCTGGACGGCACGCTTGCCGAAAGCAAATTATCAATCGACGCGGAAATGGCCGCACAGCTCAGTGATCTTCTAAGTATTGTGAAGTTGGCCGTTATATCCGGTGGCAACTGGCCACAATTCGAAAAGCAATTGCTCTCCAATCTTACCCATGACAAACACCTGAAGAATCTGTCTCTCCTTCCTACCTGTGGCACAAAGTTCTACCAATATGAATCAGATTGGGAACTGCTCTATTCAGAAGATTTCACCGACGGGGAAAAAGAAAAGATTATCCGCTCCTTGAAGGAAGTGATAGCGGCCTCTGACTTCAAGGTCGAAAAGGTCTGGGGAGAGGTTATTGAAGACCGGGGAAGTCAGATCACGTTCTCTGCATTAGGGCAGCAAGCTCCCATCGAAGAAAAGAAGAAATGGGACCCTGATTTCACCAAGCGGAAGAAGATGAAAGCCCTCCTCGATCAACGTATCCCTGAGTCTTCCGTGCGCTTGGGTGGTACGACATCCGTAGACGTCACCAAGCCTGGCATTGACAAAGCGTACGGGATTCGAAAACTCCGAGACATTCTCGGCATCGCCATTCAGGAGATGATTTTTGTTGGCGATGCCTTGTTCCCGGGTGGGAACGATTATCCGGCTATAGAAGCAGGCGTTTTATCGATTCAGGTCAAAGATATCCACGAGACGAAACGAGTAATTGAAACAATCGTCGCGTGTTTGGATGGTGTTCAGAAGGTTCAATACGCAATAATCCGTGATAAGGAAAATCGATGAGTGGCTTTCAATTGCAACGCCTAGGGCAGATCATGGAGTCGAAACCTGGCGATCCGATGGAGGTCGAAGGTGTCCTTAATCCGGCTGCCATTCGTGGCCCTGATGGCAAGCTCTACCTGTTCCCACGTCTCGTCGCGCGGGGAAATTTATCCCGTATTGGCATTGCCCGAGTAAAATTCAATGAAGCCGGTGATCCAGTAGGCGTCGAGCGACTCGGCATCGCTCTAGAGCCGAAAGTCGATTACGAGCAGCGAACCGACGGTAGCGGCGGCTGTGAGGATCCTCGCATTACGTTCGTGGAAAGTATCCAGCGTTACGTGATGACGTACACGGCGCATTCGCCCATAGGCCCACGGATCGCTCTGGCGGTATCGGAGGATTTGTTTCACTGGAAGCGACTGGGGCTCGCGACCTTTGCTCCGTATAAAGATATTGATTTCGTCCATGTGGATAACAAGGATTCAAGTCTTTTCCCCGTCGCCATTCCCAATCACTCAGGGAAAATGCAACTGGCCATTCTCCATCGCCCGCTTTTCCCAGGCACGCGTCCTGATGAAATCGTTCGTAAGGCCGAGTCACGTGTTGTGGATCTCGATCATGAAAGCATCTGGATTTCCTATTGCCCTATGGCTTTGGAAGGCCTCAACCCGAATAACCTTGGCTTGTTTAACTCTCATCACCGGCTGGCGACTCCCGTGTCACCTTGGGAACTTCTCAAAATCGGCGGCGGTACGCCTCCCATCCTCACCTGTCATGGATGGCTAATCATTTACCATGGAGTGCACGAAATCGAGGAACCAGACAGCTACGGACATTCTCTGTGCTACTCAGCCGGGGTGATGGTCCTTTCGGCGGAGCATCCGCGCATAATTGTTTATCGGTCTAAAGAGCCGGTGTTAAAACCATTGTTAGAGCAGGAGCGCAGTGGAACTGTCCCCAATGTTGTATTCCCCACCGGCATCGACCGGCGCGACGATCTTGGTATACCGAACCGCATCGACGTTTATTACGGTATGGCCGATAGCAGGATCGGTGTGGCCCGTCTTGATGTGCCAGAACACTTGCCGTCAAGCGCTCCCGCTGATGGCGATGGACCAAAGACCGGGGGCCAAGAATGAAAGACAAGGCAAAGCCTACGAATTTCGGTATAGTCGTCTCGGTACGCGGCAGCGTCGTGGATGTACGGTTCGACGAGTGTTTGCCGCCGATCTACTCGGTGCTGCGAGCGGGGGATGAAGGGCGAATCGTTATCGAAGTGCTGGCGCAGCGGGATGCGC
>Ga0272443_10006235_pt1 | contig 11902 bp, 12 predicted proteins | sample SSMAcet12_FD_193581 | JGI IMG/M metagenome (GOLD analysis project Ga0272443, IMG submission 193581) | Marine sediment archaeal communities from Little Sippewissett salt marsh, Falmouth, MA, United States - SSM-Acet-12 | ecosystem: Environmental > Aquatic > Marine > Wetlands > Sediment ... | reverse complement strand
ACTGACGAGCAATAAACGAAGCGACGCCGAATCCGCTTACAATCAGGATGGCCACCATCCTTCCGGTAGTGATCTTCTCATCAGGCATTGAATATTCCTATGGTTTTTTGCTCCCCAGTACATGTATGAGGTTCAGCCTGTATTCAGTCTGTTCGAAGTTTTTTATGAATCAAAACAATATGCCAGACGCACGACTCTCGATTGTTTTCTACAAATCTTCGGGGGTAAAGGTAACAACATCGTCGATCCTTTCCACGTCGGCAAGGATCATGACAAGCCTGTCGATACCGAGGGCGATACCCGCCGTTCCCGGCATGGCGGCGAGGGCGGCAAGAAATTTCTGCGACGGCGGATGCTGGTGCTTCCCCATGTCTTGCCTCCTGGCATTGTCGCTGTCGAATCGCCGACGCTGTTCGTCCGGATCGGTGAGTTCCGAAAAACCGTTGGCCAGCTCTACGCCTGCCATATACAGTTCGCATCGCTCCGCCACGGAGGGATCGTCGTCTTTTACACGGGCCAGTGATGCAAGAATCGACGGGTAATCATAAAGAAATGTAGGACGGGGCGTTCCCAGGTGGGGTTCGATAATCACCGTCATGATGTCGTCGAAGGTGTCCGCCACGATGGCCTCATCCGCAGAACAAGCGGCGTATCGCTCGAACGCGGCCCGGACAGTCAGGCGTTCCCACGAGCCGTCCACAGCGACCGCGCGGCCGTGAAAGACAAAGGACGACCTTCCCATCACCTCCGTCACGGCATATCGAACCATTTCTTCACATTCATCCATGAGGACCCTGTAATCGATACCTGCTCGATACCACTCGAGGAGGGAAAATTCGGGGAGGTGATACCGTCCCCGTTCACCATGGCGATAGCACTTGCTGATTTGAAAAATGGAATGATAGCCCGCGGCGACGAGGCGTTTCATGCAGAGTTCCGGCGAGGTGTGCAAGAACCAATTTCCTGACGGAACACCGTCGATATGCACCTCCGGGGCGATGGACGGGACCCTGTTGGGCGTGTCCACTTCGAGGTAGTCATGGTCGTGAAAGAAGCGACGGACGGCGCGGATCAGTGCCGCACGGGTGAAGAGGGCCTCTCTTTTCCGGGCGAGATGCCCGCATTCATTTCCGTACGTGTTATTCCTTGACGCGGGTGACATAGTTTCCGGTACGGGTATCGATGCGGATTTTTTCTCCCGGTTCGATGAACGGAGGGGCCTGAAGGGTGTAACCCGTCTCGACGGTAATCGGCTTGGAATTGCCCGCCGCCGTATCGCCCTTGATCCAGGGATCGGCCTGCGTTACCTCTACATCGATAAAGTTGGGAAGGGTAATGCCCAGGGGTTTCTCTCCCCAGAACAGTATTTCCACCTCCAGGTTCTCGATAAGATAATTCTTCGCGTCTGCAACCTGATCGTCATTCAGCATGACCTGCTCGTACGTTTCCGTATCCATAAAACAATAGCCGTCATCACTGTAGTAGAGATATTGCATGGTTTTCTCTTCTAGGTTCGCCGGTTCGAAACTGTCAACAGATCGGAATGTCCGGTCAAATTGAGAACCTGTTATCATGTTTTTCAGTTTACAGCGGTAGAGTGCCTGGCCCTTGCCCGGTTTGGAAAATTCGAAATCAACGATGACATGGGGCTCACCGTCAATCTGTATCTTGAGGTTTTTTCTCAGGTCGCTCGCGTTGTACATAACGATAAACTCCTTAGTTGATGCTGTCCTATGGGACGATCTTTTATTTCATTTGCCTCGTAAAGTCAAAGGAATTACTCTCCCCGCACCCGGGATACAAAGGCATCTTACCCGCTCCTCCAGGCAGGTCGATGACGTACCGGGGCATACAAAGGCCCGAAATCTCACGACGCAGGGTCTCCATCATGGCAATGCCGTCCGCCACGGGGGTCCGGAAGTGCATGGCGCCTCTGACCGGCTCGCAGTGAAAAAGGTAATAGGGTCTGACGGCGATGCGTTGGAGAGCGTACAGGAGCGCTTTCATCACATCGATGGAATCGTTCACACCCTTCAGCAATACCGATTGGTTGAGGACGGGAATCCCCGATTCGAGCAGACGGGTGCAGGCCTGCGCGGACTCGTCCGTTATCTCAGCCGCGTGATTGAATTGCGTCACCACCCACAGTGGACGAAAAGGGCGCAGCATTTTGCAAAGTTCGCGATCGATTCCCATGGGCATGACCACGGGGAGACGGGTCCCGATCCGAAGCACCTCCACGTGCGGGATAGCTGCCACATCAGTGAGGAAGCGATGCAGTTCATCCCGCGCCATCATCAGGGGATCTCCGCCGGACAGGATAACTTCCCGGATTACCGGTGTCCGGCGCACATATTCGACCATTCTGGCCAACTCCTCCCGCGTGGCGTCACGGCGAACGCCGGACCAGCGATTCTTTCTGTTGCAATGCCGGCAGTAAACGGCGCATAGAGACGTTACCATGGCGAGACAACGATCGGGATAACGGTGAATAAGGCCCGGCACGACGGTGTCCCGTTCTTCATCGAGGGGATCGTCACTGCCGCCTGAGTCATCACACTCGCATGGCGCGGGCAGGACCTGGCGGCCCACAGGGTCTTCGATTCCACGTCCCTGTATGAGGGAAAGATAGTAAGGCGTTGCCGCGAAGGGATAGGTTGCGACCACACTTTGGCAGCGCGCGGCCGCCTCTTCGCTCATGAAGCCCCGAGCGGTTCCTTCCTGCATATTATACAGACTGTGCGCCGTCTGCCACTGTCTGTTGTCTCTCTCATTTTTTTTACGGACTGTATTATCATTCATTATTTGTTTGGCCCTCCGGTAACGACGGCGTTTCCACTATCATGACCGCTCCCGACCGTCAAGCATCCCGTATCCCAGTGGAAATGGTATCCGTGATTATGATGTTTCCTTTTTCTTTACTTGACATACAACGCCGCCGCACGATAAAAATCAACTGTATCTTATACTGGAGCATAGTATGACGAAAACCCGTTTCTCCTTCCCGGGAAGAAAACGCTTTATAGTGATCTTTGTTCTTCTCCTGGTCAAGTCCTTCATCGTGACCGATTTCGGCATGGCCTGTCTGCCCGGATCGGGACATGAAGACCTTCCAGAGACAATAATCATCGAGGGGAAAACATTAACATTAAACGGCATTGCTAAACGGAAGGTACTCTGGTACACCGTCTTCACAGGTTCCCTGTACCTCGAGCAGCCCACCTCCAATCCGCACGCCATTATCGAATCTAACCAGATCAAGTACATCCGGGAACATTTTCTGTTGCCGAAGATTTCCCATACGTGGGTACAACGGGTGGTACGGAAATTGTTTTACCGGACTAATCCGGAGGAATTGTGTGATAAACACAAAGACAAAATAGAACGGTTCGCCTCGTGGTTCGATGAGGATGTGGACAAGGGAGACTGTGTTGTAACGACCTACGTTCCCGGTCAGGGACTCACCCTCGAATACAACGGAGTGATCAAAGGAACCATTAATAATAAGGAATTCGTTCGCATGTATTTTAGTTGCGGCTTTGGTGACAAGGCAAACGAAGAAATGAAACAGGGCCTTTGCGGAGCATGATGTCAGACGGCCCGCTCTCAACAAATGGAACAATCGCAGGAGGTCTCATCGATGGCTGATGAAAAATTGGTTTACCGAGGAAAATCGAAGGATGTTTACGATATAACTGAAGGGAAAAATGCGGGGAAATATCGCTTCGTGTTTACGGACAGGGCCACGGGATATATAGAAGAGGGCAAACCGGTATTCGACCCGGGCTACGATTCCGTCGTCGGTGAAATCCCCGGGAAAGGGGCCATCGCTTGTTCATTCGCTACCCATTTTTTCAAACTTCTTCAGGAACGATCCATCCCGTCACACTACATAGATACCATCGATGACAACGTCATACTCGTCGAGCCCGCACTACCCATCGGTCTCCCCGAACAGGCGCCCGAATTTACCGGCTCGGCACCGCTCAACAACCTGGAGTTCACGTGGAGAAATAACGCGCAGGGAAGTTTCTGGCGCCGTTACCCATTTGTCAAACCCGGCAAGAACCTCAACAAGGTCGTTGAACCGTGGACGAAAGGAGAGGAGGACATCCTCATCACCTTTGACGCCCTCATCGAAGCGGGCGTGATCACCCACGACGAGGTGCACTATATCGATGCGCTCGTCAAGGAAATCGCCTACGTTGTTTCCGAGGCTTTTGAAGAAAAAGGACTCCACATCATCGACGGAAAATTCGAGCTGGGACGTCTGAGGGACGGTGACGGGAAGATTGTGATCATCGACGAGATATCGCCCGATGTGCTCCGGGTCTGTCGGGGTTATACACCCGATGACGCCGGTGACTGCACCGTTTACAATGAATGCATAAACACACGCTTCGTCGACGGGAAGAGAACGATCAAGGCGAAAAATCAATTGACCGCGGCTGAGTTGGCACCCTTTTTTCTCGACTGAGGCGGCACTACCAATGGTAACGATCGAGCGGAGACGGGATGTCTCCGCTTTTTTCTATCCGTCGATAGCGAATTGAATGGATCCCAGGTGTGTGAATGCGACATCGATCACATCGCCCGGTTCTCCGTAAAAAAATCGCGTGAGTGACCCCGTTGAAATAATGTCACCCGCCCGGAGGTATACACCACGCCGGCCAAGAGTGTTGGCCAGCCAGACCACGACGGCCAGGGGACTGCCCAGCGCCTCCGCACCGCAGGCGCTGGCGAGAAGAGTCCCGTTTTTCCGTAACACCACCCCTTCCATGGCAATATCATGGTCTGCGAGGGGCATGAGCACCGGGCCGAGCATAATGCCCGCGTGTAACGAATTATCGGCAATCGCCTCTGTCGTTGTCGGCGACCAGTTCGTGATTCGGCAATCAACAAGCTCCACTGCGCCCATGATTCCTTCTATCGCGCCGATGACATCGGCCGCGGTGATACCGGGGCCCGTCAGGTTCTGTCCCATGACAACGGCGATCTCGCCTTCGAGGGCCAGCCGGCAGAACCGGGATGACCGAACCGGGCGCAGGGTGCTGTATTCAGAGCCGGTGGTCATGCAGCCGTAAATCGGTTCCGTGAGTCCCTGTTGATCCATCACGGCCCGGCTCGTGGCGCCGATCTTCCATCCAATCACTCGCTCACCTGCCGCCACCCGGTCGGCGATGAGCATTTCCTGAACCTCGTACGCCTCATCGATCGTTATATCCCCTTCCCCGGCCGCGAGAGAGGAAACCGGCGTCGCTGTATTATAGGCGTCATTCAGTCTTTGAAACCATCGTTCCTTTACACCCTGCATTTTCATCGCCATCACCTCGTCCTTTCTTTATCCCACTATATGCCTGTGTCGAATCTCATGTCATCGTCCATCGTGACATGCTTCTGAAGAAATCACCAACTCACATAACCGTGGGCAAGGCTGATTCGCTACCGCCGTCAGCATCGATTTTCGAGCGTATCTTCCAATGCTTTTAATCGACGCCACAGTGCCGTCCTGCTGACACCCAACCGCCGGGACATCCACCGCGCCAGGAAAGTTCTCAAATCTGTCAAGAAAGCACTGAAAGCGCATGGCGGTATGGAAAAAAATGCACAGTATGCTCTGTGACACGACAATTCATACCGTACTGTACTACTTCTTCATCAGCACGACGGACTGCCCGATGCCGTCATAGAGCGTTCCACCGGCGATGCGTTTCAGTGCCCTGGAATCATTGCACAAAAAGGCGTCCCAAAACGACAGTGTTGATTTCTGGACAAATTGGACATGTACGGGATTTCGCGGACCACTGCCACGCCACGATGTATAACCCGTAATCCCGCCGAAGCCGTGCCAACCACCTTGAATATGGACGAGATATTTACGGCCCGGGGGCATTCGAACATACCCTTCCAGCCGCCAAGACCGTTTCTTTTTTCCACTCGGTGATGTATCGTTCGATCCAGTGATAATCATCGCGGGACGATCAAAAAAACGCCATGATTCATCATTCAAATAATTTTCTTTCCCCTGAGGAGATATCAACAGAAATGCCCGTGGCCGCGCATCCCGCAAATTTTTACCGCTGGTAAGACGGACACCTCCAACGACCTGTGCGGCGAAGGACCCCAGAGAATGACCACCCACGCCGATGCGGGATGTATCCATGACTGCACAATGATTTTTTGAGAGATGTGTCTGAATCGCTTCGAGAGAATCGAGGGCGGATATCACATCCATGACCCGCTTTGTGCGCACGGAAACTGCGGAAGCCATATCACCCTCGCGATCATCGTGCTCAGGAATGATAACAACATACCCTCTGCCCGCCCAATAGGACAGAAGGGGGCCATAGGCTTCTTTTGTAAATCCCTTTCCCGGCGACCAGATAATAACAGGACAGACAACGATACTGTGGGGATAATAAATCTTTACTTCGAGCTGATTGTTACCCGGCCGCTGCGCCGCGAGGCAGATGTCCATTGTGCCGATGCGATGACCGGCGGAGCGGGACTGAAATACCTCTGCCCTCCTCTTAAAAGAGGCCGCCCGGGTACGGCGATTCACTGCTTAAGTTCCCAACGTGTTCCCTTCAATTTCGATTCCTCGAGATACAGTTTGCCATCATCCGTAATGCGTACAACGTATGAGCTGATGAGCGACTCCAGTACCTTCGGTTTATGATCGCGAAATGACGGGGACATAATTTCTTTCATGAAACCCTTTTTTTCCAAACCAAGTTCGTATCGTGATTTTGCATGCGCCGCATCCGTTGCACCGTGGCGTCGAAAGATGGCGATGATTTTGCCCAGTGTGCGCTTGGCGATGATCGCCGGCGCAGAAACGGCGATTGCTGCGAAAATTAAAATAAATATTAGAGCATAAACAATATTCATATGCATTGACCTCCCTTATGACAGAGATGCGGTCGCGAATTCCTTTTTCCCCATCTCCATGTGGTAATTCTGCAAATCACATGAGCATAAACATCTCTGTGCAATCGTCCACATCGTCAAGTGATTTCATCATCGACCACAGCGCTTTAATTGAACTCGTCGTCAACGGCTTCACACCATGACGAGCACACTGCTCAAACTTACGAAAGAAACGCTCGTCCGACATCGGATTTGCCGGGTTGCCGAGCGGTAAAACTGTTTTCTCTTCATATCGCGTCCCGTCAACGAGTTCAACAGTAATCCTTCCCATATATTCTTCCGTTGGCAACAACACGTCCTCTCGTGAATGAACTTTATAGGCCATATCACGAACATCCTGCCGCTGAATCGCCGGTAGTGTAAAATCATCGATACCGACATCATCGTATAATACGGCAACAGCCACATTATACGGTACACTGAACTGCGCATCAACGACCGTGCGCGGCGACTGTTTTATTTCCTCCGGCTGAAAGCAGCGGACAGCCGTGGAATTATAATCAATCCATATGGATGCTATGTCGTCAGTACTGATGCGATGCCGCTGTTTCAACCTCGAAATCGCATCGATGAACACGTGATTTATGCGGCAGCTCGGGTAGGGCTTGAAGCTAAGGCGAGACACTTCATATCGTGAACCAAGTTCCCCAAGCAAGATGTTCCTGTCGTAATCTCCCCGCACATACTGATTCATCATGCCGTCATCGCCCTCCAGCACGTTTCGCGCACCGGTTAACCCCTCCTTCGCGAGCATCGTCGCATAGACGGCGTCACGGGCCGCGAAAGCCGGCTGGAGTCGTTTTGAAAGCGCACCGTCCCGAACACACTGTCCGTTTCCGGACGCCTGGCTGTAAGCAATCCCGAAGGCGTTTAATAATTCATCTTTCGACAATCCCAAAACTTTTCCGCAGGCGGCCGTTGCGCCCATGACACCGAAAATTGTCGTATAGACCCAGCCCGCGTCGAAGGGTCCTCTGTGACATGCCAGCCCGAGCCGTGCCGTCATATCGGTCCCCACGCTGACGGCACTCAAAAAAAGGCGGCCGTCAATAGGTCTTCTTATTTCTGCAACGGCGAGTGCGGCAGGAATAACCGTGCATCCGCAATGCAAATGTGCTCGATCGTGTGTATCATCAAAGTCGAGCGCGTGACTCATGACACTGTTGAGGAAGGCGGCTGCTGGAGCTCCCACTTTCCTGTCGTGACCAACCACACTGCACGGTCCACCGGTTTCACTTTGATCAATCATTCGGACGGCAGCCGCTACACCATCTGCGGCACTACCCGCCAGCGCCACGGCTATCGTATCACCGATCAGATATTTCGTCATTGACACGCAGTCTGAGGAAAGTGAATTGAATTCTGTCTCGATTACGGCATCGACAAAGGCATTAATCGCATCCATTCGCTCTCTTCCCCTCGTTTTACGTCCGTTTTTGAGGAGCATTTTTTCCGCACGGTTTTATATCACACCCTCTGTCTTTTTATGGGCCGCAGTCGGTATCGTGTAAATCGACAGGGCGGCCGCGAGACACATAAAAACAAACACGAACCACACGGGACGATATGTATGAAGAAAATCAAACACGCACCCCGCAAAAGGGGCACCGAATATGACACCAATCATATTTACTCCAAGTGTCAATCCGAACACCGTACCGAAAGATACCGTCCCGAAATAATGTGCAAGAAGCATGGGACGTAAAGAGATACCCCCGCCGTATCCCACCCCGAACAACAACACAAAAAGCGACAGCAGCCACATATTGGCAACGACGATGCCAGCAAGACACAAGACGCCGAGCCCCATCAAAATGAAACTGACAACACTCATGGTTACCAGGCTCGTTCTATCTGCCATCCATCCAAAGACAATCCTGCCTACGATGCTGAAAAGTGGGATTCCCGGTGCGATGATACTGGCCATGGCCACGTCTACTTTTACATTGATAAGATACGGCATGATATGCGTCGCCACAGTACTGATCATCAAAGAATTGAACATGAATGCAACGGCAATGTGCCAAAACTCTCTCTTTGCCATGAAATATGTTACGCTTTGAGGTGAAGCCTTCGGTGATCGTGGTTTTCCGTCGGTTTTTTTATCATCTTTTGCATTGCCGCTGGAAGGAGCTCGTTCTTTGAACACAAATGAAAGCGAACCGATGAAAACAACAGCACCCACGCCCAACATGACGACGGCAGTTCTCCACCCGAAGGTTTGAACGAGGTACACAATGAAAGGAATCATTATGCCGCTTGCGCCGAAGCCGGAAACGGCAATGCCTGACGCCAGACCACGCTTTCGGGGGAACCATCGCATAACCGCACTCATCAGTACTGTCATACTGGAACAACTCATGCCGAGAGCAACAAGGATAAAGGCAAAATAGAATGTGGCCAGGTTTTCACACCTACTGAGAATAACGAACCCGACAAAGAGGATTATGGAACCCGACAGTATAATCTTTCTCGTCGGCCATCTGTCCACGATAATGCCGATGACGGGCGCAAGCAGACCCATTTCCATGCCGCGCAGAGATGCGGCGAGAGAGACCTGTGTATATGTCCAGTTCAATTCATCCGCAATCGGCTTGAAGATCGCCGTGAAACCATAGTGAACAACACCGACGGCATAAACCGCTACAAAGAATGCGGCAGTCAGTATATACCACTGATACGATGACTCATCGCTAGATGAGCCATTCGTATACGTTGTCGTTACATCCGTTTGTTTCTTCATTTGTCTTTGATAAAAACTTCGTCTCCAAGTAATTGCAGCATTTATACACATCTGCCCCATAGCGGGCGGGCTTCTTCATAACACATGATCGAGCATACTGCATTATTAATAGGATTATCACGATTAACTAAGAACGCAATTTTCAGTTTAACAACGGAAAGAGAAAAAGCGCGCGCCGAATTACGAGACGACACCGATATCTCCCTCTATAACGAGACGTTCGATCTCGGTTTCCGAGTAACCGAAACTGCCCAGAATTTCTTTGGTATTCTCACCGGGTGAAGGTGCTATTCCTCTGATGAGACCGGGCGTCTGCGATAACTTAAGAGGGATGCCGGTGTGTGTAACAGTTCCACAGCGGGGATGATCCATTTCGACAAGCATGGCACGGTGACGCACCTGCGGGTCTTTCGTCATGTCACTCAACGAGGCGACAGGCGCACCGGGAACATCATGTGTCAGGATAAATTCTTCCCACTCATTTAACGTCTTTCCCCTGACGATATGTCGAAAGCATTCCGTCATCTCCTCAATACATTGTTGATCGTCGGTATATTTTTTCTCCAGATACTGATCGCGACCGAGAAGCTTCCACATTTTTTTCCAGTATTTTTCTTCAACTATGGAAAACGTCACGTATCTCCCGTCACTCGTCTCAAAAATGCCACTGAGGGGATTGGGACGCGGGTAAACGCTCTTTCCCCCGGGACATTGTGAAGCAAATAATCTGGCCACTTCTCGTGACAACATACTAACCGTGCCGTCAAAGTATGAAAAGTCGATATATTGCCCCATCCCGCTATCCCCCCTCGCATGGAGGGCAATCAAAATACCGATAACGGGATAGAGGCCTGCGGCCGCGATATCAGCGATAAAATTCATCGGTTTAACGGGGCAACCATCTTTATCGGTAATCAATGATAAGACACCTGATAATGCAATATACGTCAAGTCATGACCGGGGCGCTCCCGATAAGGACCGTTCTGACCGAACCCACTGGCGGCGCAATAAATGATACCGGGATTGATTGTCTTGGCATGTTCATAATCGATACCGAGACTTTCCATCGTTCCCGGCCGTGAATTCTCGATCAGGATATCAGCTCTTTCGATTAAACGATGGATAACCTCAATGCCTTTTTGCGAGCGGAGATTTACAGAGATACTTTCCTTGTTGCGATCCCACGTCATATGGGCGCGCCACGCATCATTCGTCATTTTCGAGTGATCTCCCGCACGGCCCATGGGATCCACACGAATGACGCGAGCCCCGAAATCGGCCAGGATCGCGCTCGATATCGCAGGCGGATAGCTGCGACACAGGTCAAGGACAACAAGTTCTGAAAGCGCGGTACTCATAATAAGTCAACCTCTGATGCCATTATTCCGGTCACTATCCGAAACACAACGCAAAAAATGTCACAATATCATCATCGACAATTGCAAGATCGGGTTCGTCATCGATGTTCCTTGTCAAAAGGACCAACACGATATCATCATTCCCTTCGGCTGACGATTCGTTTCGCGACATGCGGTAGATGTTCGGGCTCTGTACCTTGAAGAAAACGGGGTCTACCGAACCCGCGACGAAACCCTCTGATCGCACAAATTGAACAAATTCTTCAAAGTGCGGAACGTTATGCCTTCCGAGCATAACCTCCCCTGTCAATTGTTCCTTATCAACTTTTTCTTTTTTCAGCCATTCCATCACTCGTACCTGTCTTATGAAACCTGGTAGCGACTCCGCTTCCGCCGCATTTGTCTGTGCGCAGCGAAAGCGAAAGTCACATAATTGCCATTATCGTTTTAATCTTCCTGCCACGGCGGCGGAACTTTTTTCTCAAAGGCCCGCATGCCATCCTGTGCTTCTTTTGTAGTACGGTTAACGGCGTTAAGTACTGTCACCCACTCCTCATAATCACTGAAACTCATGTCTCTCCCCGAGTGGTTCATGTACTTCAACATGGCGATACTGGCCGGTCGTTTACTTACAATCAACCGCGCTTCTTCCAGCACCTTTTCTTCCAGCTTATCGGCAGGGACGACATAATTGACAAGATTAAGCTGGTAGGCTTCCTGAGCGGTAATCATTCGCCCCGTCATCACAAGCTCGGTCGCCCGAATCCGACCGCACATGGAAGCAACATGCCTGATAGAACGGGAACATGTCAAACCGATATTGATAGCGGAAAAGGCCATTTTCGCCGTTTCTTCTATAATAATGCAATC
>Ga0272443_10006234_pt1 | contig 11903 bp, 12 predicted proteins | sample SSMAcet12_FD_193581 | JGI IMG/M metagenome (GOLD analysis project Ga0272443, IMG submission 193581) | Marine sediment archaeal communities from Little Sippewissett salt marsh, Falmouth, MA, United States - SSM-Acet-12 | ecosystem: Environmental > Aquatic > Marine > Wetlands > Sediment ... | reverse complement strand
TCACTAGGATTAGAATATCATAGATGAGTTGGGGATAAAGAAAAAGAGTTAAAGAAACTCCGATAATTAAAAGAAAAACGATAGCAGGAAAAAGTTTGGAAGATGTTGACATCTTAAAACAAGTTCCTCTGTTCTAGAGGATACCCAGTTTGATGGCGATGTCAACTGCTTTGTAGTCTGGGTTAAGCTTCACAAAGGCTTTCTTTGTGCCTTCAGTTGTTATGGTTGAATTGACCTTATCCACAACTACGTCATAAAGCTCCTCAACCGCAACTTTGATGTCCTGTTTTGTGGCGCTTCTGTGAACAATAAAAACAAGTTTGTTTTCTGCCTCAAGCAGGCGGCTTGTAACCTCTGTCATCACGGGATAATTGATAGTTTTGTATGGGTCCAACTTATTCGCCTCCAAAGACTGTCTCCAACTTCTCGAAAGCAGAATTTGTCCAAACAGTCAGTCTACCTGGATGAGTACCCGGCGCCAATAGTTCAGCATTGAGGTTTTCCACGGATGCAATTTCCATTCCTGGAAGGTTTCGTGTTGCCTCAGCTACACCATCGTTGTTTGCTATGACCAGTAATGGTCCAACAGCCTGTTTCATCTTTCGTCCCCGCATCTTTCCTTTGCCTGCTCTAATCTTTCTGCTTTCTTTGACGCGGAAGATGTCTGGCCATACTCCAAGGTTGATTAGGGCTTCCTCTATATCTTTGGTTCGTTTCAAACTTTGAATGTCATCCACAACAACCAAGGGAAAATCAGGAACATCTTCGACCATGTGACCCCTTGAAGCCACAATCTCTTTTGAGCCTGTTGCAGCGATTGCTGAACGTAAAGCTAGTCGCATCTCTTTTTTCGGAAGTTTCTTTCTAATGTTCTTCTTTGATTCAGGGGGATGAGCTGATCTGCCTCCCACGGTTCCTGGAGCAAAGGCGGCTCGTTGACCTCGTTCTTTCAATCGGGGCACACGAGCGATTCCTAATCCTGCGTGGCGAGACTCTGCTGTGTTTCGTTTTCCAGCCATGGGATCTCTGCCTTGTGGTTGGTACTTGTGGGATTGGATGGTAACTACTGCCCTCTTTATTACGTCTGGTCTGGTGGGCGTATTGAAGATTTGAGGAAGATTCCGTGTGCTCACTTCTTCGCCTTTCAGATCAAAAACTTTAGCTGAAATTTTACCCATAAATTTTCACCGTTCCTATTTTTGCATGGTCTCCAAAGAGATGTAAGTGATGTTTGGCGCAATTTCAGGCATCATTGTTGGTGGTCGAGCAGGATACCGTAGCCGCACAAGGCGTTTAGCTGGACCTGGAAGACTCCCGTCTACAATGATGTATGTTCCTTTGACTTCGCCATAGTTCATGAATCCGCCTTTTGGAGTAACGTTCTTTCCGTCTACACCAATTTTTAGGATGCGCTTGTTGTATTCAGTTCTTTGATGGTAACCCATCTGTCCAGCTCGGGGCACAGTGTACAGAACTCTAGGGGGTTTCCATGGACCAATTGCAGCTACTCCTCGCTTGGTTTTTCTGGATTTGCGAGGCAAAAGCTTGATTCCCCACCGTTTAACTGGACCTTGGAAGCCTTTTCCTTTGGTTATTGCTATCACATCCATGTAGTGTCCTTCTTTGAAAACGTCTGTTACTGAAACAGTTTTTCCAACTAGACCTTTTGCGTACTCAAATTGTTCTTGGATTGAACCGCCATCTACTTTGATTTCTGAAATGTCCGGCTTCTTTTTAGGAACTGCAGCAAGTCTTGGCTGTGTTGCAGCCAATATACGGAACTCGGCTATGTTATCTATGTTCTCTTCAATTTTCTTTAGGTTCTCGTCAGTGTTGAATTCTTCAGGTAAAACAAGGGCGCGGTCAAAATCTTTGGGTGGAGTCTTCATCCAAGCCTCAGTTAATGTGTGTAAGCCATATTGGTCTTTTGTGTAAGCACGAATTGCAAAAACGATTAGTGGCGGAACATCTAGCACTGTTGCTGGGTGCGCTGCCTCTTTACCTAAGTGGAGGGAGTTAGGTCTGTCCTCTATCATCGTGATTTGAGTCATTCCAGCTTTATAGCCCATGAATCCGAGCATTGTTGGCCCTTCTTCTACTTTGGGCCAGAAGCGTATTCTTCCAACAGTTCGTTTTGCGCGTCCCCTAGGTAAGTAAGCTAATGATCCGTGCCTAGGTGCGCTCTTTTTTCTATGACCCATGGTTAGTATCCTTCTTGTTGTGTTATTTCCAGTTCGTCTTTTTCAATAAGAACGTTTAGTTATAAAGATTGCTCTGGAGCAAACCGAATGAGATTGAGTAATTGTCGTTATAAGTGTTTACTTCAGAGTTCTGCACATTTTTGTGTCTTTACAGAGCACTCTGTGTATTGCGCTTTCAGCTATTTCTGACCCTATTTCTGCTATTCTTCGAGCACCCCAAATGAGGAAACTTATCTGTGCAACGGCACAGGCTTCTATTGGTTTTTTGCCCTTGAAGTATTTGCTTACTGAGAAGTTTTTTCCATGGAGGTAAGCGGAACTACATACCCTTTCTTGGAGCATCTCCTCGGTTCTCTGAATTTCGTGATATGCATCTATTGCTTTGTTTGCTAATTGAATGTCCATTGAGAAGAAGCTGTTCATTGCTTCATGACACATTCCATAGGAGCGTTCGTTGATGTCAACAATTTTTTGTATTAATTCGGCTCCCAATCGTTCTTTGGATTGGTTCAAAGTAATGACTTTTTCTGAAGATTGTGTTGCCCAGTCTGCGATGAGCCGTAGATATTGAGCTATCAGCCGATACCATGTTATTAGGGAGGGGTTAATTATTTCCATTTGAGCTGCTATGCCTCTGTCTCGTTGGCAACTGTTCAATAAACGAACTATTACCCAAAACATTGTGTATGCTTCTTTGTCTCTGCGTATTGCCTCAGATGCAAGCTCTGTATTAAAGGATGGAAGAGAATCCATCATCTCTTTGTGCATTGTGGAGCTGATTATGTAAAGTCGTCTAAGGAGAGTGTTAATTGGAAACTTTGTTGTATCAATAGAGCATTGAATCAGGAGTGAATTAGGCGTTTCCTCCATTATGCCCATACCCATCAATTCGCGTGTGACCGTTCTGATTGTGTTTATCTGCTCGCTGGTCAATCTTGTTGAAGAAACTATTCTGATGCTGTCGTATCCAAGGGAGTAGATACCCATCAGAGATCTGCCCAATAGTTTGGGGTGTTTGCAGAAGTCTGCATTTAGCTCAACTATTGTTTCGGGTTGTTTTTCGATTTGCTCTGCTGTCATCATTTTGAGTATATTACCTTCACCTTCTTCGAAGAATATGAGTTGCCCTTTTTTTAGTCCAACTTCTTTGGTCCATTGGTTGGGTAATGAAACAGATAGGCTTGATGATCCGACGCGTTGTACTTTTCGAGACTCCATGCTTTTTTCCTCTTTAAGGTATTTACTGTAATAATAGGTATATATACTTTAGTACTTTAATCACATAATGTATATACTTAGCCCTGCGATGTTGTTATTCTGCGAGATGGTAAAAATGTTCAAAAACGTTTCGATGTTGAAAAACGGCGAAAACCCGAACTTAAAAGACTATCACGTCCAGTGTGAGGGAAAGGCAGTCTGTGTTAAGACCAACAGAGACTACACAAGAACTCACATGTGGATAAGGAACACTGTTAAAGGCGATCAGAAGATTGGCGTAACAGATTATGCCCAGCAGCATCTAAGAGAAAAAGTTGGATTAGTGGAAATCCATAAAAACGCTACCGTCGGCGAAGAAGTAGAAGTCGGAGAAGTCTTTGGCACCATATATGGAAGACCATGCGCAGACCTTGATGAAATGCGATGCGAGTACATAGCTTTTGACCTTATTGCCCCAATCAGCGGCAAAATAGTGGAATTGAATCAACAAATCATGGAAAAACCAGACATCATAAACTCTAGTCCCTACGAAGATGGCTGGATAGTAACCATTGCTCCAAAAGCCAAAGGCGACTTGAGCCTGCTCATCACCGCCCAAGCCTACAAGAAACTTATTGAAAAACAAGAGAAATCGCCCTTTAGAGTGTTGTAATAGAGAAAAGGTAGGAGTCTCCCAAAATGCAGAACACAATTATCCTTCCTCCTACTAAAGAGACTGAACTTAAACAGTTCATCAGAAACATAACAGCAGACGCTACAAGGAAGGATTTAATCCAAGTTCTCCAAGCAGTACAAGAAAAGTACGGATACTTGGAGAAAGAGAGCTTAAGAATGGTCGCAACCAATCTGGGAGTCTCTTTCAGCGAAGTTTATGGTGTAGCCACATTCTATCACCAATTTAGACTTCAACCTCCTGGAATGTATGTAATCCAAGTCTGTATGGGAACAGGCTGCCACGCAAAAGGAAACGCAGACAACTTTGAAAACCTCAAGCTGCTTCTTGACATGAAGCCTGGCCAGCACCTCAGCAAAGACAAGGTTTTCAGTCTTGAAGCTGCAAGATGCTTCGGGTGCTGTAGTTTAGCGCCTGTAATTGTGGTCACTGACAGTACTGGTAGCTATCGGAAAGTTTACGGTCACGTTGATCAGAAGGGGTTGAAGAAAATTTTGGCTGAATACAGAAAAAAGGCTAAAGAACAGGAGGAGAGTGAAACAAAGTGCAAAATGTTGGTTTGCCAGAAGAAATAGTCCATTATAAGAAAGATTTCAAAATCAATGTTCCCATGGCAAGCTGTACAATCGCTGCTGGAGCCAACGAAGTTCTGCTGAGCATCAACAATGTCGTTGAATCGATGGGATTGGATGTTGAAATAACTCCAGTAGGCTGTATGGGACTAGATTTTATAGATCCGTGGATTGAACTATCAAAGAAAGGTTATCCCTCTACAATTTATGGCAACGTAACACCTGACATTGTCGAGCAAATCATTCGTGAATATTTAGACAGAGACTACTCAAGCGCCTACGCTTTCAGATCTGGAAAACCTAAAGACTCAACTGTTCCCTCGCTGGACGAACTTGACGTTTGGAAAAACCAGGTCAGATGGATATCCGGCAAATGTGGAATAATCAATCCTGAATCAATAGACGAATACATTGCCGTTGGCGGCTACCAAGGTCTCAAAAAATGCCTGAAAAGGGCACCAGAAGAAACAATCGAAGAACTAAAGAAAGCAAACCTCAGAGGCAGAGGCGGAGCAGGATTTCCAACATGGATAAAATGGAACATCTGCAAAGAACAGCCAGGAAACGTGAAATACGTAATCGCAAACTGTGACGAAGGTGACCCGGGCGCATTCATGAACCGGCTTCTAGCCGAATCTGACCCACACCGAATACTAGAAGGACTAATAATTGCAGGGCACACAATCGGCGCCAACAGAGGCTTCGTGTTTGTGCGTGCGGAAAAACCCTTAGCCGCTAAAAGGTTGATGAAAGCGGCTGAAGACGCCAGAGCAAAAGGATTCTTAGGCGGAAACATAATTGGGAGCGGTTACTGCTTCGACATTGAAGTCTTTCTGAGTGCTGGCGCATTCGTTTGTGGTGAAGAAACTGCAATGATTGCGGCAATACAGGGTGAAAGAGCAAATCCCATCCAGAGACCACCCTTTCCAGCAGTTAAGGGTCTTTGGGGTATGCCAACAATAATCAATAATGTTGAATCCCTTGCTCATGTAGCGACAATCATGGCTGAAGGCTGGGAAAAGTTTGCTGCATTGGGTACTGAGAAGAGTAAAGGAACAAAGATGTATTGTGTAACTGGTGCTGTCCAACGGACTGGAGCCTATGAGGTTCAGATTGGAACCCCAATAAAGAAGCTGTTGTATGACATTGCTGGAGGACCGCCTGAGGGCAAAGTTATCAAAGCTGTTCAGCTTGGAGGACCAAGCGGCGGCTGTGTTCCAGCAGACATGTTTGATTTGACGATGGACTATGACAGTCTCCAGAGCGCTGGAGCAATTATGGGTTCCGGTGGCATGGTGGTGCTGGATAACACGAACTGTATGGTGGACATGGCAAGGTTCTTTCTATCATTCACTACCGCTGAGTCATGTGGTAAATGTTCGGTGGGAAGGATTGGAACGCGACTGATGTATGAAACACTGAAACGTATAACTAACGGCGAAGGCACTGCCGACGACATTGATTTACTGAAAGAAACCAGCGAAGTCATGCAGAAAGCCTGTTTATGTGCCTTAGGCAGAACCGCATCAAATCCGATACTAACAACGCTACGATACTTTGAGAACGAATACACAGCGCACATAAAAGAAAAGAAATGTGAAGCACTGGTATGCAAATCTCTCGTAAAATACTGTATAGACCAAGAGAAATGCAAAGGCTGCTTGGTTTGTGCTAAAAACTGTCCTGTGCAGGCGATTTCAGGCGAGAAGGGCTCCACACCAATCATAGACATAAGTAAGTGTGTCAAGTGTGGAACTTGCTTAGACAGCTGTCCGTTTGGTGCAATTACGAAGGTGCCTGGAAGGGTCTGTGAGAAACTCATGGAAGTTAAGGAGGGCTGCCGACAATGATCTTTTCAAAAATTGAATCCTATGAAGACATAGTCAAAAAGTTGGATAAGAACGAAGACAAGATTGCCATAATAAGCTGCAATACTTGTGCAAGAACCTGTGGAAATGGCGGAATAAACAAACTCAACGAGCTAGGGTTCAGGCTGATACGGGAGGGCTACAACGTCACTGACGAAGCCGTTGTCTTGTATGCATGCTCAGAACCCATACTCAGAGAATCAAAACTCAACATAGACGACGCTAACACAATCATTGTTCTATCCTGTTCCGCGGGCTGGTCATGCTTTACACGAAACTATCCTGACAAGAAAGTGTTGAAGGTCACAGAGGATATCGGTTTAGTCATCACTGACACTGATAGAGAAATCTTCAAAGTTGTAATGCCCTACAAAGGTCACGAATCGGAACTAGACAACGAGTATAGAACAAACACTGGAGAGCCACTTGCGAGCAAAAAAATCAAACTGAGGTGTGTAGCATGATAATTTCTGTTCGTTCACTATCGTACGATGAGCTTAAACGAAACCTGAGCCGCGACGACAAAATTGTACTGTGGAGCTGTGACACGTGTGTAAAGCACTGTGGCATCGCAGGAATGGATAAAATGACTGCCCTAGAGGATATGCTCAAAGGAGACGGCTACACGGTCATCAAAAAGGAGCTAATAAGCGAATCCTGTCAAATCAACCTCGCCAAAAAACACAAAGCATTCCAAGAAGACCTATTCAACGAAGCCACTGCCATAATTACTCTCACATGCGAACTTGGCTATCAATGTGTAAGAAATGTCTTCCCGAAAATTAAGGTAATCGGAACTGCAAAAACCTTTGGGTCAGGAAACTTCAGCAACAAAAAAGGTCCAATCTTGACTTCGCCTCTACCCACCATTGGTTTAGAACTGAATCCAGAAGGTTACACCCTCAAGAATCTGGTGGAAACATTTGATTTACAGCAAGGATTCTTTGATGTCGACAAAGTGCCTAACCCCGAAAAAATCACAATAACCGTTGATGGAAAGCCCATTGAAGTAAAGAAGGACGCTAACCTGCTGGATGAACTGTTAGCTAACCGAATGAAGATTCCACACCTCTGCTATGACTCAAGCTTGGGCGCTATAGGAGCATGCCGCATGTGCCTAGTGAAAATTGAAGGCAAACGTGGTTTAGTTCCCTCTTGCTGCACTCAGATAGAAGAGGGCATGGTTGTCACAACCGAGGACGAAGAGATAGAAAAACTTCGGAAATTAATTCTGCAGATGATCGTCGCTGAATGCGGAGAAGAAATAAAGCAAAGCAGAGATATACGCTACTGGCTACGCAGATACAAGATAACAGAAAACAGATTCAAGCTTTCCAAACAAGAGGAAGTAATTGATGATTCCGATGAGGTTCTTATCAGAGACCCGAACCGCTGTATCCTGTGTGGAAGATGTGTCAGTGCCTGCGCTAAACTCTCAGGTCAGAAAGTAATCAACTTCGCCAACAGAGGAAGCAACACAGTCACAATAACTGGACTTAACGACAACTTCGCTAACACTGATTGCGCCCACTGTCTAGCATGTGCTCACTACTGTCCAACAAATGCCATAACGCCGAAGGCAATTTCCAAAAAGATTTCAGGATATCCCTTCTGGACCCTTATCACTTACCCAAAGACGATGACTAGGTCAACACGTGCAGGATAAACAAGTTCGAGGTTTGTCGCCAGATAGACTCTGGGCAGAAACCCCCGTGTTTCGCTCGCCCCTTCCTCTTTTTTGTGTTTTTACATTATTGTTAGTAGCCTGTAGGCTATGCCGCCTACAAGCAGTGCTAGCAAGATTTCTAAAACAGTGATTAGTAGAGCTTTTTTTCCTCCAAACTCTTTGATTAGGGCACCTATGGTGGCTACGCAGGGTATGTAGAGCATAACTACCAGCGTGAAGACTATCATCTGAGCGGGTGTCATGACCTGGGCAAAGTTTGCTGTTCCAAAGAGGGTTGCAAGCATTATCAAGGTTAATTCTTTTCGTAGAATACCAAAAATCAGCGCTATTCCAGTGACTGCGGGTAATCCTAACCAAGTAACAGTTATTGGGCTCATGATGTTTGCGATTGGGTCTAGCAGGTTTGCAACTTCAGCGACTTTGATTATGAGACTGCCTGTGATTATGAGGGGAAATGCCATAACTATGAATTCGCGTAGCCTGAACCATGTTTGCTTGGCAACGGTTTTTATGTGAGGCATTCTGTAGGCGCTCATTTCCATTATCAGTTCTGTGGGTTCACCGGGCAATGCTTTGAAGGCAATTCTTCCAAGCACAAAGATGATGATTAGGTTGATGATGTACAGAGCCAGCGCCCAGCCAATGCTCACATAGGCTCCGACCAATCCAAGGATGATAACTGATGTTGCGGCGCAGGGAACAAGGGTGACAACGAAGGCAGTTAGCAGTCTTTCTCTTGTGGTTTCCATTATTCTGCAGCCTAGACAGCCTGGAACATTACAGCCAAAGCTTAACATGACTGGAATGAAGGCTTTTCCATGTAAGCCCATTTTGTGCATTAGGTTATCCATCAGGAAGGCGATTCGGCTGAGGTATCCTGAGTCCTCGAATATGTATAGGATGAAGTAGAAGGGAAGAATGTAGGGTAGCGCAACTGTGACTCCGCCGATGATTCCTTCCATGACGCCGCCCCAAACCAGTTCTCCGACAATTCCTGTTCCCAAAACACTGTCGAAAACTGGCTTCACACCGAAAAAGTTGTCGCTTAGAAGGGCAGAAGTGAAATCTCCGAAACTGAATATACCGACAAAGACTGCGAGAACTGTGATTAGCATTATTGGGTAACCAAACATTTTGTGGGTTGTTACTGTGTGCAGTTTCTCGCTTAGGGGAGTCTTCAGGGGCTTTGCTATTGTCTGGATTTCCTCCGAAATCATGTTTGCAACATGGTACCGTTCAGAAGTGACAACAGTTGGACATGAGTGACCGTGAAGTTGCTCAAGTTCTCCACGCATCCTTTCTGCAGCTGCCACAATCTCAGAACTTAAGGCAAGAACTTCTTTCTCAACCTCACTATCTTCCTCTAGAAGCTTTATTGCAACCCATCTGGTGGGGTATTTCAACTGAATTTTGTTGAGAAGTATTGTGAGGTCTTCGATTCTTTCCTCAATTTCTCTTCCATACCGTGGCTTCAGAGGCTCTATTTTCTGTTTTTTCTCGATAACCTCGATTGCTGTTTCCAGCATCTGGTAAACGCCTTTTCCGCTAATGGCAACTGTTGGAACAACGGGCACACCCAGAATCTCTTCTGCCTTCTTGATGTCAATGGTGATTCCTTTTTTCTTTGCCATGTCAATTTGGTTTAGGGCTATGAGTAGGGGGGTTTCTAGTTCAAGAAGCTGCAAAGTGAAGAAAAGGTTTCTTTCAAGAATTGAAGCGTCTACAACGTTTATCACTAGGTCAGGCTTTTCAGTGGCTATGTATTCTCTTGAGACCAGCTCCTCCATAGAGAATGTTGATAGCGAGTAGATGCCGGGAAGGTCAATGAAGTCTATAGTATAGCCCCTGAAGTGGAGGGTTCCTTCAGCTTTTTGAACTGTTTTTCCTGGCCAGTTCCCGATGTGTTGATGAAGGCCTGTAAGCTGATTGAATATTACAGATTTACCTACGTTAGCGTTTCCTGCTAACGCGATTCTAAAATGGTTGTTGCTCATCTTGTAACATCGACCAGAATTCTGCCTGCCATTCCTCTGCCTATGGCTAATAGTGAGCCTCTGACGCTTACTTCTAGGGGTCCATTGAAGGGGGCTGACTTGATTACAGTCACTTTTGTTCCTGGAGTTAAACCTAAGTCGTTGAGTCTTCTGTGGCAACGCTCGGTCATGGCATTTTTAATCCATCGTTTTCTTTTTTTATGTCCACACATCTGCTTGCTTTCTGAAGTGCAGTCTGTAGCGGTTATTACTCCAGTTTCGCCGTTCCGTAACGCAGTTAAGGGTAAGTGCATCAGTTCTTTACGTCTCCTTCAGTTTTTTTAACCTGAATTATTGCGGCTAAGTCATAGTCGATTGTGCAGTGTTCTCCTTCAACACAAATTGCCAGACCGCTAGGCAGGTTCTTGTTTTCAACAGCTACTCGTTTTCCAGGAATAAGGTGTAGTTCAGTAAGCTGTTGGAGCGCCTCGGATTCCTCTTTGGTTATTTTGATGATGATGCCGCCTGTTTTGGCGTCAAGTTCGCTGAGAGCCACTGTTTCCTCTTCAAAGAGTCCCCCGCATTTTGTTGGTATCAGATTTCCGTGAGGACATCTTTTCGGGTGGCCTAAGATTTTCTCTAAGGGTTTGAGGATTTCTGGGGAGAGAGCGTGCTCTAACTTACAAGCGGGATCATGGACTTGGCTCCAGTCTATATGTAGAATGTCTGTTAGCAGACGCTCTGCGAGGCGGTGTCTCCTTAGAACATTTGATGCGATTTTTCTTCCATTATCCGTCAGCGTTACTCCCCTGTATGGCTTATGGATAACAAGGCCTTTCTTCTCCAAGTTATCTATGGTGTTTGTGATTGAGCCTGGAACAACATTCAAGCTTCTTGCTAGGTCCATAGTTCGGGCATAGCCTGTTTTCTGTTCTAGACGATAAATTGCCTCAAGATATTCTTCAGCTTGGTTGGAGACTGTTTCTAGTTCAGTGTTCAAATGTTTCACTCGCTTAAAATTACGATATCTCGTAATTTTCCTTGTTGGTATCATAGATAAACTTTACTCTTTCCAGAACACTATTTCGCCCAAAAGACATGAAAACGGACAATAAATAACAATCAACCTATGTTCACACAGTTCAACTTACGACAACAGGCTCAAGGCTTAAAGTGCTTTTGAAAGACTCCACGGATTTCTTCAGGCTGCTCCAGAACATAAACGCTGTCCATAGCAGCCAACTTTTTGGTTCGCTCCACATCTTCCTTTCTCACGCGCAGTTTCATTTCGCTCCCATCTGGAAGCTGTGTGACTGCAGTGCCTTCCTTGTAGTCGCAGGGCACCACGTAAACGGGCACGAAACTCTTCAAAGACATTATAGTCGCATTAGTCAGTAACGTATCAGTTATTCCTGCTCCAATCTTTGCAACAGTATTCGCTGTAGTTGGGGCAATCAGCAGAAACTCGATTTTTCCGCTCTGGAGCTGAACAGCAAGAGTAGGTATGTTCGAGTTAACTTCAATCCTGACTTTGTCAAAGCTTTCCTTCAGATCATTAGCCAGGTCATAGAAATTTACTACTTGGTATCCTGCCTTCGAAAGATACACTGTTATTCTAACATTATCCTGATACTGCTTCTTGAGTTGCTTCATGACTTCGATTACTTCAATGAGCCTGTCTCCGCTGCCTGTGATTCCCCAAGCAACACGT
>Ga0272443_10006232_pt1 | contig 11908 bp, 9 predicted proteins | sample SSMAcet12_FD_193581 | JGI IMG/M metagenome (GOLD analysis project Ga0272443, IMG submission 193581) | Marine sediment archaeal communities from Little Sippewissett salt marsh, Falmouth, MA, United States - SSM-Acet-12 | ecosystem: Environmental > Aquatic > Marine > Wetlands > Sediment ... | reverse complement strand
GCGGACGGGCGAGCGAAAGCAGGGCGAGCACCATGGCCGCCCTCGCAAAAAAAACCGGCAGTCCCGCCCACAGCGAAGAAGCCCCGAACCCGGCCTCGCGAAGAGCGGCCAGGCCCGGAAACATCATTCCCCCTCTCTTCCGGCGGCGGGCCGCTATCCACCACCATGCCCCAACGGCCGGCAACAGCATCAGCCACCAGGGCTCGGCGAACCTGAATCCGGCTCCGGAAAACACTCCATCCATCATGTCATGACGCTTTCAGGAAAGATGCGAAAAAGAGGGGGAAGATGGAGACAACGCTTTTCTGGTGTCGCAATACTCCGTGAGTACGATGATATCTAAAGGCCTTGATTAAGGACTTTGTATTCTATAACCCAGCCAAGGAGGTGATTATGGAGCTCGAATTTCTTATCAGGTTTAAGACAAAAATTTCACGGAGGCTGTTGTGGAGAATGATTATTGCGGCACTCGAACTTCTCTGCGCCTCTTTTGTCTTGGATTTGTGGTAAATCTTATTAGAACAACAGCATCACAATCTGCTACATGCGCGGACCGTGAAAAGTTATCCCCAAAAATCGCTTAAGCACTCAGCTTGTTGTCCAAAATAACGACTGATAGATCACCACACTATTCAACTTGCGTTCTCGCCCATTCGAGCCAATCTTTATCTAATTCCAATATAAGCGAACGCGTAATCCCATTAAGCCTTCTTGCAGTATGAAGGGTTTTAAATATTTTTTCTTTTACATCCAATGCTTCCTTTGCCCCAAAAAAAACAGCTTGACTTAGCGAAACTGGTGGGCTAAAATAAAATCTCCTGTTTTTATTATCATTGGAAAAAACAAGATAAAAATCAGGACTAGTATTTTGGGTTTCAGAAAAATCATAATTAACTTGACATATTTGTCGATCGACGTCCACAAATAACTCATCAGGAAAAGCCTCTTCTCCCACAAAATGCATCATCGCCCCACCACTTGAATTAGCAATAAAGCTTGAACCTATTTTTTTAAATCCATCACGAAGCAACCCAACAGTATCCTCAAATCCATTAGGTAAAGAAGAATATCTCTTGAGTTCTGAAATCGCAGGATCATTTCCTGATAGAACATCCTTAAACAGGCGAATAAAATCATTTTGATTACCTCTACCTAAACAGTTTTTTGCAGAAAAATATTTTCTTTCAAGCTTTATAATTTGCTCTTTCAACAGCCTTAAAATTGGTATATTTTTATATGATATCGTTTTGATATTATGAGCAAAAGCAAGTCTTTCCGCCTCCTTATTAAAACCATTAGCAGAGAAAAAAACCCCTAACTCAGTATATCTCTCCGTAGAAACAGAAAAATCATCGGAAATAAAATAATTTTCCTGGATATCCTTAACAACACCGATAAAGCTCCTAACCCAATGTTTTTCAACAGGATTAACATGAAATTTTACTTCCCCAAGCAACCTTATTGGATTTATAAACGGTATAAACTGCTCATAATCGCAACAGCAATCAATTTGATGCCAAGCACCTCTGCCACGCATTTCCAAGAAATTGTTTCGTTGTCTACGCAGCCTGATATCATCCACCGTTAATATTTCTAAAAATTCATTTTCCTTCAGAAGCTCAAGGATAACAATCTCCCACATGTAGCCTTTTAACTTACCTCTTTCAAATACCCTATCTGAAATCATGATAATTGTTTCACTTATAATATTACCTGAGTCTTCTAAACCTTCACCATGCCAAACCCCTGCGAATTCAGCCCTCCGAAGCCGCAGTAATAACCGACTTCCATGAGCGACCGGGGAACTTGCAGGCGGAAAGGGGCGAGCGTCCCCCGAACCTTCGTCTCATCGGGCGAGCCCTCTTTCAGCGTTATAAGCTTTGAGATTTTCCCCTTTTTCCGCGCCAGATACTCTTCCGGCACGTCGAATTGCAGCTCCGCTTCTCCCTCAAAGGCATGTCCATGCAGCGCCTCGTACTTGCCCAGCAGGTTTTCCAGCAGCACCCGCTCGAACCCTTCGTCTCCCGGCATCAGATACTGAGGATACTTCTCGCCGTCGCGTTTCGCCGAACAGACCAGGGGCGACAGCATGATAAACCGCATGTCGTCGCGGAGTTCAGGCGGATCGAGCTTTTTCACCGTCTCGACCCTGAACCGCTGCCGCCCGATCTGGACCTGCGGCTGATGCAGCAGGCCAACCACCAGATGCTCGACAAACTCGGCCTTCCCGGATGAAATCAGGAGCGACACATTCCGCGCTTCGGTCGTCATCGTCCCGTCCCCGTTCATTTCCCACCGCCGATGCCCGACCGGGATCAGCGGCGAAAACGTAAACAGCTTGAACGTCCGCTTGTCCAGCCGGTACCCCTGTTCATGCAGCCTTTCAGCATACTCGCTCGAACTGTTCGCGACGATGTTGTAGATGAGCGATGAAATCAGGTGATTGACATTCACCGGCAGGGTGAGGTAGCGGGTGCGGTGGGAGAGTTGGAGGGCGATGCGCATGAATGAAAATCAAACATTGATTAGTACAGCCTCAATAGCCTTTAATATTGATGTCGATCTTGCTTTTTTCCAACATCTGCTCTGTAATTGGCTTCCCCCTTTTCAATACCTCTTTTTGCCAGTCTATAAGCAAGGTAAGAGATGGACAGCGACTCATTGTTCAGTTTATTTCTTTGACTCGAGAAATCTTTTAATCTTTCTGCCAAAAGTTTAGCATCCCCCATTTGTACAGTATCAATGTCTTTAAATATTCTTATATCGTTTTTGAGCGCATTGAATTTACTACCTGATTTTGAATGAAGATTGGCTTTTTCTTCTGGCTTGATAAATGTCAAGACTGCAGTAATGATCGTTGCAAGAAAGGCAAGCATTGGAGCATATTCTGGACTTATAACAAAACCTGATGCGGATGAGCCCGATGACGCCATTAGTATGGTAGCACTGATTCCAAGGTTGTAATTTACTTTTCTCCAGATCGCAGCAGCATTCATGTGCCCTTTTGCTGAGAATGTGCAGTCTTCCTCAATTTTATCAGCCTCTTGTATAATGAGTCTTTTTAAATCTGTATTTTGTTCCATAAGTATGATTGTTATAAATAGCTAAACTTTCTTTTCGCTTTAATCTTTTTATCCAATGTTGAATTCGCCTGATACACTTCGAAATGAAGCGTCGGTTTATATCTAAAAAGAAATGGGTTACTTGATATTTTTTCTCCTTTATCAAGACTAATCGAATCTCCCGGATTACCATTCGACACCTTTACCCCATTCAACCTCAGTGTATTTTCTATCACAGTTTTTAATATTCCGTTATATTCTTTTCTTTTTTGTTTATCAAGGTCAACATTAAAACCACCCTCTCCGGCACAAGGGTAGGAGAAAATAGCTTTAAATGAAGATTCGTACCATAAAATAAATGACAAAACATCGAGCGACGCTCTGTGGAGAAATTGAGCGATGCTGCCTGTGTCTTTACTGTCAAAAAGAGATAATTGTTTGCCTATTGACATTCGTATTGCGTTGAGGTCGGCAGCTTCTGGCTCCACAAACCCTTTATCCTGATAAACGACCTCTCGCATTGAAAACTCAATCGACCCGTATCCATAAGCTTTTCCATAACCTAATTTGTGGCGGATTTTTTTGCCGGGCTCAAGAGCAAAAAATAAAATATAAAGCAGCTGTTCAGGGATACTGTCAAAAAAAATATCAAAAGAAACAGATTCATTTTGATCAATGCATTCAATAGGGAAAAAGTAAAGCTTGTCTTTACCATCAGAGTTTTTGTTCCAGTCTGATGATTCATTGTAATACTTGATGCAGTTAACCGGATCTTGATGAAAATAAAATTTACGGCCTCGAAATCCTAAACCTATAAATTTATATACCCCATATTGATCCCTTCTGATTTCTTTTGGGAATTGATACCACCAGCTTGATGCGCTAGGATGAGGGCCTCCCATAAAAGCGTCTTGATTGTTAAGATCCGGAACCTTATAGTGATTAGCATCATATAAGGGCGAAAGCTGCGATGAGGAAACCTCAGCATCATCTATTATAATACGCCCTTTCCATGCCGGATTGAATTGATTTTTATCAACTGGTTTTCCCGGTATATACCCAAAAAGAAACGATGCAAGGTCAATCCCTTGCTCTGCTGATGGCGGAACGCAAAATCTTTGATCTATCGAGCAGCTACTGGATAAGAATTTCGATATTTTAGCATTTTTTGGCGTTTCGCTGTCAACCACCTTAAAACCATACGTTTGTTTCTTTTTTTCTTTCTGATAATACGGCGTCAACTGCAACACCCATCCGTTGCAAGCAGCTTCGATGAAGGCTCTTAGTGCACCTCGTATTGAGGAAGCTGAAATATAATGCTTATCGCCGCGCTTGAAAAATCTGCTCTCTTGAATGTTATTGCCGCTCATAGGTTGCTCACCGACAATGTGCACTGGAGTCAGAACCTTCATTTCAACAGCAATGCGACCAGTTCGCAGGGGGCCGTAGCTCATCCACTCTTCAAGAGATTTCAATTGTGGCCCATTTTCATCAAACGGGACGAAATCGAACGGGTTGGGGTTATGGCTCATGATGGTAGATGGACAACGTTAAGAGTATCCATGATATTTTTACTGAAAACCGTCGCAAAATCAAGTTCAGCGCCCGTCCAGATACCCGCAAATTCTTCGGCGATCTCCTCTTTGCCGAGTTCTCCGATTGCCTTGCCAAGTGGTGTCTTACATACAGCGAACAGCGAATAGCTGTCGCGCTCAATTTTCACTTTTCCCCTTCCTTGGCTTGTTAATCCTCCGAAACGGATGAACCCGGCATCGATGTCACGTTTCCAGAGTTTTATGATTTTGAGGTCGTTCGGCTTAGGGTTTAGAATCCGGAATTCAATATTGAGCATCTGACCTTCACTCATTTCGAGGCCGGAATGAAGACCGCCTGATCTTGCGGCCATCGTTACACGATCAAGTGGTGATCTGGTTTTTAAATTCTGCTTGATGTTCTTTGGCGCAATGACATTTACTTTTTTTCCTTCATCGCTTTTATCATACCGGTAGTCTTCAGGCATATACTCTTGCTTTGGAAGAGCAACGGTGCCCATTTCAAGCCTTCCGCCCCAGATAAATGGATCGTTAACGCCAGGATTCAGGTCATAGGCAATGCCGAAAAGAGAGAGGATGTCATGCCAGCGATTTTCAGGATCTTCGACTGCCTTGCGAGCTTTAGTCATGCGCTCGGCTTTCTCGATTGATTCGCCTGTGACAAGTTTTGGCAGGCTGAACAATCGCATTTCATCATCTTTGACAAGAGTTCGAATCGTCCACTGGCGCAAGGCTCCTCGGATCGAACTACCGGGGATGCTGTATCGGGCTTGCAGTTTCAATTTGAATTCATCTTTCCTACCGTTGTCCTCGTTCTCAATGGCTTGAAACTCGTAGTTGAAATCCCTGACAGCAGCCCATTCTTTCTCATCGATTGGCTCTTCCCAACGAAAATCGTACTGTTTGTCGCGTCCTTTTTTTTGCACTCTACTTTTATTGCGAATCGACGCACTCGTTGAGGCTCGAATCACCAGTGGAGTTTTCAGCTCCAGCGTCCACGTGCATTTCAGTAGACTGGTCACACCTTGTGGGAAGGGTATAGGAATGCTCATGACTGCCCCTCCTGCTGAATAGCATTGGCGAAACCCCGCTTGAATTTGCCGATCAATTCGTCCCTCTCGGTATCACTCATTTCCTGTAGACCGTGATAGCCTGCATGGTCATGCTGACTGGCCCGCAAAGCCCATTCCTTTATCGCTTCTGACGATTCTTCAAGAACATAGAGTTTATCAAGCCGGAATGTCATCTGCCCGAGCCCGCGGCCTGACATTGCTCCGATAGTCAACGGGTAAATACAGGAATTGAAACCGTTGAGACCGAATAGAAGCATTCCGAGTTCTGTATCGTCAAGTTTCTGGCCTACGATGTTCACCTTATAGCTCAATCCAGCAGGAGCCACTTCAAAGGTATAGAGTTTGTGAGCTTCTGCGGCTCCGGTAAACGGATCGATGGCGACTGAACGCACCAGATAGCATTGACGATCCTGATCCCAATCTTTATCCTTGAAGCATTCACCGTCAATTTTTCCGGTTGCCGGAGCATCCCAAAATTCGGCTTTTCCTGCCCATAGCGCAGTGCCGAAGACTTTCTCAAGCAAGCTGGCCTTATCGTATTGTTCTTGATATACCTCATCTTGCTTTTTGTTTGCTGCTTTTGCATCCGCAAGTACGGGTTCAAAATCAAAATCTCGGGCGATTTTCTCGGACAAGTTCCTGAATATCTGAAGCAAGTAATTTCTGACCACTCCCCGGAGAGCGCTACCAGGCACGTAGGGCGAGCCGGAACAGTCCCGCGCAATCATCGAAATATCGGTGCTTTCCTGAGTCGCATCTTCTTCAGTACTTTTTTTCTTGCGATCCACCGGGCGGGTCTCGCCAGTACCGATATGGGTCGGTGAGGTTGCAATCAACGTTCCTTCAAGCCGTATACGGAGATAACTCATGATCGAGGTGTTTCGGGTTGATTGTTCAGATCTCGCAACCAGTGCCATTCAAGGTTGATCCTTATTTCGCCATAGCCGTTTTCAGGAACGAACGGACATTTTTGCCAATCTTCGGTGCCCTTAGGAATACGTTTCTTTATATCCGATGGCAATGGCAAACCACTCTGTCTAAATTGCTCCAGAAAATTGTCGGCCTTATCCGGGTTTTTGATTCCGAGCACAAAAACGCTTCCGGCTTCTGTCAGGACAAACGGGTAATAGTGCTCGTGCAGTTGGAAACTGTTTTTTGCCTGATACCCTCCGGCAAGCTTCTGCCGGGCGAAAAATCGGATCAGTTCGCAGGAACCGTCGGTGACTTCATCCCAGAATTGTTTGTACGCTGCCTGGAGATCGGGAAAGTGCGTTGCATTCTCGGCAAGTGTTTTGCCGTCGAACATCAGAGTATCGGTTTGCAGAACAACGATTGCTTGTCCGTCGCATGTTTCGAGCGAGAGTTCCTCAAAGTGCTCATGAAAAGCTTTTGGCTCAGGCTCACGAATCGAAAAGTTGAAACGCGCATCCCGTTTGCCAAGGTAACGCCACCCTTGCTGAATGGCACTGAAAAACTCTTCTGCCAGTTTTTGCTGCACTTCCTGTTCGCAGTCAGGCAACCGGATATCGGCAATCCATTTGATTTTTTCGCGGCACGTAGCACTCCCCGTTTCTCTTGGCTGAAAAGGGGTCAAATATTGGAAGGTAAAGAGACTTTCGTCCTGCGCCCGTTTGGACTTTTTATGTATCGCTGTTCGAGTTTTGTTGATGATTTCTGGTAGAGTCCATCCGAACAATCGGTAGGCTTCTTCAAAGCTTTTCCAGTTGATCTGAAACAAGAGGTGACCAGGTTGACGGATAAACGATTCTTGATCGAGCAAGGCTACATCGTAGATATCCTTGTCTCCTTTGACGATCACCGCTGAAAAAGGGATGGTTACAGGTCGGTGTTCTCGATCGATTGCAACAGGAAAAGCATGGCTGCACCGGATTTTGGAGAAGTATTTAGCAAGCTGCGGGAATTGATCGGAAACGGCACTGTTGTTTGTGTCGATTGCTGTCCAGTCAGGAGATGTTCCGCAAAGGCGGTTCAGGAAACGGGCAAGCGAACCTTTGATGGCGCCGCCTGGAATGATGTTTTCCGATTCAACAAAATAGGTGGCTTTTTTAATACCGCCGATCAGAAGGTCGTCGAGGAACTCGAAATGAATGCTGAATTCCTGATGGTGGCCAGAATGTGTTTGCGGGAAAACTGGCGCACTACAGCGAAGTGTTGTTCTGACACGTTCAAGCCTGCCGAAACCGCTACCTTTCGATCCACCTAGAGCCGTAATCCACTTAAGCCCCGTCAACAGCGTTTTGACTGTCGCATCGGCTTCGCTGGAATTCGCAAAAAAGCTGATGGTACCCAGCAAGGTGACCTGCGTACCGGGATCGAAAAGGTTTTCAACGATTTGAAGAGCTTGTTCTTTGCTTGTGCCGGTGTTGCTATCAATCCGGACTTTGGTCAATCGTTTCTGATTGGCTGAACAGTCCGCCTGCATTGAGGGGCTGGCGATGATGAAGTCGGAAAAATGGAGCAGGCTTTTTGTCCGGTAATCGGGAGCGGTTTCTTGATTCTGTTCATTGGAGCTGATGTTGGTAGATTCTTCAGGACCAAACCATTTAATAACACTGAATTCGTCCTGACAGGCCTTCTTGGTAACCAATTCCTCGAGCGCTTCTCTGAGCTTGCCTTTGATGTGGGAGCCATTGACTGCGATACGGCCATCGGATCGACGGATAAACAGTTTATTGAGGCCACGAATACTGTCGCCACCTCCTCCTGAAATGAGGGGTGCACGAACGGTCAGCTCAACTTGGAGTTCATGAAGAGTATTCATAGTGCCTGCGTTCCGATAAGGTTCCACAAATCGCCAATGAGCAACCATCGCTCTTTTCTGTCGTCGAGAATTCTGCTGATTGCTTCCTCAAGGAGTTGTTTAGTCGCGCTATCCACCATCTTCAGAGCCCTTTCTTCAAGAGATTCAATCGACGCACCTCTCTGAAGCAACTCCACGATTTCATAAACCTTGTTTTTCGGGAACGAGCGGATAATCGTCAACATGTCTCTATGCAGTTGTCCGATCTCATTCATCGTAAAGGTAAAATCCTCTACAGTTGCTGGCCGATGGAAAGAAGCGATAAAGGACTCGACATCCCGCTCAATGAGGTCGAACGATGACATGTTGAGATACGCAAAGCGGTTGTCGTGGCTGGTGAACTTTTCCGGTTCGCCAGATAACTGTTTTTTCGCGATGGCGCAGAGTTGCTCTGCATAGCGTCGAACCTGAAGAATCGGCAAATTATGGCGGCAGAACACTATGCCTGCGGAGTATGTCAGATTAAGCCGGGTTCCGGCGTTTGTTTGGAAAGACAATTTGGATGTTTCTTCAAAGAAGCGCTTCAGCGTTGCCCAGGCCCGAGATGCAGGCACTACCAGTTCGATCTCATCACCGCCCCAGAGCAGCGTTTCAAGGCGAAGCTGTATTGGGTTGTCAGAGGGCTTTTCTGGCTCTTTTTCTATTGCATAATCGATAATCGACTTTAGAGCCTTTTGCTGGAGTCCTTGGACTTTCTTGTCGAAATTCCGGTAGTCAATTTCATCATAGCAATGATCACGGATGCTTCCGAAACGATTACCGTCGAAATGGATTACAGCGATGTCTTCGTTTTGAGCAAGCTTGTTCAGATCATTGGTAAACTCAATGTCAGGGGCATCCCCGTCGAAACATTGATTGTATAAAGAGTTTCGGAATGACCTACCCTGTTCCCATCTGGTATGAACGGCCCTGGATATTTTCTTATCTTTTATGGTTAGCGGTTTGCACCAGGGACGTGCACCACTCAAACCACATTCCGCATCCGTTTCAGCATAGGCCGGAAATGAGAACGATGGAGTCTGATACTGTTGCCATTCGCATTTGGCCATTAGCCGACTGCTCATTTCAGGCATAGATTCACCAGGTTCCTTTTTGGTGATTGCAACAACGAAAGTGGCAAAATGGCCGTAGGGGTCGGATCGAAGAAAAGTCATTACGGCTTGTTCAATGAATTGTATTTCAATTTCCTGCGCATTGATCTTGTACAACCCGGTGCTAGCTCCGATACTGACTGCTTGAAGTTTCCCAATAGATTCGGTTAGTTTGTGAACAGCATCAAGCAGAAGTGAACTTCCTCCCCGAATGGTGCTTATATCGTTGGTATCGTAAACGGAATGATCGAGATTTACCGCTTCGATTCTGAGATACCATTCCTGAGAAGAACTGTTCATAACGAAACAGGCTGTTGGTTAACGGATACACAAAAAGCTAACATTTCATAAAAGCTTTTAATTGTACTCAGAACCTTGCGCTTTTTCATCATCGAAGTTAATCGACATGATAACCCTGTTGGGTTTAGCACCAAGCTCAGGATATGGAAAAATGATAATGTCTTCTGCTTTGCGCTCCGGATACCTCTTTTTGACTTCATCAATAACAGCCTCGATAATCTCCCCCAGTATTGCACTCCCGGCATACAGATCACGAGTCTTGCGGGCCTGGGCAATGAAGCTCTGAACGGGGCCTATGGTGAAGAGAAAGAGGTACTGATTGCCGGACATAGCTTTTGGTATTTGAGGTAAATCCAGAAAGTCTATACTACCGAACAACAAGGCAGAAACACATGAAGGACACACGGACTTCGTGTCCGGAGATCAGGGTGGGGGGATAAGAATCAGAGCAGTTCAGCAATCAGGGCGTGAGCTTTGTGGGCAGGTATTTAATCGGCTATGGTATTCATAGGTACGACGTTGCGCCTGACTCTTATAGATGAGTTTACGCAACTGCCGGCACAAAAACAACTCTTTTACTACGTCACACAATAAAAACCTTTACTTCGGCGAAATCATTTCGCTATCGAATTGATTGATTTCCACGTCGAAAAAAGGGGATAACTGCCTATAATCAGGAAACATAGCAACAGAAACCGATTTTTGAGTGATTTTTTAACGTATTGTAAAATATACCGTTAGAAGAAAAACACCGAGACCTCGTTTTTTCCTGACATGAAAAACAGTCAAAAACACGTGTATTGCATTATATATCAATACGTTAACTACTTCCCCGCAACCAAACGAGCCCTGGATGTTGTGTAACTCGTTCATTTTCGGTAAGATAGAGATGAGCTCAATCGGTAAAATCAGCTCTTTGTCCCTTGGCATCACTGATTTTCGCACGAGCCCTGGATTTTGCTCTGGGAGCCCTTGCCAGACAAGGGTTTCCAGAGGTACCCTTTTGATATAATCGCACTCGCAGAGTATTGCGACTGAGCGCGTAGAGTTCATCCGGGTCGACCCATCCGACGCTTTTGATATAATCGCACTCGCAGAGTATTGCGACAGATAGATTGTCGAAGACGAGACGATTAGATGAAATAGCTTTTGATATAATCGCACTCGCAAAGTATTGCGACAACGACTCTTTCTCCGACGAGGGCTTCGAGGTCCGGATCTTTTGATATAATCGCACTCGCTGAGTATTGCGACTCGTGGTTGTATGTCAGGGACAATACACTGATTCCCTGCTTTTGATATAATCGCACTCGCAGAGTATTGCGACAATACGGGGTACGGGTAAGGCTTGGTCACAACCCTTCTCTTTTGATATAATCGCACTCGCAGAGTATTGCGACGAGATCAGGATACTGTCTCTCCAGCACGAACTCCAGGCTTTTGATATAATCGCACTCGCAGAGTATTGCGACTTGAGACCTGAATGCAACCCGGGATTTGCCGGTGCGAAGCTTTTGATATAATCGTACTCACGGAGTCTACAGGAAATGCTGATTGGTGATTTTTGAATGCGGAGGGAAAGAGAAAAAGGAGGACCTGCTGCAACTAATTCACAGAAAGAACCAACATGGTTATGGCAGATGCGGGTGTTCCCGCTGGCCTGATTGTTGGGATCGGGCAGGCACGGGGGCCTGCCCCTACGGGGAAGTGTTGACGCAAAGCAGGCGGGCAAAACAATGAGGGACGTTGTGTAGTAGCTCAACCAAAGCAAGGACGTTGACCGCAACACTCTTTTATACCTCGTGTCCCGGATACGTTACGCCTGAAGCTTCATCGGTGGAGAAACGGTGAAACCCTGCGGCTACGTTTTTCGCTGTTTCCGCAGGATCTGATAGACTGCGCTCGTGGTGACTCCCAGCTGGCGGGCTGTTTCCGCAAGTGAAAGTCCGTACTCCTGAACAAACCGTGTTGCGAGCTGTTTCCGCATTTCCGGCAGCGGTTTCATACG
>Ga0272443_10006227_pt1 | contig 11914 bp, 8 predicted proteins | sample SSMAcet12_FD_193581 | JGI IMG/M metagenome (GOLD analysis project Ga0272443, IMG submission 193581) | Marine sediment archaeal communities from Little Sippewissett salt marsh, Falmouth, MA, United States - SSM-Acet-12 | ecosystem: Environmental > Aquatic > Marine > Wetlands > Sediment ... | reverse complement strand
CACCATCAACTGAATATTTTGCCAGGAACCCCCATGTGCAATCGATATCTTCAGTGGGCAGAATCATCTCATCCGGACCGGGATCAAAGTCCACCGGTTCCCCCCCCATACCGACTATATAAATTCCACCGTCCGTGTCCATGCAGATATCCGTCAAAAGTGTGCCGTTAGTCAAACCGCTTCCGGTACTGGAATCCCATCCTGTATAACCCTGCTTACCAATATAAGTCACCCATTCGACGGAGGGTTCTATTGTATAATCCGGTCTTCGCATGACGGCTCCGGCTTCCATCACCGGGTCATTTTTACCAATACGGATGAATTCACCACTTGTAAGATAGATCACACCCTCGGAGTCGGTTGCGACCGATGCGAATCTTCTCTGGGCCTCCCATATCCTCGTTTCGACCATATTTCCGAACTGGTCCAGTTTAATCAGCGCCGGTCTATACTCTTCTGTCGTGTAGTACCCTCCATCACCGGCTTGATCCCCGGTGTTCTCATCGGGTAGTTCGCGCTCGTAACGTTCAATATCGATTGTATCAGGATCTGAAAAAGTTCCCTGCAGATAAACAATATCCCCGGGATCTACCTCGATCGTATTCACAACCGAGTGGACACCCCAGATATGATCGTATTCGAGTTCAAGTTGATTATCGAAGCACGCTATAAACGCCTGGTCGCTTCGCCCCCAGCAGCATCCACCCATCGGGTAACTTTCTATACCGGAACCCGCGATCAGCACTCGTCCGGATGAATCGGTCGCTATGTCGTTTATCTGGTGATCCAGGTGACTGTCGCGCCAGATTCCGGAATCTGAGAAATTACCTTCGGGATCAAGTTTTACGATAAAGATATCCGAATTATTGCCTGTCGGCTCTTCCATGCAGGTCTCATCCGACGGATCAAGGTCGATAACCTGCTTGAGCTGCCCGGCAATGAATAAATTGCCCTCACTGTCTGCCGCTATCCGCGGAATGTTAACATCAGGCGTCCAGTCCCACACTCTCGACCAGATGTAGGTCCCGTCCGGGCTGAATTTACTCACATAAACATTATATCGGAAAGTCTCGAAAACATCCTCGCCGGGACCGGGATCAAGGTCCGGTGTGCCATACTCCAGTGTCCCCGTGACATAGAGATTCCCCTGCCCGTCCTGGCATGCATCGGTGATCCTGTGATTGCTTCCGAACCCGTGCACATATTCTCCGTCGGGATTAAGCACAAGGGTCACCATGTTGTAGCGGTCCACTGCCTCAAAGATGTCCTGATCATCACCGGGGTCCATGTCGAACGAAGCTGTCACCGATCCGGTGATCATCAGGTTACCGTCCGGGGTGAATCCGGAATGATGACATGTGAACCCGACCGGATTATCCCATGTTCGAACCCACATCGTGTTTCCCATTTCATCAATTTTCAGAACAACCAGGCAGTAACCACCATCAAGCGAAACCACGTAATCGCGTCCCGGGTCGACATCACTCTGCGCGTCAGCCATTCCGATGAGATAAACACTACCTCGTTCGTCAATAAGTGATTTCCTGTAATGGACGCCGTAGTCAAAAGTGATGATATCGTCACCCGCGCGGAGTGAAACGCCACTCCAGTCGGAATTCTGTCCGGCGAGCACGTTTAACGTGCCAGCACAGCCGGTGATCAGCAACAGGGTGACTGCAGAAGTAAAAAACAGGATAGACAGCCATTTAATACCTGGGTTCATCCGGATCGTTCACTCCCTCTTTCAGCGCAATGTTACGTAATATGTAAAAATTCCAGGTTCGCCGTTTATCCCCGACCGAATTCCATGCAATATGCCTGTGCGTATATGACCAGTTCTTTATTTAATTTGTTCGAATCCAGTCACCATTTATCATGGTGAATCCTGCCCTCGTTGTACCTGTTAGGATCAGGCTTTGATTCATCGGGATGCCCTATCGGAATAAGCGCAAGGGGCAGAATTTTCTCCGGCAGTCCAAAAAGGCTGCTGATACCCTCGACCCTCTCTCCTCTCGGGTAAACACCAAGCCATACCGCACCCAACCCGAGTCCGTGAGCAGCAAGTAGCAGGTTTTCTGTCGCAGCGGAACAGTCCTGCACCCAGTAGCCCGGATACTTCTCCGCCGACGTATCCCCGCAGACAAGTATCGCGACCGGTGCATTCTGTATCATCTTCGAGTACGGATGCACCTCGGGAACCTTGTCGAGAATTGCACGGTCGCGGATTACTATAAAGTGCCACGGTTGCTGGTTTCCAGCCGACGGCGCGTACATCGCGGCTTTCAGGATTGTCCGGATGTCCTCATCGGACACATCCTTATCAGTGTACTTCCTGATACTTCGTCTTGTGAAAAGACCTTCTATCGTCTCCATTGTTCCTCCTCGCGAATTTTCATCAAATTGTTATATGACTGAAATTTGAATTTAAACTACAGCCCATATAATAACAGAAATCCACGGGGCCCCCATGGATATGTTAAGGCCTGAAAAATTTCAGGGGGATTTTACTTTAACTAAAAAGGAAAAAGGGAGACCCGTCCCGTGTACGTAGGTCTCCCTCCACCTTCCATGGAGGTTACCCTCCACATTAGGATTTTCCCTTACGGGAATTATTATTCCCGCGGGATTGGTGAACTCATTTGGGAATTATCCTCGTTTTTGAAATCACAGTTTATCTTCCGGCCTTAATCTCCAGTTTGCTATCCCGATGCGTTCTGGGATTTCTCCCTTCCCGCAACGTGATAACTGTATGGATTTCCGGCGTTCTGAATTTTTGTAATTTCTTTCAACCGGTTTTCTGTTTCCATGGCGGGATCCTCTTCCGGCTCGGGATTTCTCCGTTGCCTTCGGGGATTTTTATGGAATTTACTCGCCGGTCGTGTCCTGATGGTATCTCCATTCGGCATCCGGTTCCATTTCAGGATTAATCACCGTTCGGGACCAGGTCCGTCACGATTTTTTCACCTTCCACTCTTCCATCAACCGGATTTTGATATTCCTTCAGGTGAGGTTATATCCCTCCTTGAGTTCGCACTCTTCCCGGGACTTTCACCCGGCTAAGGTGCATTATCACCGTTTCAATTTACTTTTATTATTTTTTCAGGGAGTGCGCAATAGGCAGCAGCAATAAAAATTAACACGTAATTTAATAATCAGTCATGTGATAGTTTTCACAATCCCGTGTCTCTTTTCAACATCCTGTAACTGCCTTGAACAGTGGCGCAGAGCAGGTTGAGGGGCCGATAATCCGGGTGACTACATAATAGTGCGGTTAACAATAATTTTTTGAAAAAAATTAAAAAAAGGGAGACTACCGTCAGGTCGTCTCCCTCCACCTTCCATGAAGACTTTCATCTCCATTTCGGATTATTCCCGCTGGAACCGAAGTTCGCCTGGGAATTACTCCATCCGGGGCCCCTTCACGGAGTATGTCTCCTTCGGGAATAGTTATCCGGTTCCGGGTTTGTCGCCTTCGAGAGATTGCTCCCTCACCGGCTCTTCGCCCGGCCCCGGAAGGTCAGTCCTTCCGGAGATCTGTTCTGGTCAGCTTCCGGACTTCACCCGGGTCTTCCAGTCCTGACGGGATTGCTCCTGCCCTGGCTGTCGGTCCCGGGGAAGCTGTCGGCAGCTTCCCGGAACATCCTCCTTCAATGATTCCGTTTCCATATCGTGGCCTCGGAAGCCCCCGGATTGCTCCGGTTACCGCCGTGGTCCGCGAAAGGATCGGATATCCTTTCGGGAGGTTTCCTTCCGGGATCGGTTTCCATCGTATGGGATTCCGCTCCTCGGCGGAATTGCTTCCGCTCCGGTGCGTCATCCCGGATGGTAACGTCGTCCGGGAAGGAAGTCTCTCGTATCGGGATGGTTTCGCGACCTGCGACTCCGGGGCTACCAACGGGCGAACCCGCAAGTTTTACCTTCATCACGTGCCGGAAGGTTATCCCCTCCGAGAGATCCCTTAACCGTTTTGCTGGATTCTCGGTATCAGCCGGGTTAACCGTCCGGGATTGCTCCCTTCCGGCCTCCCCCTCCGATGTTGAGAACTCAACCGGTTCGGGGACTTCCGTCGTGGTTTCCACCCCATCCTGAGAATATTTCCTTCCGAGGATTACTCCCCATCTGGTTTCATCTCATTTTGGAACCTTCAACCAGTCCGGAACTCGCCGCTCGGGGAATTTCACCCTCCGCGACTTCCCGAGTCTTTTCCCGGGGCTTTCACCCGGCGAAGGCTCTCGGGCTTTCTTAATACGCTTATAACTGATTTGATGCAGGATTGCAACAGATTCTGATATGAATCTTTCCACAACCTTTCCACACATTCCACACATCTACTAACAGCCCTGTATCCCCTTTGAATAGAGGGCTTCAGGACATCGCTGGATTGTTTCACCGGGATCATTCCTCACGATTCGTGTGGTTTTTCACTTGACATGTAATTACGATCCCATTAATCCCTGACTTCCTCGATTATATCCATCAGCACATTGAAAAACCTGTCCCTTGCATGCACCTCACGCCACGGGCAGTGTCCGCACTTTTCCAGTAGAATAAACCTGAAGTCCCGAACCCGCATGGCAAGCGGGATTCTCACCCCATCGGCAGGATGTGGATCGTAATCGCCATGAATTGCAACCACCGGACACTCGACCATGCCTGCCAACTCAAGGAGTTCTCCGCTCGCGCGCATTCCCGCGGCTTCGGTCCACACTTTTTCAAATATCTCCCCTCCACCGGTATCGATTTTTACATCGTTCCCTTCATCCGGTAACCTTTCGTAATAGTCCGTTTTCGAAACAAGTTCCCCGATTCTTTTAAGTAACCTGTCCTTATCATCAGGACCGGCACCGACAATTCTTTCCGGTAACGACTGGAACTCCTCACGATCCGATACGTTTAACCTCGAAATTCTCTTTTCATGCGTTTCCGCGCCATGCTTTTCCTCGAATCCACCGCTACTCACAAGAATGAGTTTTGAAACAAGGCCCGGATATCTCGCGGCTGCAATTAAACTCAGCCACGCGCCCCATGAGTAACCGATCAGAATCGCCGGGATGTTCGCATTCGCAACAAGGATGTCTTTAAGTTCATCAACCTGCCGATCGACCGAATCGGCAGTCTGGAGCGGTTCGAGAACTCCATAATGTTCTGAAACGACATGCGCGACAGGAGCCATCTCGCCCGCTGCACCGGGCCCGCCATGCACCACAGCGATGTTGTAAGGGGGGGCACCGTATTTTCGTGGATTGAGCATACCAGGTCAATTTTACACGGTTAAATCGCAATTCACAGCAGCCACAACTTATTCAAATTGTTAAGGATATCCCTTCCCCTTGAAATTCGGGACCGAAACCGCTTTAATAGCCATTCCCCGGATGATTATCAAGCCGGGCGTGCTGTAGTCCCTGATAACGGCCACGATGTAATCCATAGCGGGCGGAGTTGGAGGAAATTTCCATGTTGATGCCTTACAAAGTCGAACCGTACGAGGATTTCACTATCCCCGAGAATCGCAAAGCGATGGAAGCCGCCCTGAAGAAGGTCGAGAGCGAACTTGGTCGCGAGTACCCGATCATCATCGGCGGCAAGAAAATCACGACGAAAGACAAGATCACCTCGTTCAACCCGTCGGACACCGAGCAGGTAATCGGTCATGTTTCTAAAGGTGAAGTGAAGCATGCCGAGATGGCGCTCGAAGCCGCCTGGAAAGCTTTCGACGAGTGGAAGACCATCCCGTGGGAGGTCCGCGCCCGATACCTTCTCGCGATCGCCAAGAAAATGCGCGATCGCAAGATGGAGCTTGCCGCATGGATGATTTACGAAGAGGGCAAGAGCTGGATAGAAGCAATAGCCGATACCGCCGAAGCGATCGACTTCCACGAGTTCTATGCCCGCGAAGCGATCCGCATGTCGGGCGTTGCAGGAACACACGAGGTAACGCCGTATCCCGATGAGCAGAACGAACTTTACTACATCCCGCTTGGAGCGGGTGTAGCGATTCCGCCGTGGAACTTCCCGCTCGCGATCATGAGCGGAATCACTATCGCTCCGGTTGCCGCGGGTAACGCTGTTATTCTGAAACCCGCATCGACCGCCCCGGTCATTGCCGCGAAGTACATGGAGATCTGCGAGCAGTGCGACATCCCGCCGGGAGTTATCAACTACCTGCCGGGACCGGGTGGCGCAGTCGGTGACCACCTTGTGAAGCATCCCAAAACCCGCTTTATCGTATTCACCGGATCGATGGAGGTCGGCCTTCACATCAACCAGGAGGCCGCGAAGCACCGTGACGGCCAGATCTGGCTCAAGAGGGTTATCCTCGAGATGGGTGGCAAGGACTTCATGGCGATCGACGACAACTGCGACATCGAGGTCGCAGCCCAGAGCATCGTGGCAAGCGCGTTCGGATTCCAGGGCCAGAAGTGCTCCGCCGGAGGTCGCGCGATTGTTCATAAGAACGTCTACGATGAAGTACTCAAGCGTGCTGTCGAAATTACAAAGGGCCTCAAGGTCGGAAACCCCGTCGAGTACGGCGTACACAATGGTGGCGTGATCGATGAAGCCGCGCAGGAGAAGATCCTGAGCTACATCGAGATCGGAAAGAAGGAAGGGAAACTGATGTGCGGCGGTAAGAAGCCGAGGGGTTCCAAGGGTTACCAGATCGAGAACACCATCATCGCCGACATAAAACCGAAGGCACGTCTCGCGCAGGAGGAAATTTTCGGCCCGGTCGTGGCTTTCATCAAGGCCAGGAATTTCAGCCACATTATCGAGATAGCGAACAACACCCAGTATGGTCTCACCGGAGCGCTTGTTACCAACAACCGTAAAAACCTCGAACGTGCACGACAGGAGCTTCACTGCGGAAACCTGTACTTCAACAGGAAATGCACCGGCGCGCTTGTCGATGTCCAGCCGTTCGGCGGGTTCAACATGAGCGGTACCGACTCCAAGGCCGGTGGACGCGACTACCTGCTCCTTTTCTCGCAGGCGAAGAGTGTCGCGGAACGATTCATCTGAAGTTTTAAAAGTAAATAAGGAATTTCAAAGCTCCCGGATATTCCGGGGGCTTTTTCATTTACAATATCCACCATGCCATCTAAACGAAACCCGCTTACCGGAAATCCCGAGCCGGAAAATCTGAAATTTTTTCTGGAACACCTGCCCGGTGAGATTACCGTCATCAATGAGAACGATGTAATCCAATTCTACACCCTCAGTGATCCACCGATCTTCTCACGCACACCGGATATAATCGGTACCGATGTCCGCGACTGCCACAGTCCCGATTCACTTCCCGCGATAGAACGTATGATAACGAAATTCAGATCGGGCGAGAACGACATCGCGGAATCATGGTTCCGAAAAGGAAACATGTATATACACACACGCTACATCGCACTTAGAGACGATGAAGGGAACTACAGGGGCATGATGGAATTCGTGCAGGATGTCACCCGCGTCAGGAAGTTCAGAAAAGATCAGAGGGAATCGCTGTTCGATCCGGAGTGATCGATAACTCGCATCGGCTGTCCGTGACAGCCGTACGTCGTACACCGCCCGTTCGCATCCCAGCATTCCGCATGATGCGGTATCTCGCATTCCGAACAGACATAAATATTCGACCCGGGCTTGATCGGCGTCTGGCAGTACGGGCAGGTCTTACCGATCAGCGCTGGATTATATGGAAGCGTGTCGACCGGGGCCGCGGTAAGTACAATCTCGATTTCATCGGACGAATCATCGTCATAGAACCGGTCATCGTAGTCATGGGAATAATAGTCCTCCGCGTCATAATACTCCGGTGTAACAAGAATCCTCGGAAGCAGTCCGTATCGATCCAGCCCGAGATAATATGTGTTGAGTATCTGGAACCTGATACCGACAATCGTCAGGACAATTATGGTAACGGACTGAAGGAATGGAGATGGCAGTGTCTCGAGCCTTGCGGTGAATTCGTCATTCCGTGATAAAAATAAAAGAACACAGGTCACGATATGCATCGCGCCCGCGAGCGACGAATAAAATATGATGGTTCCCTTGGGCCTGAAGACTGAAACGATAAGATTGAAGGCAATTAGAAGAAACATCCAGAAATAAGACAGGCCCTGACCCGCGAGCCCTTCAATAAGTGAAAAAATGTAAAGCCCCAGGCCGTAACCCGACGCAAGAAGTCCGACCACCGGCACCAGCGCGAAACTGATCGCGATGGCAATCGACAGAAAGACAACTGTGAACGATTCCATTTCCAGACCATAGGGAAGAAAAACGAAGAGGCCGGTCAGAAAGAAGGTCAGCCTGTAGAACCTGTACCCTAAGAACAGAAACATAAGCCCAACGAGGAAAATCGCGATTAACCAGAAATCATGCTGGCTTATCAGGTTGTACAGGGGGTCGATATACATCAGAGAAAAATGTATGCCAGGAATGACATATTTGTCGGACCGCAGATTTTATTTCTCACTCAATTATACATCCATTGAGACATAGAGGGGCTGGCCGTGGCAGCAGTAAATCGTGCAGGGAGGTAATGTGTAAGGATTAAAAACAGGCAGGATTGCCTTTTTCTCAGCATAGTTATCTGGTACAATTTATATAAAGATGAAAACATCTTAAATAAATGGATTCTAAGTATTACAACATAGAGGTGAGTCAGTGAAATGCAGGTCAATGCTCTGGGTGATCGCAAACGCATTATGCATAATCTGCCTTCAGTCATGCTCAGGCGGGGATCCGGTTAAAGTTGATGCGATTCTACCTGGCATACAAGAGCAAAGCGCAGAGCGAGGGGAATCCAATCATTATCTTTGGGCTTACAACCTGGTTTATGTGAATCCTTCGGAAAACGAGTTCGAAATAATTCCCGTTCGGCAGGTTGCTATCCACTGGAACATCGTTATATTCCTCGAACAAACTCCGTGCGCCAATTGCCTGAAAATAATAGGAATCACTCCTTCCTGGTCGGGAACTTCGCTTGTCACCATTATGCTCACCCATCCGTTCGATAATCCCAACCTGACCGGATTCGATGTGCGCGGCATCACGATGTTTTCGGGAAGTTTCAGCTTTCCCAATGCCGGTCTTAACACACCGGATCGTTTTCTCGGCGATGGAGAGCTTGTAAACGCGGACGGATACACGACCCTTTACAATTTCACAACCGCCGGGTCGGGCCTTGCGGGGCTCCAGGGATACATCAAAGGGAACCTCGCCACCGCAACCCCTCCGGATGCCCTTTTGAACGGCTATAAACGACTCATTTCAGGCGGTAATGAAAACACTCGAAACGCATTTTTTACTGATTATGAAAAAATGTTCACCTTCGATATCGACATGCCTGATGGACCCTTCGTACTGGGCTACGCTGTTGATGTATCATGGGCTCCACCGATTAATAAACCTGTCGAAGATCCGATGACTGATTTTGGCCCCAATGCGAACTGCCCGGAGCCGTGGAAAATCGAAGTCGTCGATATCGGGCCGGGGCTTGCACCTGAAGGTGGGACGACAATACTTCAAATTGATGTTTATGACTGGCAGGGGAAGGACGATGCGCATCCGGTCATAGTCGAATGCCCGGAGCTGTTCGATGGTGAAATCGAGGGAACGTGGGTATCCGATGAGGATGGTTTTACTCGATATGAAGCCGAGATAGAGAACGCCAAACTGGCTCCCATGGGTGATTATCATTGCCTTGTGAGTAAGGAAGCCAAGGAGAACGATCCGATAAATAAACCGTGGCTGGACCTGACCGCATATCTTGTGTTCCCGGCTAAGGTTGGGTGGTTAGAAGGTTTTCCTGTCGATGTCACCCCACCTTTATTGAATTTCAGTTCTAATCTGGTAGTTGTGGACGGCGACTACGGCTACATTGCCCGCGGTGACCTCGGATTGCATATTTATGACCTTTCAGATCCTGTTAATCCGGTCCTGATCAACATGTTCGATACACCTGGTTCTGCCAATAAAGTCGTGCTGTCAGGAGGTTACGCATACGTCGCGGACGGGGATTCGGGATTGCAGATAATCGATATCAGTACACCCGAATCGGCTTTTACAGTCAGTTCTGTCGTTACGCCTGGTTCTGCCGAAACATTCGTGCTATCTGGAAGTTACGCGTATGTACTGGATGAAAACCTCCAGGTAATCGATATCGATCCGCCGGAGTTGGCTTACCTGGTCAATTCAGTCGCTACACCTGGTTCAGCCACAAAAGTTGAAGTGTCGGGAGGGTATGCTTATGTATCGGATGGAGACCTCCAGATAATCGACATCGACCCGCCGGAATCGGCCTCCATCGTCAATTTTATCGAGCCGTATTTTTACTTTGAGGGATTCACGGTGTCGGGAGATTACGTCTACATCCAAAGCCACAGTAAAATTCAGGATTATAGTTGTTCACTTCAGATATTCGATATCCAAACTCCGGAATCGGCTAATGAGGTAAAAAATGATGTACAGGGTGGACGATTTGAAAGTGAAATCACGGTATCGGGAGGCTATGCGTATGTCGGGCAGGAATTTTTCGGACTCAGGATAATCGATATCGACCCGCCTGAGTCTGCCTGCACTGTCGGTTCAGTTGTGTTGTCCACATATGCAATCTCATTGTCTGGAAATCTTGCGTACGTAATAAGCAGCAACGGATTATGTGTTATCAACATTGAGTTGCCGGAATCTCCTTACCTGGTCAGCTCAGTCGATACGCCTGGTACATGCGGTGGAATCACGCTATTTGAGGATTATGCGTATATCAATAATACTACAGGGATTCAGATTATCAGTATTGAACCCCCGGAATCAGCTTATTTTGCCAGTTCTATCGAAAATGTTTTTCATGTCGATGTACTCTCGGAATCAGAAGATTACATGTATGTTATTGGCAGCGGTGGTGTTTTCCAAATAATCGATATTGATCCGCCTGAATCGGCGTATGTTCTTAAAACCCTCGATATAGAATATGATGCCCTTGGAGTCGTAGTGACGGGTGATTACGCCTACTTCACGAATTCTTTCGGTCTTCATATTATCGACATCAACCCGCCGGAATCGGCTTATATTGTCAATTCAGTCGATACACCCGGTTATCCCATGGACCTCGTTGTAGCTGGTAACTACGCCTACATCGCAGACAGTGATTCAGGACTTCAAATAATCGACATCGATCCACCTGAATCAGCTTACATTTTAAACACGGTCGAGACGCCTGAGTCCGCACGGGGTGTCGCGGTGTCGGGGGATTATGCATATATCCTGGAATCTGTGGGATTGCATCCGGAACTCAATATTGTTGATATCAATCCGCCGGAATCGGCATACATAATCAAATCAGTCGAGGTGTGGTGGTATTCCAGCGCGGTGGAAGTATCGGGAGGCTACGCATACGTGACGGACGGGAACCCGTTCACCAACGGTGGATCGATCAAGATTATCGACGTCGACCCGCCCGAATCCGCTCACATTATCTCCTCAGTCACCATTCCATATGACGGCTACGGGTTCGCCATATCGGGCGGATACGCTTACATCGCGTGCCACTATAGTTACATCGATCACTACTCGGAGCTCGCGATAGTCGATATCGACCCGCCATTCTCCGCCCACCATGTCAGCTCGTTCGATACAGGAATGTATGTTGAATCGGTTGCGGTATCAGAAGGTTACGTATACGTCGGGTGTCAGGTAACCGGCCTCAGCATACTCAAACTTTGGTAAAGTCATAGCACTGCTTTGGTTTTGTGGACCAGCTTAATTTTAACTGGATGTTATAATGAGTATATAAAGTGAGACCGCGGCGGAAGTCGCTTTTTCGGGTGACGTATTCCGACAAGTGAATTTTACCCGTGAAAGTCTTTCATTTCGCCGAATTCACTTCCACAAGTCTCCGCTTTTTCTTCCGCTGGTAGTAATGCTCACG
>Ga0272443_10006225_pt1 | contig 11919 bp, 10 predicted proteins | sample SSMAcet12_FD_193581 | JGI IMG/M metagenome (GOLD analysis project Ga0272443, IMG submission 193581) | Marine sediment archaeal communities from Little Sippewissett salt marsh, Falmouth, MA, United States - SSM-Acet-12 | ecosystem: Environmental > Aquatic > Marine > Wetlands > Sediment ... | reverse complement strand
CTAAATTTGACATTTCTTTATCAATATTGACATGGGTTTCACCGGAGAAGTATATCTCAGGCCTTGGTATATCAGCTTCTTCTACCTCACCCTTTACATCGCCTTCATCAGGTTTGCCAAGAGGTATATGTAAGCTATCTGTAGTTTCACCTTTTGTAACTAATTCTGGATCGTGGAAAAACTCCTCGAACTTCACTGCTTCGGGTCTATAATGTGGTGATGTGGCATTTGCGATATTTTTAGATATCGTATTTTGCCTTAATGCATAAGTATCCAAAGCACGGTTATACAAAGGCAGCCGATTTCTGAATAAGAAGTCCCTATATATCAATTCTTGCTCAATAATTTAATTATTAATTTATTTTTCACTCCATATAACAAATTAAGTGCCAAAGATATCTCAAAACAATAACAAAAATGCAGATTATGCAAATCGCGATTCACCATATATATTTTGGCGGAATCTTATCTGATTATATATCAATGTTTTATTCCATTTAGCATTATGAGTTGTAGAGATAGCAAGGGATCATTTAAAATTCTTATAGAAGTTTTATGAATTAATCACTAATAAGTATTTTCAGAAAAGCATTGAATTATTTCAAGGTTTATCTGGCTATTATTCCACAATGGATATAATTCTCCAACATCAATATACAAATGGTGAATATTAGACAATCTCATTTGTCAATAATATCAATTGCCATTCTCTGAATTAGAGCAATGGAATTCTGGGAAGAACTTTTTAATATCTCATCAGTTTTGGTAAGTAACATCAGTGCTTTGTCAATTTCGCTTGGTTTATATTTGCCAAGTGCTTCTAAGTATTCAGGTAGGAAATATGGACTAATTCCTACTTCTCTCGCAAGATCGAAATTATTCATATTTCTTCCTGCGAGTTCGAGCAACTTCCATAAAATCACAAAATACCTTGAAACCATAGTCATTATTAGCATTTCCTGATTCTTTTTATTAGCCAGCATATTCTCAATTATTAGTAACGATTGTTTCATATCTCGCTTACCAATGGCTTTCTGTAGCTCGAAAACGTTGTAATCATGGGAAACTCCAACTACGAATGATATATCGTGGAGTTCGATTTGTTTTTTGTTTTTAACATAAATAATTGCCTTCTCCAATTCATTGCTGACAGATCTTAAGTCTTGGTTCGTTTGAGCTATCAAAAACTCAACTGCCTCGGGAGTTATAGCTTTTCCACCTTTTTTTGCCAATGCTTTGATCCAAGTAGGATAACTTGATTCATACATTTTTGGATACTCAATCCAATCATAATCTTTCAATAATATATCAAAAGGAAATTTAGCTGCTTTCAATATCTTATTAATATTTGTAGTTTTATTGCCTTTCTTTGCATTTGCGAATCCATTTAATTTATCATAGTTAGTTTTTAAGATTAATACTGTAGTTTCTTGTGGGGATTGCAAATATTTTTCGAATGATTTAAACTCTGCATTTATCTTACTGCTTCTCAGGGAACACATCTTCTCGAAGTTTTTTACAACGACTACCCTTTTATCCGACATAAATGGATATGACAAGCAACTATCAACTACTGTTTTTATCTTTGTATTATCTCCATCAAGCACTTCGAAATCGAATTCATTTTTTCTGTCAGGAAACATTGATTTGATCAGCTTTGAGTAATCCGATTCTAAAAGATACTCTTCTTCACCAAACATTAATAATATTGATGGATAAGCTTTTTTCTCGATTATTTGGTCTATATTCTTAAGCATATTTTTATTTTTCTAAGCTTTCAAAAACTTTCTCTATTTTTTCTAATACTATCTGTTTATTTGCTGGCTTTAAGATAATATCTGAAATACTCAATTTTATCAAACTAGTAAATAGTTGAGCATTATTCAAAGCGGTACTAGCAATAACAGGTATTTCAGCAGTTTTAGGATTACTACGAATTTTTTTCAGTGCAGTATATCCATCCATTACAGGCATTTGCATATCAAGAATTATTAGATCGGGCAGATTGTTATTACTAAGAAACTCGAAAGCAACTTTGGGATTTTCAGCTTCCACAATCTTTGCTTTGAAAGCAGATGATATCATCTTACTGAAATACTTTCGATATCCCACTTCATCATCAATAATAAGAACCATATATTTTGAATAATCCATAATAAATATACCTGCCTAAATCAAGATATAAAAACAAATAAAAAAAATTTACTTCATCACTAATATTTTTTTAGGTATTTCACCAACTTCAGCAAATCTAATCATCATTTTTTTCATACCCTTAGTTATATGCTCTCCTTTTGCAGCGATTAGCAAGCCAGCCCGAGTGAAATAATCATCAGCTATAACCATACCTTCCTCCACTTTATTCAACTGTATTCTCCATACAGTTTTTTTGATCAGCTCCCCCCATTCCTTTCTTGCATTTTCGCAGAATATATCAACAACACGAGTATCAAATAGAGAAGAAGATTTAACGTTGAGGTACTCTATAGAATTAGTAAGCCGATTCTCTCGTGATTTTAGGTATTGCTGGGCGTTGTATGTTTTATCAAGTAATCTTTTAGGTCTTTTGAATACTAAGTTATGAAACATATCCACTACAGCAATAATAGCTGCCCCTGGAATTATTTCCTTTCCTTCCAGTTTATTTGGAAACCCGCTCCCATCGAGTCTTTCATGATGCTGAAGAATTATCTTGCTGATATTGTCAAAGTTTGGATGTTGCTTCAATATCTGATAACTAACATAAGAGTGGTTTTTATAAACATCAAGCTCGGCAGGAGTCATTTCAGCAGTGAACTTAGCTAACATTCTACTTTCGTAGCCAATTTTTCCAATATCGTGAAGTAATCCTGCAGTTCTTATCTCAAAGATATCCGTATCGGACATTCCTAACTGCGAAGCAACTTCGGCTGACCAATGAGCAACAAAGCGAGAGTGACTGCCTTCATAAAACCTCCTCTCGTTTAATGCTGCTAAATCGCCCAGTACCTGGATAGCTTGATAAAAACTATTTGCAGCAATTTCGCTAATACTATCTAAGGAATCTTCAAGTTCTTCAATGTATTGTTTTTTAACAGCCAATTCTGAAAAGTATTCATCTGAATAATCTATTTCCTCTTCTTCATGGGTTATATCAGATTCATCAAAGCTTTTCAAATTCTCAATTTCCTCAGAATCAATATCCTCAATGACTTCATCCTCAGAGAATTCATCGTTTTCTAATATATCGTTGTTGATTTCCATAGTGTTATTAATTATTGACCGATACTTACTCTTTGTGGTTGATTAACTTCAAAACCAAGAAAACGCTTAGCAATCTCAAAAAATGTAGAAGGGACATCAGATACAAAAAATTCAATGCGTGGCTTTAATAAGAATTCATTCTGCTCATTCGCTAAAAGTACCATTTCAGCCAAAGTCCTGATAGAATTCACAGCAGCATGTTCACCAGAATCTATTAAGACAATACCTGGTAGTAATTTGTTGATCAGTTCGCTAAGCAAAGGATAATGAGTACACCCCAGAACAAGTGTATCAATTTCAGTTTCTCTTAGTGGCTCTAAGTATTCCTTAGCTATTAGCTCTGCTGCGGGATGTCTGATCCAACCCTCTTCTACAATCGGAACAAAAAGTGGACAGGCGTGAGAATGTACTTCTACACTATTTGGCTTTGTTAAAGACTTTATGGCATTAGCATAAGCATCGCTGCTTATAGTAGCTCTTGTACCGATTACACCAATATTTGCATTATGAGTTGCTCTTAAAGCCGCCCCTGCAACAGGCGTAATCATATCAATAATTGGAACATCTGCCACTTGCTTTACTTGCTCTAAAGCTATTGACGAAGCAGTATTGCAGGCAACAACAATTAGTTTCACTCCCTTGTCCAATAGAAACTTAGTGCATTGGCGGGAATACTCCTGAACTGTTTCAGAGGATTTATTGCCATAAGGCACTCTTGCTGTATCACCAAGATATATATATTGCTCGTATGGGAGAAAGCGTATAAATTGCTTTAGTACGCTCAATCCACCAATCCCGGAATCAAAAAGCCCTATTGGCATATTGTTATTATTATGTTTCATTTCGTTACCATATTTATAAAAATTCAAGATAATAAAGAAACAGGATATACGAAACTTTTAAGTTTTATATATCCTGATAATCAATTATAAACAATAAACTGCTCAAGGCATCAATATTCTTTATAGAATTTATTTCTATAATCATTTATCTCAGCGTTTTTCTTAATGGTGTTGAACCATTGGAAATAAGCTGATTGAATAGCTTTTTGCTGCATTTTGCTTAACTCAGCTGCTAAATTTTCCTGTATTTGCTGAGCTGAAGGGGTGTTTTTGTTTAATACCTGAACTATATAATAACCTCTTTCTCCTTTGATAGGAGCAGAAATCTTACCAACTGGCTGATTGAAAACTTCGGTAGTAAATGCAATATCGCGACCAACCTTAGGTACAGTACCATTCATCAATACCTCAACTGCTGATCCAATTTGTAGCGTAGGATCTTCAGTATTAAAACGCGATAATGAATCAAGTGACTTGACTTTTGAATAGACTTCTTTTGCTCTTGGCTCAAGTAAATCAATCTTTTTCTGATCTAATATATTAGAAACAATTTTTTCACGCATGAAGTCTAATGGTGCTAATCCCTTAGGCATTGCTTCAACGAGCTGAGCAACAATGATACCATAATTATCCATTTCCATAGGACCTAAGAGATTACCAATCTCCAACTCAAATGCTTTAGCAGATAAATATAATGATCCCAAAACTGGTTGAGATATGCTAAAGAATTGTGTTTCTCTGGCTGGTCTTTCATACTTAGCGGCAGCACTATCGAAACTCATTCCTTCCTCCAGATCGAGTTGGAATTCTTTAGCTTCGCGAGCAATACGTTTGCGTGTCATTCTGGAAACAGTAGGAGATATTTTTATTTCGCTATATGAAATCTCTTCGCTTTTCTTATCCTCAACATATATGATGTGGTATCCAAATTGAGATTCTACTGGGCCAATAATTGAGCCAACTGCTGCTGCAAAGACTGCCTCTTCAAATGGCTTTACCATCTGGTTTTCAGTGAAATATCCTAAGTCACCACCTTGTCTGGCAGATCCTTTGTCTTCTGATAGCTCAGCGGCTTTAATAGCAAAAGTATTAGTTGTAACTTCTGATTTGATCTTTTTGGCTACTGCAAGTGCGCTGTCTTTATTTTGGTTAAATAATACTAAAATATGGCTTGCTTTTACTGACATATTCTCTCCTTCACGGGTGCCTTCCTTACGGAGGAAATATGTACCATCGCGAAGAACGATAGGTCCAACAACTTCTTTATTCTGGAGCGGAGTAATGTAAGTAGCTTTCTGAGCATCTAAATCAGTAATGAACGTATAATCATGAAGCTCGCCTCTCATTTCGCGGAAGCGTTTAGTAAAGATACTGTCTCTTTCTTCAAAAGTGTTAGCAGAGCCGAGGTCTCTAGATATTCTTTGTATATTTTTATTTGCTAAGGCAGAGTCCTTTTCGTTTGGTGATATTGTGAAAGCAACGAATTTCAACTTACGTTGTGCTTCCTGATCGTATTCTGCTTTGTGCTTGTTGTAATACTCTTGTATTTCCTGATCAGTTACTTCAATATCTTTATCGCTAACAGTTCTATGATTAAAATATATAAAATTAACTGTGGATTGACTATTATTGTTGATATATTCTTGCTCAGCAAAAGCTGGAGATATTATAGAATTTGAATTACCTACAAGCATTTGAAGTGATTGCATCAGTTTCTGTTTTCTTAGCAATTCTTCAATATTGATAAGGTCTTCTCGATACTGCTCAACGACAGAATTCTTCTCTAATTGGGTCATGTTCTGTGGAAGGCGATCCATAATTGCTTCAGGATTGGTAATTATTTCCTGATATGATCTTTTATCAAAATTTCCAAGTGAATCAGTAAAAGGACGTCGTAAGTAATCAGGAGGATTCTCAAGCATAATATCTCGAAGCTCACCAACAGATACATAAATACCAGCTTTGTCGGCTTGTTGTTTCACTAAGATATCCTCGAGCATTTCATTCCAAATATCTTTTTGAATCTGAACATTATTTATTTCAATATCAGGGTCTGGGTTTTGTTGGCGTTGCTGTTCGATACGATCGTTAACATTTTGTGCAAAATCTCTATATAGGATTTTCTCTCCATTAACTTCTGCTATGGCAGCAGATTGATAGTCAACGCCTCTGTTCATCATAGATGATGGATCAAGATCGCTGATCACGAAAAACCCTACAAATACAACAGCAAAAACTGCCAGTAAGTACGGTGATGTCTGTCTGATTCTTTCAAATGTTCCCATTGTTTAAAAACTCCTACTTATAAATATTATTATATAATTATCCACTTTAGCAAAACAACAAATTTATTGACGTTTTTCTAATTTTCCAATTTTTTTCTTGCAATGTTGAAAAAAGCACTTTATATTCAGCTATTTATTAGAAATTGATTAGTTTGAGATTTGTAAATGATGAAATAAATGTAAATTATATTTTCTATGACTGTGCATTAGAAGGATTATTGTATTATTGAAGTTAATAACTAATATATCGAAACTTACTAAATTATCTTACATTGATGCAATGAAAAAGATTGCTGAAGTTTTAATTAGATTCTTCAGAAATTGGCATAATAGAAGAGTTGCCAGTATGAGTTGCACTTATCATCAAAGACCTAGATGGTTCATAAATATTGATGATTCATGTTTTATTCTTTCTGAAAAAGGTTTTTTGAATAAGCATAAAGAAGATATATTTGAACTTGCAGATAGATATTTGGATCATAATTTCAATCTTCTTGGCTCTGGTTGGGTTAAAGTTGGATATGGAAATCAAGCGAAAGGACTCGAAGAATTTGTATATCCATCATCAAATATAAAGTCTCCAAAGATTAGCCCCAAAAATCAAGAAGTATCTGAAATGGTATCTAAACTATTGCCTGAAGATTATCAAGCTATTGATTGGCAAGTTGATTTCAAGTCGGGATATAGATGGGACGATGATGATTGGTATAAAGATATTAGTTATGGGCATATTCCAGGTCCAGATATTAAAATCCCTTGGGAAATAGGAAGAATGCAGCATCTTATCATTCTTGCATGGGCGGCAATTATTTCTAATGAAAAAACATGCAATTCAGATAATAAATTTTGCTTTGAGATAAAGAATCAGATACTCGACTTTATTGCGTCCAATCCACCTCAATTTGGTGTTCAGTGGATGAGTAATATGGATGTGTCAATTCGGCTTTGTAATTGGCTTTTTATATTTGATTTTCTAAAGAGTTATGACGTTCAGTTAAAAGATGATTTTCTTGATGTTTTCTATAATTCAATTTATGATCACTATTATTTTATAGCCAATAATCTTGAACATAATGTCGGAATGAAAGCAAATCATTATTTCGCGAATATTATCGGATTACTTTTTGCCTCTGCTTACTTCCCAGAAAATGAGGAAACACTAAAAATCTTAAATTTCTCAATTAATGAGTTGATATCTGAAACTTATAATCAATTCTATGATGATGGATCAAATTTCGAGCAATCGACTTACTATCATTGTCTGGTCTCTGAAATGTTGTTAAATGGTGTGGTACTTATTAAGAGATTATCACTTGAAAAGATAATTGCGCTAAATTTTTTAAAAATAGATAAGTTATATGAAATTGATTTAGATAATCTTGAAATTGTATTTCCTGAAAAATTCAATAACAAATTATCAAAAATAATTGGTTTTGCAAACATCATAGAAAGTGAAAACAATAATATCTTTCGTATTGGCGATGATGACGGAGGGTATTTCCTTGCTAATTATTATAAGCTTTTTTCTTTGACAACCAACAATACTAAAACATATAACATTAGCTATATCAATAAGTTATATAGTTTAGTTAATGAATATTATAAGAGAATCTTCCCTATTAATAAAATAATTGAATATCAAGATTTTGGTTTATATATCAAAAAGAATGAAAATTATAAGTTAATATTTCGTTGTGGTGGAATTGGTCAAAATGCCAAAGGAGGCCACTCGCATAACGATCAGCTTTCGTTTGTATTCAGTATTAATGATTTGGAATTCATTGTAGATCCCGGTACATATCTTTACACACCATTACATGATCGGCGGAACCAGTTTCGTTCTGTAAAATCCCACAATACTCTTATTCTAAATGATCAAGAGCAGAATATCTGGGGAACTGAATCAAAAGACGACCTTTTCTGGATCATGAAAGAAAGAACAAAATCTGAAGTAATTGAATTCAGCGAAAATAAATTCTCCGGTAGGCATTTTGCTTATAGTAAGCCGCATACTCGTATTATTGAGTTTGATAAGAATATAATTATATGTAATGATATTTGCGAAGCAGTTGGTCTAAAAAGAGTTGCTTTCCATTTTCATCCTGAAATAATTATTGATGAACAAGAGGATGGAATAATGATTAAAAGGAATAATTCCAGCTGTATTTTAAAATCCTATTGCGAATATAAATTAAATGATTATGATTATTCTACGTCTTATGGTGTATTGCAAAAAGCAAAAGTTTTGAATCTGATTTCTGATCAAAGCGAGATAGAATGGAAACTGGAGATATTAAAATAATACATTGAAAATACAGGAACATATTGATAAGATTAGCTGGACATTCGCAGATAAAGGCATATATGTTCTTTTTGGTTTTTTTACACTTCTGTTTCATATTAACTATCTATCCCCTAAAGACTTTGGACTTTTCACCCATCTGAATAACTTAAATATCTGGATATTAGTTATTAGCGATGGATTTGCATTAATGAATATTATTCAATTTGGTGCAAAGGAAATAAACAGGGCTAAAGTAAATACGATTGCTTTGATTATTCATGTTGCATTAACTCTTAGTGCCTCTCTAATTCTGTTTGCATTAAATGAACCATTAGCTGATATTTTTTCTGAACCAAGAATGAAAGAAGTGCTTAGCTATCTACCGATTCTGGTTCTCTTTAATATTCCAAGAACTTACTGTATGAAATTCATATATCGTGATAGAGTTTTTAAAAAACTGTTTTTTATTGATTTAGTGCTGTTTGGCACTATGATGCTTGCTACAGTTATCATAATATTTTTCAAGGGACACCTTTCGTTTATTGATATGGTTTATATATATTTTTGCGGTACTTTTTTTGGATCTGTGGCTGCTATTATACTAACCTATAAGAATTTAGTATTCAGTTTGAAGGGTGATATTAAAGCTATTACTCTTATTAAATTCGGAATCCCTCTAACCTTGTACAATACTCTTCACTCAATCCCACGAAATCTTGATTATTTTGTGGTGCAGTACTTTTTCTCAACGGCAACAGTTGGGATTTACTCGTCAGCTAAGCAGCTGTTTCGGTTCTTTGAAGAAGCTATGATAGCGGCTAATAGTATGGTATATCCCGTAGCTGTAGATCAGTTAAATAGAAACGATAAAAAAGGATTGAATGATTTAATGACCAAATCTATTTCGTTTATGTTTTTCATTTTCTTAGCTCTAATCTTATTCTTCGAGTTAGGTTTTGCGAAAATAGTGATAGATATGTTGCTACCTGTTAAATATGCTTATGCCTTAGGACATTTTAATATCCTGATTCTAAGTTCTATATTCTTACCATTTCTTATGCTTGGTTCTGTTATTACTGCTTCAGGGAAACCAAAGATTGTCCTGTTATTTGTGGCTATTTCTGTAGTAGTCTGGATTACATCTTTCCTTATAATTGGATATATTGGCAATCCTGAGTATATTTCTATTGCCATGCTGTTATATTTGCTAACATTGGGACTATTGATTCTGATATATTCATCATCTAAATTCAATATCAAGCCAATTGAGTTATTTAGAGCTTTTAAAGATACAAAAAACTTTATATATTCATATTTTGAGAAAAAGAAACGGAAATGAAACTTCTATATACATATCTTTTAAGGCAATTTGTGCAAACATTAGTGTTTGCAATTATTGCTTTGTGCGTAATATTCCTTATAGTCAATCTGTTAGAGAGTCTGGACACTTTCTTAGATCATAATGCTACCTTTGAAATAATAGCTGAGTATTACCTGTATTTTTTCCCTGAGATATTAAAGCTATTAACTCCTATTGCTGTACTGCTGGCTACACTTTTCTCGGTTGGGCGACTCTCAACAAATAATGAAATAACTGCAATGAAGTCTGGTGGTATGAGTTTATATAAGATTATTTTACCACTTGCTATTTTCTCATTTTTCCTTAGTTTCGGGCATTTGTATTTCAATGGCTGGTTAGTACCCGAAGCAAATAAGATCAAAAATGATATTGCTCAGAAATATTTACACCAAGGTGGCAGATCCTCATCAATTTATAACCTCTACTTCAGAGACTCCCCTCAAAGAAATGTGGTTATGTATTATTATGACTCTAAGAAAAAAGTTGGTACAAGGGTATCTTTTGAGGATTATACAAATAATAAAAAGCCAAGATTATTATATAGAGTAGAAGCTATGAAAATGGAATGGGATAGTACTGCAAATACTTGGAAAATGATAGATGCTATATCGAGATCTTTCGAAAATAATTCCGTTCGGACTATAAAATACGATACTTTGGAAGTGGATCTAAACATCTCACATAATCAGATTTTGCAACTAAAAAAGACTCCTGACGAGATGGATTTCGACGAACAGAAAGAAAGCATAGCAATCATGCAGCAGGGTGGCAAAAATGTAAGAAAGCAAATGATAGAATATTATGGCAATTACGCCTTCCCTTTCGCTAACTTAATAGTTGTGCTTTTTGGCGTACCATTTGCTTCTATAAAGAAAAAAGGAGGTATTGCCATACAAATAGGTGCTGCAATGGGGATTTCATTCATTTATCTGATTTTTACAAAAGTAAGCCAGACTATTGGATATAATTATGACATTAACCCCATACTTGCTGGGTGGATGGCTAATATTTTATTCCTAATTGGTGGAATATTCAATTTGTTTAAGACAAGAACATAAATTACTATTATTTAAGATAGATACTATTATGATGAAAACAATAGAAACAATATCCTCTCTCGAGGGAAGGCGGCTTTTAAGAGATATTTTTTATGAGCTGAGATATGAAAAGCAATTATCTTCTTTTGCCACCTTAACTATGTGCTGGAGGATATGCACTCGAGAAAAGCAAATTCATAGATACGTAAACAAAGAATATACAGTTGCCCACTCCCTTGGGTTTTTCTCTGGCACTGCTTTGTGGATGCAGGAGATTGTTAATAGATATTACTTCACAACTATTAACTCCTTGGTCTATCTTGGTGCTGCTATTTTATTGGTACTCGTTGGAGTTAGGAGATTTAGCGATTCGATAGACGATTCCACAGTAATAGCAGGTGTGATATTCGAAGCATTAATGTTGGTATTCATGTTTATTGTCATGCTATTTAGTCCCAGAGATGATGATGAAACTCTGAATTCTAAAAAGCACAGTGATAGTGAATCTGATGAATTAATCAATGAGATTGGAGAAATCGGTACTGAGTTTGCCTCTGCTGTTTCAAGTTTAGAAAGCATTAGTAACTCCCTTCAAGAAGTAATCCAAAACCAAATGTTATTAACAAATAAAATTGGTGAAGTCGCCAGATGTAATGCCGAAGCAATCTCTCCAAATCCAAGATTAATGGAAGTAATGCAAGAAACAAATAGCAGATTTAATGAATTGAATAACTCTATTGTTGGACTTAACACATCTGTTGAACATCTAAAAACAGAGAAGGTAGAAGCCCTTGTAAGAAAAGAATTTGAGAGAATTATTTCAAACAAAATCTCAAGTAGGAATGAAGAATAATAAAAGAAAAGTAGA
>Ga0272443_10006224_pt1 | contig 11919 bp, 9 predicted proteins | sample SSMAcet12_FD_193581 | JGI IMG/M metagenome (GOLD analysis project Ga0272443, IMG submission 193581) | Marine sediment archaeal communities from Little Sippewissett salt marsh, Falmouth, MA, United States - SSM-Acet-12 | ecosystem: Environmental > Aquatic > Marine > Wetlands > Sediment ... | reverse complement strand
TACACATCTCGAACTCACCGTTGAACTCGGGTGAAACGTGTGTCAGCCAGGTCCACTCCCCTGTTTCCGGTTCGAGATGCAAAGCGCCCGGGCCATCAAACGAGACAAGAGAATACGTTATGCTCTCAGGGCAGTTGTCCGGATCAACGGCAACGACGGCGCCCGAAACCTGCTGTCCAGCGATCACCAATGCCTGCGATGACTCTGTCGGGCAGGCGGTGAACTGCGGGAACTCCGTGTCAATGAAGACCTCGAAGTAACAGATCGCCTGTTTGGCTTCATTGTCGGTAGCTATGATCGAACAGTCGTGAAGCCCCATCTGGCAAGACTGCGACCACTCCCAGACACCCGTGATGGAATCTACACTTCCCGGAGTAGCAGGCCCAAGTGAATAGCGAATCGTTGAATCCGGGTCCGGGTCTTCAGCATCAAAGTCGAAGGACACAACTGAAATGCATTCGCCGGATATGTATTCGGCAGGGCAATTCGTGAAGTACGGTGTCTCACCGGCACATACAGGCACATTGAGCAGGCACACTGCGCCAGCAAGTAATACCATTACGGCTGATAATCGCCTGATTAATGCGCTGCAGGTCATCGGTGCTCCAAGTCACGAGGACTATCTCGTTAGATACCGCGCTGTGCTCAGATATGGGAAAAGCGAGGGAAATTGTCTGCAGCCACCTCCCTTTGGATGCTTTTCTCCACAAAAGAAAGATACCACAATTGCTATTCAAGTCAAGATTTTTGGATTGAAAGAAACCCAGCGGAAAGCAATCGGCCCGGAAGCCATAGGTTAAAGCCGCTAAACAATACGGCATTAGCGTTCCACAGAACCCGCTGTACTTTATTTGAACACCGATAGCGATTTCGCAACAGAGCCTAATAGGTCTTGAGCAGTTCACCCCACTCAGTAGTGTTGAGCCACTCGTTGAAAATCTTGCGACCCTTGGATGGATACCAGAATTTGTCGTGATAGACTGCCGATCCGAAAACGAAGATGTAGACCAGCGGAGTGTGGAACAGCATCTTCTGCAGTACCTTCAGTGGCGAGAACCAGAACAGATCGCCGAAAGTCGATGCGAGATTATCACCAACCTCGAAGTTCCATGACTCGCTCGAGACATCATCTCCTGCAATCTCGATGTGCTCGATCTGGCCGCATCCCAGGCCCTGCTCATGCGCAAGACGGATATACTTCAGGTCCATTGGATTGAAGCCCATCATCTTTGCGGCCACTGCGTCGATCGCAACCTGATCCGCTGATGCCAGGATGTAGTTCTTGACGTGGGGAGTCATCGTCCTCGGCCCCGGCCCGGAACCTGCCGTCGTGCCGTCCATGAAAGCGAAGATGCCTGAATGGATCTCCTTCTGGATATTCAAGAGATCAACAAGAGTCTCATGGATGACAGAATGCGTATAGTGACGCTTCGTGTTCAGCAGTCCCCCAAAAGCATTCTTCATCGACCCTGTTGTGCTGGTGTAGATGTGTGTCTTCACGGTAGGAAGGTGGATTATGTTCTTGTCGAGAAAGAACTCTGGTATTCTTATGCCGTCCGGGTAAATCTTATTGAGTACGAGCATCTCGGCCTTCGGCTCGAACTTGACCCACTTGAGATCCTTGGGGTCGTTATTGTACCGCTCGGGAATCTCATACTTCTCATATACCGGTTTGAGCTTAAGCAGCTTCCCACCTACGTATGGGTTCGTAACAACTGTGTTGTTGTGAACAGCCACGAGATCGCTCGCACCGCTGTCTTTGAGCGCCTGGATTGCACCTTCGAGTTGCCAGGGGACGGTATTCGCTCCCGGAAACGGCAAGTGCCATGAGATGTTGTCCTTGAGTATTGTCGGCTTTGAGACATCGACGGCATCCTTGAGGCCAGCCAGCTGCCCGAGCTTGACATAGTCGTCCAGAACCGTCTTGGGGTTCGTTTTCAGAACCGCTACTACTGATTTTTTGGCATTCATGACATTTATCCTGATTCTAATCGACACCAATGATGTTCCCGCATCGCGATTCTACGCACGACTGCGCAAATACGGGGTATATCTCTCAATCGGCAATCAACCTGCATCCCTTTTAGATGCCTTTGCATGGTCGGTTTTGCCGTCATACAGTTTCATGACTTCGCTAATCGAAGCAAATCTGAACTCCGCCAGCATCATGCGGAGCTTTCTCTCGAAAGTCTTGAGATTCGTGTAATGTCGAAAACGGCTTTTGAATTTCGCATTCACCCGTTTCTGGTGAACGTCAATCTCCCAGGGGTGGAAGTAGACCGTAGCGGGATGCCCCTCCTGGTTAATTTTCCTGATCGCCCTGCGCGTAAACCAGTACGGAAACAGCCGCAAATATCCGCCACCCGCGACCGGGATGTTCACGCCCATAAAGCGGACTGTCGCTGGTGGAATCTCAAGAATAGATATCCCCGGCTCGGGTTCGACTCGGTAAGGAAACCTTGGCGCCGATGGGCTCCCATAAGTATCGTGTCTTACCGGGAACACCGATGAATCCCACTTAATACCACATTCGGCAAAGACTTCCCACACCCACTTCAGATCCTGACGGATCGAGAAACTTGGTGCCCTGTAGCCCTGGACCGTAATATCGGCGGCACTTTCGATATGCAGAATCGACTGCTGGAGATCCTCTTTGAATTCCTCCCTGTCCAGCGTGTAAACCAGCCGATGGAACTGGCTATGTGAAGCAATCTCGTGACCCTTTTCTGATATTAGCGCTACGACCTCAGGGAACTTCTGCGCTACCCATCCCAGCACGAAGAATGTCGCCTTTGTTTCATACTCGTCGAGGATGTCGAGCGTACGGAGTAAGTTCCCGATCAAACGGGTTCGCTGTGAGTCCCATGTTGACCTTGGATAAACATCTGAAAAGGCTTGGACGTGAAACCAGTCCTCAACATCAACTGTGAGCATGTTAAGCATGATTACTTCTTCGGGGAGTACTGGTAACCGTAGTACCTGTAATTGTAGTAATAAGGCAAGGCTTCCTTCATGTTGTTCATCGCGACCCCGATGAGATTCGACCCGGACTCATGAATGAGATCTGCAGCCCTTTTGCAGACTTCTCGAGGAGTCACACCTGCCTTTACAACCATGAGGATCCCGTCGACATCCTTGCCCAGAAGCAACGGATCAGAAACCGGGATCACGGGAGCGCAATCGATCAATATGAGATCGAAGTAGAATTTCGAAGCGGCCACGATCTCGTGTATCGCATCCGAATCAAAGAGCTTCGTCGGATTCGGAGAAGCCGTGCCGGAAGTGAGCAACCAGAGGTTCTCAAGATCAGTAGACTTGAAACTGTCTTCCAGTTTCAGTCTTCCGCCGAGAATGTCACTGAGTCCATTGTCACGGGAAACATCGAATTTATTGTGAAGTGACGGTCTCCTCAAGTCCGCATCGACAAGCAGGGTCTTCTTGAGCTTATAGATCGCAGCAGTAACGGAGAGATTTGCAGAGATCGTGCTCTTTCCTTCGCCTGTCGTGGCTGACGTTATCAGAAACGATTTTGAATCGTCAGGCACGAGCGAACTGTTGAGCATGTTGTGAAGGAGACGCCGGAACTCAGTTCCGGCCGCCGACTCACCGTCATAATCGCATATTACAGTATTGTTATTCTTCTTACTGTGTTCCATCTTAGCCCTTGAGAATCGCTTTCAGAAGCACGTCAAAGCCCTTTATCTCGTTCTCTGCAAGTTTCATATTCCTGCGTGCTCTCTCGAAGTCGGGATTTATGGCAAGCGCCTTGCTGTATTCCTCGACGGCCTTGTTGTGAATGAAGCTCCCCAACAACGTGTAAGCTATTGCAAGCTCATGATGTAAATCAGCATAATGCGGAGTAACCGCGATCGCGTCTTTAATGCTCCGAATCCGTCTCGACAAAAGTCTTTCATTGACTTCATTAGACGCGAGCATGAAACGCAGGTATGAATTCGAAAACTTCTGCCTCTTCCGATCTTTGAGCTTCTCGCGAACGCCAAGGAACTTCCCGAAGGCTTTCTCGATATCACCCTTATCGAGGTACTTCTGCCCCTCAAGATACACTTGACCCACCATTTCGGGCATAATCATCTCGGCCTTCTTGAGCATTTCAGCAGTCTTCTCCGATTGATTCGAGAAGAGCTTGAAATCCTCCCTGCGGACTGCATTCAGCATATATGCGAGGGCGAGATTAAGGTATGCTTCACCGTAGTAGACGTTGATCTTCACGGCTTCTTCGAATTCTATCACAGCGCGCTTGCATGAGTTCACGGCAAGGTACGCTTCACCGAGGCTGTTGCGATAGTCAGCATAGTGGGGCTTCAGCTCGACACTTTTTGCGAAGGCATCGCATGACTCCTGCCACATGGAGAGTTTGAATCGCGCCATACCCAGATGCGACCACCCCCGGTGGAATTCCGGATCCAGTTCAGTCGCGCGTGAGAAAAGGTTAGTCGCTTCGAGGAACATGTTCTTGTAGAAAAGCGCCTGACCGAGGTAAACCATCTGCTCGATCTCTTCACCCTGCACGACACGGCGATACATGTCGATCAAGTACTCGAATTCTTTGGTCTTTTCCTCGTGCGCCTCTTTGACCCGCTTGAGTATCTCCTCGGCATTCTTGCCGGCATCAAGCGGCTCTTCCTGTGTCTCAACAAGCTCGCCCTCCGAAAACACCGATGAAAGCACCCGTCCCCGCTGGCTGTCGTTGATCGTCTGGACGAGGTACTCCTTCTCCGGTGTCGCCAGTCTGCTGTTGAGCCGATAGGTCTGGTCGCTCATCTCTTCATCTCCACGGGCTTCGAATTTCGGTGAACACTCACTCGCTTGCTAACTTCCATCTTAGGTATCGTGCCCAACACCTTTAATCCGAGGTGATGCTCGGTGTCCTCTATAGTCCTGAGACTGTTGTCGAGGACTTCCGCGAGTAGTACCGCGCCAAACCCGAGCACCAGGCCGAGCGCACAGCCGAGCGCCACGATCCTGATTCGATTGGGATACACTGGCTGCAGCGGCAAGGTTGCCGGCTCTATTATCTTGTATCGGTTTTCAGCTTCTTTTCGGAAGGCATCCTCATTGATTCGGGAGCCTAAAAGCTGATTGTTGAACTTCGTGTATATTTCTCTTTTGGTTTGAGCTTTCTCATCGAGCCTGCTTAGCTCTATTTCATAATCAGGCCATGTTGTGTACCTGTTCTGAAGCTTATCCAGGCTCCTGCGAAGTGTAATCTGTTCCTGCACAGCAAGATCGACTCTTGCATTCAGGCAGAGGTAATCGGAGATAAGGTCCGATGAGACCCCGGAACGACCCAGGCCGAGAAGCCCAACTGTCTTGTCGCAATATGTCTTCAGTGAATCCACACCACGATTGTAGCGGCCGATTACTTCGAGGACCTTCGGGTCCATCCGAATGTACTTCTCGAGCAAGGAAACCTTCTGGCGTATTATCCCGCTGAGCGTGGCTACATAGCCCGCCATCTCTTCGGACATGATCAGCGAGGCCGTGTCAACGTTCTTCTCTATTAACTGAACCGCGATGAAGTTTCTCTGGTCGGTCAGGTCTTCCATGAATAGCTTGGCCTGATCTATCTCCGCCGTGATACCGTCGAGAACCCCATCGTTCACCTTCTGAATCACCGTTTCCTTAGTGTAATTTCGCTTGAAGTCGGCCAGCTCAGCTTCTGCATCTTCCCACTCTTTCTTGTAGATCGTGAGCTGCTCGGTGGAGAATTCCTGCATTGCCCTTATCTTGAGAAGGTCCTCACGAATCTGTTCTTCCCTGAACACATCGGCCAGCGTCTGTGACATCAGCCTTGCCTCGAGAGGGTTTTGCGATTCGCACATGATGGAAACGAGATTCTGCCCCCTGAAACCGACGCGGACATGGTCATCCTGAAGTTTTCTTATCAGGCGGATGTTCGTAAGGTCTTTACGGCTGTAGTCGGGATAATCCGCCATGAGTTCGTCGACTTCGGCATTGATCTGCGGGTCGTCAGCCATGCCGAGTTCGTTTATGACGCGAAGCAGGGTCGCCGGCGAAAGGATCTCGCTCTGAACGGATTGCTGCCAGAGAACTATCTCGCGCTCGGTCCCGCGCATTTCGAGTCCGGTGGCGTTCGTAATCCTCCGAATCTCAGGTCCAAGGACCTCGCTTTCCTTGACGAGAATAGACACACGCGATTGGTATTTCTCGGTGAGAAGGAAACTGCCGCCATAGGCAGCACCGATCGCAAGTATGAATGGCATGATTAGCAGCCATTTGCGCTTGAATACGATGTGCCAGATGTCCCTGAGGTTGATCTGTTTCTCGAATGAACCCTTCTGCATCGGAAAACCTTCTTAGTCCTTGCCTAACTGATCCACCAGCAATACGGTGGAGATCACGCTTGCAGTAACCGCGACGACATCCCGGAAAATACTCCAGCCGATGCCGAACATTCCGCCACCCCGATACGGGACAACAATCGCATCTTCCGGTGATAACTGGTACCGTCTCGGCGAACCGGTTGAGGCGTATTCCTCCAGATCAAAAGACATCACACTCGAATAAGTCTCATGTTTTGTTACAACGCGAACCTTCGTAAGATCCGCATCCGGGGTCGTGCCGCCCGCCATTGCTATCGCTTCGAGTACATCCATCCCCTCTTCGATGTTGAGCAATCCTGAACGTGCGACCGCACCGGTTATATAAACCACATTGCGCCTGTCCTGACTGGTTTTCGGCAATCCAAGGCCCTGCAACCCTCCCGGCATTACAGGTACTTCAACGATATCACCCGGATACAGTTTCGGGATTTCATCGAATCTGGATTCTGCCACCAGCGCCTGAATATTGAGCGTTTCTATTTTGCCGGCGTCCCTTGTGCCGCGAATCAGCGTGACCTTGGATAAATCCGCCAGATTGGTCACACCTCCCGCTTCCTTAATGAGGTTCCAGACATCCGGCAGCTCTTCGAATGCATAGGCCCCCGGTTTCGAAACCTGGCCGTTTATGAAGACCTTCTGGCTGTTGTATGCCAGGACGATCACGGTAGCCTGTGATATCGATGGGTCATAGTAATTGGCCCTGTCGCCGATCTTCTTGCCCAATTCGGCGGTCGTCAAACCAGCGGCAGTGATCTCGCCAATAATCGACACCGTGACTTTGCCGTCATGGCGAACCGTAACTGTCTGATTGAGAGTAGGTTGCTGCCAGAACGAAATCTGGAGAACATCATCGGGACCGATTCGGTAATCAGCTAAAGATGTCTGGCTAAGCGACAACAGCACAGACAGCAGGGCGAAAAGCAGCACTCGCGTCCTTATCGTGAGGCTCATCGGACCTCCTATTCTTCCATGAATAACGTCGGCATAATATATCCGCGTTTTACCGCGTGTAAAGACAAAACTTCCAAAAGAACCGGTATTCCAAACCTTTTAAACAGCAACATCATAACACAGTTTCATCGATTTTGACTCGAATCACACGAATCAGCTCTCCCGTGGCTTCAGTTTCAGGTCCGCAAACATCCGACACCTGTTCCTCCCGGCCTTCTTGGCTTCGAGTAAAGCCATGTCAGCACAGTAGATCAACCGATCCGAACGCCGAGCATTATCCGGGAAAATGGCCCCGCCCGCAGAAAGCAGAATCGTATGCGTCCTGTCGGAAAACCGGCTCTTGAATGCGTGACCCGCTACTTTCAGACGAAGTCTCTCCATGAACTGCGCGCATGAATCCCGGTCACTCTCCGGCATTATCACGCAGAACTCCTCTCCCCCATATCGGCAGACTATATCGACAGCTCTTACGGAATCGAGCAGAAGGGACCCAAGCTGCCTCAGGATGTAGTCACCAGTCTGATGGCCATACGAGTCGTTAAATACTTTGAAATCGTCAATATCGAAGATCGACAGGGCGAGGTATCTCTCGAACCTCTTCGCTCTCAGGATCTCTTCATTCAACCTCTTATAGAAATACCTGTAATTATACAACCTCGTCATGCTGTCAATGTATGACAGTTCCTCGATCCTCTTGAACTGGTAAATGTTTTCGAGAACCATCGATACTGTCTGACCGAGCGTGTATGCTATTTCCCTGTCCTCGAAGCTGTATTCATCACCCGACAGACTTTTCATACCGAGCCCAACCAGTCCCGACTTCTCATCGGGGATGGAAACAGGTGCGACAACACGGATGCCCTCTTGTCGAAGCATCTCGAGATCTATATTGCTGCCTATAAGCTCTTCCAAATCCTCTATGAGGTAAGCCCCCGGCCTCCTTCGAAGGAGATCGAACAACGCCGATGTGCCGTCAAGAGAACGATCACCAAGATTACCGGGAATGTCCCCTGACATATAAGCAGCGTCCAGTGCCGATGAATCCTCCTTTGGCATATACAGCACGCAGAAGTTGCTGCCGAGAAGGCTTCTCGCACTGTCAACGAATGTCTCGAACAGGACCTCAGCATTGTATATCTTCAGAAGTCTGGATGTGATATCGAAGTACTTACGAGATGACCTGGCGAGATCGGCTGTTGATTCGTCCGGTTCACTGACTTGCGGGATGTGACGCTCTACCGGCTCAACGACATCGGAGGCCAGAATTCCCTTCGAGGCAACTGCCTTGCACATAGCAAGGATCGACTCTCTGTCCTCCGCCTTGATATTTCCATCGCACCCCACGAACAGGAGTCCGTGAACAGAATGATCCTTGATGAACGGAAAAACTTCGCTCATCTTGAGCCGCCTGACAATGCTCTTGATCTCCGGGTCTTCATATATAACCTCTTTGAGTGAGATCGGCTGACCGCTCCCTTCAAGATCGGCAATCATATCGGATGCGCACTGAAGCTTGCAATCGGGGACCTCCCGCAGGTCAACCGCAGATGAAGCTTTAGCGACGAAAACATCACCCTTCCTTGCGCAGATAAGGCAACACTCCACGTCGAACTCACTGACGAGCAGTGAGCAGAGTCGCTGCAGTCTGCTTTGGGAACTTCCCCCTGAATCGAGTATAGTATCAAGCTTGTTACGGTTGCGCCCAAAGCCGACAGAGTTGTTGAGCGAATATGAGCCATCGCTTGCCTTGCCCAGTTTCCCGCTCAGTGCCTTGACCACCATCCAGCAAACCACCCAGAGACCCGTAACGAGAAGGATCTCAAGTCGTTGAAACTGCAGGAGAAACATCACGATCAGGAGCAATAGCGTAATCAAGGCGAAGATCATGCGACACCCGATTTCTTCATAAGCTCACCCTTGGCGAGCGTAGCGGAAACGCTTCTTCTTGGACAGAAGGTCCTTCTTCTTGAGAACAGATCGGATCTTCCACCAGCCTATCTTCTTGTCGAAGCTGTTTTCAGAATTGATGATCCGCTTCATTTCAGATATCGAATAGAAAGGGTCCTCCTTAACGAGTTCCGCTATCCGAGTCTCCAGATCAGGAATCTTCTTCGTATCCGTGGGTTCTTTTGGCTCTGCGGTCTCGGCGCTCTGCCTGGCCGCAATCGTGGCAGGGCTTGAAGTCGCCACCGTAGTACCAGCCTGCGCTATCTTCGCAGCTACGGTAGTGTCCGAACCACCGTTAGACGGAGCATCGGCGCTTCCATTTCCGAAGTCGAAATCATGCTTGGCTTTCTCGACATTGTCAAAGCTTTTCAGGATGGAGTCGAATTCGAGAAGCTCGAATATCTCATGAACATTGGGAACCATCCGCGCAAGTTTGATATCCCCCGTGTTCTGACGTATCTCACGGATGTTCGAGATGAATATTCCCCACCCTGCCGATGAAATGTAGTCAACACCGCCAAGGTCGATTACGATGTTATATCGTTTCTGATCAAGGAGAGAATTCATCACTTTCTCGAGTTCCGTAGCCGTCATAGTGTCGATCACTCCGTCGACTCGAACGACTGAAATCTCTCCTTCGCTTCCGCTGGCATCAAGCGATATTTTAATATTCTCCATCAGTCTTTCACCTCAACTGCGGCATGGTATGAGCCGTTGGCGATTTCCTTGGTTAAGAGGAAGTAATCGAGCGCCCCGTGAGAGTACGGGGCGAATTCAAAGATGGTTTTGAACCTGGACTGAGCTTCCTTCAACTGGGTATTGATTCGAATCTTCGTAGCAAGCACCAGTTCACCGTATTCATCGACAAGCCTGTCATATGTCCGCTGAGAAATCCGCGTCCGCCTGTCGAAAAACGTAGCCAGCAATCCAAGAACGTTAAGTTCATGCCCGATTCTGTCCCTTATCTCATCTATCAGAGATAGTGTTTTCTTCGCTCCTTCACACGCGAAGAAATCCATTGATACCGGAATAATTACACTGTCACAATAGTTCAATGCGTTTATGTTGATCAAATTTATGGTCGGAGGGCAGTCACAGATGACATAGTCGGATCCAACAAGCCTGCTGAGGACTCGTTTAAGTCTCGTTTCGCGATCTTCCTGCCTCGCCAGCACCAGCTCCGATTCAACCAGCCGTTTGCCTCCGGAATCTATCAAAAACAGGTTCGGCCTGACTTTCGTGATGTCGACTTCTCCTACCGTGAGCAGCTCAGCTAAGCCACGAGGCGGTTCTACGTCAAACGCCATTGCAATATTCGCCTGGCTGTCACAATCGATAATCAGGACTCGCTTTCCCGACAGCGCGAGACAATGGCCAAGGTTGATTGCGGTCGTGGTCTTTCCGGTACCACCCTTGGATGTCATCACGGCGATCTTATGCATCGTCTTCGGGCCTGTTTGTTGATGGATCCAGTTTTTCAGCGTATTCGTCGAAATCGAAAGTAGAACTTTCGGTCTCATTGTCAAGGGAATTCAAGTCTATGCCTTTCTCTTCCGCCTGCTTCCAACCCGCCAGATTGACTGATTTGAACCTTGACTGGTCAAGCACACGCTTGCCCGGGCGAGTCTCCTCGATCTGGTATGCCCTCGCCGACAACTTCTCGAAGAGCGCGACGATTGCGTTCTTATCGATACCGCTTTCATCAGAGGTGAAAACCGTCGCAAGCTGGCTGATATCTTCCTCCGGAAGACCGGCGTTTGTCAGCCTAGCGAGAAGTTCCGGAATGAGCTTTTTCTGACCGTTGCCCGACTCAGCCGATTCCTTTATCTTCTCTATATAAGCCCTCTTGTCGATCTCAACCTTCTTCTGGAACTTCACCTGTTCCCTTTGCAGGATATCCTTCTCATCATTAGTGAGAGATCGACCTTGCCTCGAAACGTATTCAAGACGAAGCCTCTTGGTGTTCAAGCGAAGCCTTACAAGTTCCTCGTAAAGCACTTTCTCATCAACACTTACATTGCCGAATTGTTCGGTGTTCAGCAGGGATTTCAGACGGGCTGTACCGAATTCCGGATGCTCGCGGATCGCAATCAGTAGCTTGCGCCGTTCCTCGTACGAAAGCATCCGAGGCGTGCTGTCAACACGAAGCCTCTTGTTTAGAAGCCCCTCATCCCCGTACAGCTCAAATCGTCTCTTGTACTTGTAGTAGGTTGATGACGACATTCCCATTTCGGCGCACGCTTCCTTGACCGACCTCCCCGCCTTCTCCACAAGTTCGAGGAGCCTCTTGCGCCTCGACAGGAGATAAGCATCTGCCATGATCTCTTCTTTTATGGCGACGAGCGTGATGTCATCGTTCTGCTCCGCGCCCCCGGTGAAGCTCTGGATATCCTCGTCGAGTTTCTCCGTGAATTCATCCGGCGTGAGGGTGGCATGTTCTTTGATGAAGCTCAGGAAGCGCTCCATACCATACTGGTCGCGCTGGAGATTCATCGCTTCGGTGATGCCGTCAGTATAGATGATTAGTATGTCATCCTTCTTGAGCTTGACCGACTCCGATGTTATGCTCTCCTCGAAATTCAGCCCTTCGGGAAGGGTTATGCCGACCGGAATACCGCGCGGGTTGAGGAAGTATGACTTATCCTCTTCCTGCCTG
>Ga0272443_10006222_pt1 | contig 11922 bp, 8 predicted proteins | sample SSMAcet12_FD_193581 | JGI IMG/M metagenome (GOLD analysis project Ga0272443, IMG submission 193581) | Marine sediment archaeal communities from Little Sippewissett salt marsh, Falmouth, MA, United States - SSM-Acet-12 | ecosystem: Environmental > Aquatic > Marine > Wetlands > Sediment ... | reverse complement strand
ATCATGGCAGCCGTTTCGGCGAGACTCATGGCCGGCGGCTTTTCGACGATGACGTGCTTGCCGGCCCGGGCGCAGGCGAGGACCGCGTCGTGGTGAAGGTGGTTCGGCGTGATGACGTTGACGACGTCGATGGCTGGGTCAGCCAACATCGCGTCGAGATCGTCGTACACCCGTGCGTCGTACTCGCCGGCGAGTTTGCCTGCGCGCTGGCGGTTCACGTCGCAGACGGCCTCCAGCCGACCGCCGGACGACGCGTGAATCGATTTAGCGTGGAACGGGGCGACGAGCCCCGCGCCGAGCAAGCCGAAACCCAGTGTCTTGGCCATGTTCTACTCCCTGTCGCTCGTGCTCCATGTCCCGTCTGGTCCCGGATCGCGTCGCGCGGGATCGCCGCAGGGACGCTATGGCATCAGAACCGCCTTGAGCGCTTTGAGATTCTCGATGTCGTCGAAGACCCGCTCCCAGTCGTCCAGGGACGCCCGATGCGTGATGAGCCGCTCGGCCGGCAGTTGACCGGAGGCGATGAGGTGGATCGTCCGGTCCCAGAAGGTGTAGGCCGTCGAAAGGTGGAAATGCATGGTGACGACTTTGAACAGGAGCTTGTCCCAGTCGAGTTCGACTTTCCGCCTGCCCGTCAGGCCGATGATACCGATTTTTCCCATTTTGCGGACGAGGTCCACCGTCACCGGGATCGCCTTGGGCGCGCCGCTGCACTCGACGACGACGTCGGCGCCGAGGCCGTCGGTCCGTTCGAGGACGGCTTTCACCGGATCGGTCTGCCCGATGTCGATGAGTTGCGTGAAGCCCAGTTTGCGCGCCCTGGCCAGGCGCAGCGGCACGTCGCCCGGCGTACCGATGATGACGACCTCGCGTGCGCCGGCCGCACGGGCGGCCATCGCCGCCAGCAGGCCGATCGGGCCGGGCCCCTGCACGACGACGAAATCGCCGGCCACCACGCCGGTGCGTTCGAGCACGTCGCCGACGGCGTTAGCGGTCGGCTCGACCATCACGGCCTGATCCCAGGTCATCGTGTCGGGAATGCGGTGGAGCAGTTTTTCGGGGTAGCAGATGTACTCGGTCATCGCGCCGTCGATGCCCCAGCCGGGCGAGCGCTTTTCGGGGCAGATCTGGATGTTGCCGGTGCGGCAGAGATAGCACTGACCGCACGCCTTCGTGTGCGGTTCGGCCACGACGCGGTCGCCCTCCTGGAAATACCGGCAATCGGCGCCGCGCGCCACGACGGTGCCGGCCAACTCGTGGCCGAGGATGACCGGCGGCCAGTAGGGAAAGGTGTCGTGCCGGACGTGGATGTCCGTGCCGCACACGCCGCAGGCGGCGATCTTGATCTTGACCTGGCCGGGTCCCGGCTGCGGTTCGGGCACGTCGCGGATTTCGATGTGGCCGACGCCTTTTCGGGTTTTGACGAGCGCTTTCATCGGGCGACTCCGCAGAATTTCTGGATCGTACGGACGAGGGTTTCGGCCGCGACGGCGATCTGGGCCATTTCGATGTGCTCGTCGGCCGCATGGGCGACTTCGAGCGTGCCGGGTCCGCAGACGACGGTCGGGATCTCAAGCAGGTTGTTGTAGCTCCATGCGTCGCAGGAGGCGGTCATGGCCGCCACTTCGAGCGGGTGGCCCGCATCCCGGGCGGCGCCGGCGAGCGTTTGCGGCAGTTCGTGCGTCGGTTCGAGCACGCTCGCATCGTGGCGGTACATGAAAGACAGCTCGAAGTCGGAGTCGGCCAGGCCGCCCTGGAGCAGCGCGCGGCGCATCTGGCGGCACACGTCGTCGCGCGTCGTGTTGGGCAGCAGGCCGAGCACGCCCTCGACGGCGGCGAAGCTCGGCGCGGATGCCGGCCAGTTGCCCGCCGCCAGCCGGCCGAAGGTGATCGGCATCGGGTTCGGGTGAACGTCGAACAGCGGCAGCCCGCGCGAGCGGGCAAGCAGGTCGGCGTGGTATTTTTCCAGAAGCGCGATCGCGTCGCGTGCCATGAGCAGCGCGCTGCGCGTCCGGCTCGCCTGGCCGCTGTGGCCGGCCTTGCCGAACAGCTTGAGCCGGAACCAGACCGCACCGCGCACGGAGGTGAAGAGTCGACCGGCCGACGGTTCGAGGACGATGCATCCGTCGGCCCGCTCGCCGTGGCGGACCATGGCCAGCGTCCCGTTGCCGCCGTTCTCCTCCTCGACGACGAAGTGGACGATGACGTCGCCGCCGGTCCGCACGCCGAGCGCGTCGAGCGTTTTCAAGGCGAGCCACACGGTAACTGCCTGGCCCTTCGCGTCGCAGGCGCCGCGTCCGAAGACGACACCGTTCTCGATGCGCGGCGCGAAGGCGTCGGTCATCCCCTCCGACGGCGGCACGACGTCCAGGTGCGTGTTGAGCAGCAGCGTTCGGCCGATTTTTTTGGCCGCGCCGGGCCGAACGACGCGCAGGTTGAAGCGCCCTTCGTATGAGAGGTCGGGCAGCGGATCGGAGTACTCCGGGTCGTCTTTCAGCGTATCGGAGAGTGCGACACGCTGCATGTCGGCCGCCAGGGCATCGCAGGCCGACTGGAGGCAGACCATCGCTTCCTGCTCGTTGCCCGACGTCGAGGGGAACCGGATAAGGTCGGTCAAAAGGCGTTGCGCGTCGGGCACAAGTGCGTCGATCGTTTTGGCCAACTCGTTCATGGATTCATCTCTCAGGTTACTTCATCAGACCGCTCCCTCACGGTCGCGGTTCGGAGCGCGAGAGCATCCGCCAACCTGTCCGTCAACGGCCGCCACGGCTCGTCGCGGCGTAGCGTAGCGAAGTCGGAGGAGCGACCGCTACATTGCGGGTCGCGGCTCGGAGCAGGAGGGCGGCCTCTACCGACGGGCGAGATCCCGCACCAAAAGGGTCAGTGTGCGGTTTGCTGTATCGCAAAGACTCAGCGGGACCCTTCTGGTGCGGGATACCACCCTGACAGCGGTTCGCGGCCGCCTTCTTACAGTTTCAGCCCGCCGAGCACCTTGTCGAGGATGGCCACGCTCTCGTCGATCTCGGCGCGTGTGATGACCAGCGGCGGCGCGACGCGAATGACGTTGCCGAACATGCCGACTGCGCCGACGAGCAGGCCGGCGTTCGCACAACCCTCGATGACGGGGCGGATCAGCTCGGGCGCCGGCGCGCGCGTTTTCTTATCCTTGACGAATTCGAGACCCATCACCAGGCCCATGCCGCGGACGTCGCCGAGATACGGGCACCGCCGGGCGACGGCCTGGAGCTTGCGCTTCATGTAGGCGCCGAGGCGCGCGGCGCGCTCGGCGAGTTTCTCCTCTTCCATGATATCCAGGACGGCGATCGCCCCGGCACTGGCGACGGGGTTGCCGCCGAGGGTGCTGGACATCTCGCCTTTTTTCAGGCAGGCGAAGACCTCGCTCCGCGCGGCGATCGCCGCCACGGGCACGCCGCTGCCGATCCCCTTGCCGATGACGACGATGTCGGGCGTGAGGTTCTCGTGTTCCATGGCCCACATCGTCCCCGTGCGCCCGTAGGAAGACTGGACTTCATCGAGCGTGTAGAGCAGGCCGCGGTCGCGCAGCCAGCGCTCGAGGCGGGAAAGCCAGCCCTTCGGCGGAAAGACGAACCCGGACGCGCCCTGGTAGGGTTCGACGATCGCGCCGGCCAAGTCGCCGGTCGAGTTGCACAGGACGAGTTCGTCGAGGTAATCGAAATAGCGTTCGAACTCCGGCCCGCCGCGGCACAGGCCCAGCGGGTCGCGGTAGGGGTTCGGATAGGGCGCGCGGATGACGCCCGGCAGGGTCGCTCCATACCGGCGCTTGGGCCCGGGCAGCCCACCGACGGCCAACGCGCCGAAGGTACGGCCGTGAAACCCGCCGTGGAACGAGAGAATCTCGAACCGCCCCGTCTTGCGTCGCATGAGACGAAGGGCTGCCTCGACCGTCTCGCTGCCGGTCGTCAGGAAAAAGCAGCGGTCCAGGTGCGGCGGCAGGGCCTTGACGAGCCGTTCGGCCGCAACGATGCGGTATTCGTTGGCGCATTCGTAGTTGTTGATAAGCTCGGCCGTCGCTTTCTGGACGGCCTCGACCAGGTGCGGGTGGCAGTGGCCGACGTTGGCGACGAGCACGCCGGCCGTCCAGTCGATGTAGGTGTTCCCGTCCACGTCGGTGACGACAGCGCCGCGGCCGGTCTTCCAGACGAGCGGCGCCTGGAAGCCGACAACGTCGGCCTCGACGCGGTGCCAGCGAGCGAGCAGCTTCTTGGATACGGGCCCGGGCAACGGGCCGTCCACATGCGTGATACCCACTTCAGCTATCCTTTCCTTTCCAACAGTTGCGTGTTGACGACACATCGGGCGGGCCGGCCCTCGGCCGCGGCCAGAATGTCGTCGAGGATCGAACGGCGGATCTCCCAGCCGGCCTCATCGGACGCCCAGCCGATGTGCGGCGTGAGAATGACGTTGTCCAGCGCGAACAGCGGGTGATCCGGCGGAGGCGGCTCCTGATTGTAGACGTCGATGGCCGCCCCGGCGATCGTACCTTCTTTAAGGGCCGAGACCAACGCTTCCGTATCGACCATCCCGCCGCGCGAGGTATTGATGAGGTAGGCGGTCGGCTTCATGAGGGCCAGCGTCCGCGCGTTGATGAGGTGGCGCGTCTCGTCGTTCAGCGGCGTGTGGAGCGTCACGAAGTCCGACGTCCGCAGCAGCGTCTCCTTGTCGACGAAGGTCATCCCGAGCTCGGCGCGGCGCGCGTCGCTCAGATAGGGATCGTTGCCGATGATGTTGAATCCGAACGTGCGCAGCTTGCGGTAGACGCGGCTGCCGACGCGCCCCACGCCGATGATACCGAGCGTCTTGCCGTCGAGGCGGTAGATCGGGAACAGGTCGGAAAAATCCCACTGGCCGGCCACACTCGACCGTTCGAGCGTCTTGCGGCTGCGTGCCAGCTTGCGCGCAGAGGCGAACAGCAGCGTGATGGCATGCTCGGCCACATCCTCCTTGCAGTAGTCGGGCTGGTAGGCGAAAAGGATGCCGTGCTTCGTGCAGGCATCGACGTCCACATTGTCGTAGCCGATGCCGTGCCGGATGATGAGCCGGCATTTGGTGAGCTGCCCGATGATCGAAGCAGTCAGCTTGACCATGTTGACGACGATGACATCCGCGTCGGCGACCCGCTCGAGGACCTCCTGTTCAGGCCGGAACTTCAACTGATGCGCTTCGAGGTCGATGCCCGCGCGCGCGAGCTCGGCGGCCTCGAAGTCGAGGTTGTCTTCGATGTGGTCGGTGACGACGACCTTGAATCGGTCGGCCATGGTCGCTTTCCCCTAACGCGGAATCGTAACGGTCCTTTTTTCGTTGGCGGAACGGTAGACGGCCTCGACGACCTTAAGCGCCTCGACGCCGTCGCGGCCCGTGACGGCCGGCGCACGGCCCGCGCGAATCGCGTCCACCAGATCGCGCACGTAGGCCAGCCCCATCGCGCCGCAGTAGCCGGGCACCGTTTCGAGCTCGAAATGCAACTGCCGGCGCGGGGCGGCCGCGAAATCGGGATGGTCGCTGCACACGTGAAGGACATCCTGCTCGCCCTCGAAGGCCGGCGCCCAGGCGATTGCGCCGCGCGTTCCCCGCAGCGCGAGATAGAGGTCCCGCCCGTGCGGGAAGGCGTCCGGGACGGTGTAGCTGATGTCCAGTGCGGCGATCGTGCCGGCCGCAAAACGCAGGTGGGCGAAGGCGTTGTCCTCGATGTCGTAGTCCGTGTTGATCGTGACATTCTGGCCGGCGACTTCGACGACCTCGTCGGCCAGCAGGTAGCGGAACAGATCGATCCAGTGAACGCCGAGGTTGTACATCGGCCCGCCGCCGGAGCGCGCGCGCTGGAGCATCCAGGGCGCGTGGCCCTCGACGTAGCGATGGAGTCGCCCGGCTGCACACCGGCCCTCGGCCCCGACGGGCCGGCCAATGACGCCCGCATCGATGAGGCGTTTGAACTCGGCCGTCACGGGGTGAAGGCGCCAGCAGTAGCCGGTCGTCAGTTGCACCTGGCAACGGTCGGCGGCCGCGACGATCCGCTCGGCGCCGGGCACGTCGGCGGCCATCGGCTTTTCGACCATCAGGTGCAGACCCGCCCGCGCACAGATTTCCGCCGCATCGGGGCAGTCGGCGTGAGGCAGGAAGATGGCGGCCACATCGAGTTCTTCCGTCGCGCGCATGGCCTCGAGCGTGGGGTAGCCGGTCAGGCCGAAATCGCGACAGAACGGCTCGCGCAGCGCCGGGTCAGCCTCGGCGACGGCCGTCACCCGCGTCCCCTCGACCGCTTCGAACAGCGGCATGTAGGCGCGCGGGTGGAGATGGCCCAGGCCGACGATGCCCACCTTCAATACGGGGTCGCTGTCCGGCATCACGGTCTCCCTCGGAAACGACTAGAGTCGCGGGATCTCGGTTTCGACGCCCCGGTTCTCGTCCGAGACGTACGCGGCGTAGATCGCCGCCGTCGTGTCGAGCGCCAACTCGAGCGAGGATTGCGGCGGTCGGCCGGCGGCGATCGAGTCCAGGAAATCCTGCAACTCGGCCTGGTAGCCCATCGTCAGGTTCTCGTCGGGGGCCGCCGGCGCCCAGCCCTCCCGGGTACTGGTCTTTTCGAGGAGGTAAATGTCCTCGAACTGCTCGGACCGCGGGTTGTAGACATCCAGCAGGCCCGTCGGGCTGATCCGGCAGCGGGCGCGGTGATTGTTTGCGAAAACCTCGATATAATCGTAAATACCACCTAAGACCAACTCACTCGTGAGGACGTCGGCCACCGTGCCGTCCTCGAAAAGAACGTGCATGATACCGCAGTCTTCAACGTCGTGATAGCGGGTGCGCAAAAAACCCGCGTCGCGATAGCCCGGCAGCCGCGTGATCTGGTGCGTCCGCGCCGTGACCGTCGCGGGACGGATCGGCCGGCCGTTGCGCGCGAGGCCCTCGATGCGTTTCAAGTAAAGCATGCCGGTCAGCGGGTGGCAGCCCTTGCCGATGAGCGAGCCGCCGCCGGCCAACCGCCAGAAGCCGTAGGTATCCGAAGCCGACCCCTTGTGCGACTCCTCGCCGGTCATCCGCAGGATCTGCGCGCCGGTTTTCTCGATGATTTCGCGCTGCTTCTGGACGCTCGGCGCGTAGACGAAATTTTCCGCGTAACCGAAAAAAACACCGGCTTGGCGCACGGCCTCGGCGATCCGTGCGAGTCGGCCGACGACCTCCTCGAGCATGGTCCGCTTGGAGGTGCGGTCGCCGCGGAAGCTGTCGTCGGCGTCGGGCGGGCCGAACGCGCCGGTAAGAGGTTTTTCGCAAACGATCGCTTTGCCCGCAGCCGCGGCGGCGAGGATGGCCCGCTCGTGGGCGGCCGGTGGCGAGCAGATGTCCAGCACGTCAATCGCATCAAGCATGGACTCGACGTCGTCGTAGGCCTTGATACCGTAAGCGGCGCCGAAGGCGGACCGGCTCTCGCCCCGAAGCGATGTCACACCTGCGAGCTCGACGGTCACGCCGTACACCCGCCTCAAACACGCCACGTGGTACCGGGCCGCGAATCCCGCTCCGACCAGCCCCACCCGTATCACCTGCATTGCTGACGTCCTCCCGTCGCGCTCGGCCAGGCGCGTGCCCTTCCCGGTCGCCCTTATCGGCCCGACAGAATAACCGAATCGGGCCGCCGGAGTCACCACGTAAAAAAGTTTACGCCACCGCGCGAATCGTCCGATACCGATAGCGCCTTGTCGCGTCCTCGGGGGTTTCCCCGAATTCCGAAGGGTTTTGCAGGCATGCATACCCCGCACCGCCGCAGCGCGGTCCTGCGGCAAGGCATCTCATCATCGTGAAGAGGCGGCGTACGATGAGCGGCGCTTCAAACGCTTCACGTGTGCCGCGCATGGAACGGATACGCCAGCGACACGCGCCGGAGTCCTGTCAAATCGGTCTTCAGCGTGGACGCGTGCGAGCGAGAGTCTATGTGCCGGGGGGCATCGCCGTTGATGGCGCGTCGGAAAAGGCACACGAGGGTCACGCGTTTCCCCATTCTGGAGCCCGGGGCCGGGCTATCCTGGCCGGACCTTACCGCGCTTCTGAGGGACGTCCGCTACCGTGTCCATCGACTGGCAAACCTGGCGGTCAGCGAGGCATACCTCGGTTTCTACCTGTGGCGAACAGGCCAGGCCGAGCGGATAGGCCGCGCGACGATCGGACAGCTTTCGCGGCAGCTGCGCGACATGCTGCGGGCCGAGGGTATGAGCGAGGCGAAGTTGGATCGCATTTCAAAAGTCGGCGCGACACCCTCCACGATCCATGATGCGCTGGACCGCTATCGGATCCGGGCCGTCACTTCGCCGCACCAGTGGTCCCGCGTGGTGCGCGGAAAAACATCGTTGCCCATCTTTCGCAACGATGTGGCGATTCCCGTGCGCTGCGACTTGGCTTGGCACCGGCGGCTGGAGATGGATTCGCATGGACGTCTCGTACTGGACCTGATGATCTGCGTTCAACCTTACCCCCGCGTGATCCTGCACGATGGGCCGACGGCCGGCAACCACGCGGCCCTCGTCCAGCGTTTGCTGGCCAACCCCGCGCAGGAACTGCGCGGTTACCGTCAACGGTTTTACGAAATCCGATACGACGAGTCGTCGCGCCGCTGGTGGATCCACGTAACCTATGATTTTCCGGCCGAGGCTCTCCGGGCAAAACGTACAGGTACGATCGTCGGCGTGGACCTGGGCGTCACCTGTCCCGCTTATGCCGCCCTGAACGACGGCGCAGCCCGGCTCGGTCGCAGCCATTTTGCAGCAGCCGGCCAGCGTATCCGCGCCCTGCACCGCCAGGTTCGCGCGCGGCGCCGCCGCCTCCAGCAGAGCGGAGCGGCCGCACGCGCCGAGGGCAGTGCGCGGTGCGGGCACGGTCGGAAGCGCCGGCTCGCACCGCTCGACACGCTTCGGGACCGGATCGACCGCGCCTACAGCACGTTGAACCATCAGATCTCGGCAGCCATCGTTCAGTTCGCCCGTTCACACGGAGCGGATGTCATCCAGATGGAGGACCTTTCGGGTCTGCGTGAGCAGCTCGAAGGAACCTTTCTGGGATCCCGATGGCGTTACCGCCAGCTCGCCCAGTTTCTCACCTACAAGGCCGAGCAGGCAGGGATCGCGGTACGAAGTGTCGATCCCCGTTACACGAGCCGTCGGTGCAGCCGATGCGGCTTCATTTTCGCGGGCTTCGACAGGGCGTTCCGCAAGCCGACGACACCCGGCCACGTGACGCGCTTCGTCTGTCCGCAATGCGGTTTCGAAGCCGACCCCGACTACAACGCGGCCCGCAACATCGCTCTGCCGGACATCGAGCAGCGGATCCGCGATCAATGCCGCGCTCAAGGGCTGCCCCATGCCGCGCTGCAACACCGTTCCACAGGAGACCGCCGTGACGACAAGACGCGCCCGGCGGGCCGTCGCATAACGACGGTCTGAGGCCGCCCTGCCCGGCCTGATGGCTGAGAAGTGTCGGAATCGGCGGCGATCTTCGCCCATCCGCCACACTCACCAAGCACCTCCTATACGCCCGGTCGGTCAAGCGTGGGAATCGGAGTGTCGGCAGGAAACGTATATTTCCATGACGGCGGGCGACGGTAATCCTTCTTCGATACCAAAAGTGAAAGGTGCAGCGTGACTCCCGTCCCATCGCTCATAAATGGCCTGGTCCAATAGGGGGACGGCTCGTGGCAACTTTTTTCCGCGTGCCGCGGCTTTGCCGGACGCGACGTAAGCGTATGATTGCCCCGCCGGTTCCTGCTTCGCACGGACTCTTTCAAAACCGGAAGAGGCTGACGCGACGTTCGGTGAAGATGTCCGTCCGGGGCGCGACTTGTTTGCAGGCGGCCTGGGCCGGATCGATCGTGACGACCTGTTCGGTCGGGGCGTCCGGCGCGGTATGGGCGAGCACCTTTCCATCGGGGGCGATGATGACGGCCGACCGTTCCGAGGCACCGAGAACAAACACGCGATTTTCCACGGCCCGCGTGCGGAGCAGGTCGAGATCGTCAGGGATATCGAAACACATGAGGATCTCGGCGCCGTCAAGGGCCAGAACGCGAGCGGCGGCGAAGGTGCCTATCCCCTGGCCGGAGACGCACCCGATGCGCGCCCCCCCGTCGACCGAACGCACGCCGAGCTCGTCAGGAAACGTGACGGCGTACAAACCGACGGCATTAGCACTCGCGGCCAATCGGTCGGCTTCGGCTTCATCGCGGCCCGGTGCCAGGACGAGGCCGACACCCTGACGGCGAAGCGTTTCGAACAAAGCTTCGCCACGCTGATCGAGGAGAGCACCCGGTACGACGCCGACGGTAAGACGCCGTAAAGTGCCATCTCTGGCGCGCTTCGGTGGCGTTTCGCTGAGCAGCCGCTCACGGCAACCCGGCGGGACGACGACACACGGCGGGCGAGTCAGGCGAATCGTCGCGGTGACGACCTCCTCGCCGGTCGCGGCAGCCTGAGCCAACTGGGAACCGTCGGTTGTCACGATGCGACTTTGGCCGACGTAGCCGAAACCGGGCATCTCGATGCCGCTCTTGTCGGCGCAGAGGATCGGCAGGCTGAACTCCCGCGCGCGGGCCGCGACGAGGAAATCGGCCAGCGGGTTCTCATAGAAGCCGGGGTCGCGCGCCGAGTTGATCCAGCAGGTGGGCATCGCCACGAAGCGGGCCCCGCGGGCGGCGAGTGTGGCGAGAATTTCAGGGACGCGCATCTCCGCGCAGATGACAACGCCCATCGGCCCGAAAACGGTCTCGATCACATCGAGCTGCCGGCCGGGGGCGAACCAGTCCGTGTCGGCGTTCCAGAGGAAGCGTTTGCGCACCCGGCCCAACTCGCGGCCGGTATCGTCGAGAACGACGACGCTGTTATGCAACGCCGTGCCCGTATCTTCGACGAACCCGCTGACGATGTGGAGCCGCGTTTGCGCCGCCCGGCGAGCGAGCCACGCCACGAACGCTTCGCCGTCCATGTGGCTGGCCGAACGGTAGGAAGCAACGGAACCGAGCAGGTAGGCCGGGTAGGCGCACTCGGGCAGCACGAGCAGCTGCGCGCGCTGGTCAGCCGCCGCCGTGATACATGCGTCGATCGAGGCCAGCGTCGCGTCGGCCTCGTTCATCAACCGTGCCGCCAGTTGCCCGACGGCCACACGGATATCCGAATCGCCCTCGTTCATGGTTTCCGCATCGTAGGTGCGTCCAGGCGGCTTTGCAACGGCCCGTTACGCCCTCTATAATGAGTCGATTCAGGGAGACAAATCAGGCAAGCGCAGATGGCTCAACGTGACTATTACGAAATATTGGGCGTGCCGCGGTCGGCTTCGGCCGAAGAAATCCGCCGCGCGCATCGGAAGCTGGCCAAGCAGTACCATCCTGACCGCAACCCCAACGACAAGACCGCCGAGGCCAAGTTCAAGGAGATCCAGAGCGCCTACGAGATCCTCAGCGATCCGAAGAAGCGGGAAGCGTATGACCGGTTCGGCCATGTTGGCGTCGGCGCGGGCGCCGGCGCCGCCCAGGGCCGACCAGGCTGGCGGTCGGGTCCGGCCGGCCCACACGTTTACACTTGGCAGACGGGCAACGGGCCGGACATCCCCGTCGAGAACCTGGAGGATCTGTTCCAGGTGTTCGCCGGTGGCCCGGGGGCGGGGCGCAATGTGGACGCGAGCATTTTCGAACAGTTTTTCGGGCAGCGCAACGCCGGCCCGCGGGCGCGCGGCCGGCGCACGGCGGAGCGCGGCCGGACGCAGCGCGGCGCCGACATCGAACAGCCCCTGACGCTTTCATTCGAGCAAGCGCTGCACGGTACGACGCTCGATGTCCGGCTGACGCACCCGGGCGGAAACACGGAGACCGTCAAGGTCAAAATCCCGCGTGGCGTGGCGGACGGG
>Ga0272443_10006221_pt1 | contig 11924 bp, 5 predicted proteins | sample SSMAcet12_FD_193581 | JGI IMG/M metagenome (GOLD analysis project Ga0272443, IMG submission 193581) | Marine sediment archaeal communities from Little Sippewissett salt marsh, Falmouth, MA, United States - SSM-Acet-12 | ecosystem: Environmental > Aquatic > Marine > Wetlands > Sediment ... | reverse complement strand
GCGCCACACTCTTACTGCCCTGCGACGGCCCTGAAGACATGTGCAAAGATCAGAGCGTTACGAATTATTGTCATCTCCCCATTACAACGTCAATGAATAATCTACTTTAATTCATATTTTCATGAGATACCGCGTTGAACACCCTCCATGAACGCGCCCGGCCCGGCGAAGTTGCGAGACCTCGCCGGATCGACGTGGGGCGCTGGCCGTCCCCTCGAGAGGCTATCGCTGCGGGTAGCTGGCAGGCTGGGAGGTGATCATGCGAACGGCCGATGGCCACTGGGGGCCAACGACGACCACATCGTCGGGCTTGAGGTAGATGTCAGGGTGCTCGCCGGCGAAAACCGCGGCAATGTTCAGGGGAAAGACTTGCTCCTCGCCGTCAGGCGTATGGCGGATCAGCGTTCCGCCCGGGATGGTCTTCGGGTCCTCCAGCCCCGCAGAGGCGATGGCCATCTTCACCGTCACCTTGCGCCCGGCCAGAACATACACGCCCGGGCGCTCCACGTCGCCCATGACGCGGAACTCCTCTGGCTTACTAGCTGGCATCAGCTCAATGGACCGTTCTTCATTCCCCTCGGCTGGCGGGGTAGCGGGATTTGCGGCCGCCGCTTGCGGCAGCAGCTTGATCGCAATGTCAGCCTTTTCTGAGGACACGCTCTCAATCTTGATCACACCAACGCGGCCGGAGTTGGTCTTGAAGGCCACTGCGTACGGCGCCTGCCGCTGGGGATAGAAAAATGAGCCCGGCTTAGTCGCCAATGCCAGTGTGCCGTCAGCATCAGACGCATCCCACAGCAAGCGGGTGTCGCTGCCTTCGGGCATCTCACGTAGCTCCGCCCCTTCCGCCATGAGAATGAGCGATTTCGGCTGCCCGGCCAGGCGCGTGGCGAGGAGGTAAGCGCGGGCCAAGCCCAGCGTCGAGACGCGCCCGGTCTCCAGATCCGCGACCGGCCATGTCGTCGAAATCTCACCGACTTGGGGCTCCAGGGTAAGCTTGTTGATGCTTCCCGGCGAAAGCGCCGCAGGCTGAGAAGCCGGCTGCGAGGCTGCGGCGGCCAGTTCGATATAGACAGTGCCATTCCGAACGGTGTAACCCAGCGGCGGATTGCCGCCGACGGCTTTCAGAATGGCCTGCAGCGCCTCTTCCACGGTCACGTCCTTCAGGTCGAGCGTCGGGGGTGTTTCGAGGCTCACGCCAGCCTTCGCCATGGCAGCGTAGCTGACGGCGACCTTGACCCTGGCCATGTCACGGATGTACTGCGTCGCGTCGGCGAAGGAGATGTTCTGGAACTTCGGAGAGACCCTCTTGGCCCGCAGCTTATCGAGGGTTCGGGCGTTGGCCTCTTCCTCGCCGGCGGCGTCGCCAGGCCTCGGCCGATTGAACGCATTTCCCCCCAGGATGACCGTGACTCCCGTATCGCCGGCGAGGGCGTCGACGCTGCCGCCGTCCCATCTCCCGTCGACCTTGCGGCCTGCCGACACGACGATGTCGCCGGCGCCCAGGCCGTCGATAGTGAACCTGCCGTCCTTGTCAGTGTCTGCGTACAGGCCGTCGGTGTATCCCTCGTCCTTGACCGATACCTGGATGCCGGGCATGGGCTTGCCCTGCTCGTCCAGCACCATGCCGCTGACGGAAAGGTTGGCCGGGCGCAGCGTCACGCGCTCCAGGTCGCTCGTTCCGCGGATTCCCTCTGTCAGCCAGACCGGCACGAGAGTCGTCGCGAACCCCCTGGCGTCGGCGGACAGCTCGTACTTGCGCCCCGCGGGCAGGGCCTTGATCTCGTAGCGCCCGTCAGCACCAGTCATCGTCGAGTCGACCGAGGTGCCCACGTTCCCGGCGTAGGTCGTCAGGCTGATGCGCGCGTGCGCGACGGGCTCTCCGCGCGGGTCCACGACCTGGCCCCGCAGCGTGACGGCCGGGGCCAGGACGACCTCGATGCGGTCGCGGGCTTCGTCCAGCGGCAAGGCCGCTGCAAGGCTGCGTCCTTCGTCGCGCGCGAGGATGAACGGCTCGCTTGGTTGCGTCGACGACCGGCTTGACAGTGCAGTGACCTCAAATGTGCCGTCGTCCGCCGTGGTGGCGGTCTCGTGTGGGAAGACTCGCACTTTCGCGCCGGCCACGGGCTCGCCCGCCTGGTCGCGGGCCACGCCGCGAACCAGCGGCGCCCTCTTCAAGGAAACCGCCAGCCGTACCGGCTGCTGCTCGGTCACTTCAAGGCTGCCCGGCATCGCCTTTGCGACATAGCCGGCCTTCCGCGCCCTCCACGAATCGTATTTGCCGGGCAGAGCGCGAATGACCGCCACGCCGCGGGCGTCTGAGTCCGCGCCGCGGCTGCCTGCGGAACCACCGATTGACACGTATGCGCCGGCCAGCGGCCTGCTCGCCTCGTCGGTCACCGAGACCTCGACCAACCCGTCGCGCACGGCTTCGAGCTTAACGTCCCTGTACGCCTGGCCGGGCTCGGTCTCCAGCGCGACCTCCTCCACGAGCCATTCGGGCCTGTCGGTCCAGAAGTAGTAGACCGTGGTGCGGCCAGGCAGCACTCCGCGGATGACAAATCGGCCAGCCTCGTCGGATACTGCGCCCGCCTGCGTCCCCGCGAGGTCATCGGTGACCGTGTGCGTGTGGATCCGAAGGCCGGGGATTCCTTCGCCCGTCGCCTTCTCGACGATGCGTCCTTCGATCGTCGCCTCCTTGGGCAGCACGATGCGGATGTCGGTTGCCCCGGCCGGGTACTCGAAGTCGCGCTTGCTGCGCGTGTGTGCCCAAGCGTACCCGGGCGCGACCACGTCCAGTGAGGCCTGCGCCTCTGCCGGCAGGCCGTGAATCTCGAACCGTCCCTCTGCGTCTGTCCGTGCCGTAAGGCTCTTGAAAATCCGCTCGCCGCCGGACATGTGCTCCCGGTGGAGCGTCAGTCGAGACGTCACGTCGGCTCCGGCGATCGGCGCTCCAGCCGCGTCGACGACGACGCCTGCGAGCATGCTTGGCTGGGTGAGGGTGAATATGAGCGGCTCGGTCTTGTCATCTTGCAGCGTCGGAGCATGCCAGTCGGCCGCAAGACCGTCCTTGAAGGCGACGAACCCGCCCGAGATGGTGCGGTCGGTCTCGCCCGGCTCGGCGCCTTCCGGCACGTCGAGCGAAAACGCGCCGTCGACGCCGCTGATCGCGCTGCCGACCACTTCGACGCTGAGAGTGGCCGCCACCCACTGGTATGCCAGCACCGTCGCGCCTTCGACCTGCCGGCCCTGCCCGTCCAGCACCTTGCCTCGCCAAGTCCGCTCCGCTGGCTGCGGGGCGGGCTGCGAGGCGGGCTGCGGTGCCTGGGAGGCTGGCTTGGCGATATACGGCTGCAAGCCCGACGAACCCGCAGGCGTCAACTGCCTGTTCTCGTCCCCGGCGTCGGCCGGGACGAGGCGGACAGCCAGCTCAGCCGTGCGCACGGTCTTGCCGTCCTTGATGAACTCCCCCCGCCACAGGACCACCGTGTCGTTCATCGCCACCTGCGCCGTCCTGTCCAATGACGTCTGCACGAGCGTAGCGTCGAGCGGCACGCGCAGGTCCAGAGTCCACGAGCCGGTGCCGCCGCGCCAAGTCAGCATCGTCTTTCCGTCCTTCTGCTCTACTTGAACACCCGCGTCGATGCTCCCCGACGTAGGCTGGGGGACGGCCCCGCCATGTGAACTCACGCCCTCCCCGCCGTCGTAGATCATGCCGACCACCAGGTCGACCCGTACGGGCGCATCCCATTCAACGTGGAACGCTGGCGCGCCCGCTGCGCCAGCCGGGCCGAGAGGCCTAGCGGTTCCCACTGCGGGAGACGAAGCAACCGGGAAAACCACCTGCGAACGCGGCTGGAGCGTCAGCGTACCCATGTCGACCGGCTCGTCCTTCACTTCGACCTTCGTTTCAATGATCCACAGAGCCGTGGCTATCCCTCCTTCTGGGGGGGCGGGCTCGGAGACGACGACACGCAGCTCATATTCCCCCGGCGGCACATCGGGCGCCAGCATTGCACCGTCAGCCGCGACTTCGATCGCATAGGACCGGCCGCCGGCACGTAGGCACTTCAGGTACTGCAATCCTTCCGGCGTTGCGGCCCATCGCTCCAGCCACGCCTTGGTCTCTTCAGAGGACGGGCGCGAGGCCAACTCGGGCGGCACCGGCGGCAGGGACACGGGCGTCTGCAGATTGGCCAATACCCGGTAGCCCTCGGGGTCGAATGGCCTGCCGCCGGGCGTCGCAAGCCAGCCGGTGACGTCGACGCCACTTCCGCCTAGCGTCACATCCTTCGTCTCGCCCGGCTCCAGCACCAGCACTTCCTTGTGATCCGGCAGCGTCGACCTCGCGGGCCCTTCGCCTATGTGCACGGCACGGTACACGGCCACGATCTCGCCGGGCGGAACGCGGTCGAACTCGAAGCGACCTTGCTCGTCGGTGCGGGTTTCCAAGCGGTATCGCGCGCTGCCGCCATTCGGAAAACCGAGAGGGGAGATGGCCTCGGCCCGCAGTTCCACGTCGGCCCCCGCCACCGACTGGCCATCGAGGACGATCTGTCCATTCACCCGCGCCCACGGTCGGAGCGTCACCGGCAGGCCTCGCCGCAATTGAGCCGCCGACGCCTTGCCGAATCCGTGGCTGCCGAACGCGTACACGTTGAACTCGTCGCCCTGCGGCGGCACGCGGAATTGGCCATCCTCGCCTGTCTCGACGATGAGCGTCTCCGGGAACTCGGTGATCCCATTGAGCGTGGACACGCCCTGGCCGCGCGGCGAGACGAACACCTCCGCCCCAGCCACCGGACTGCCCCCCTCGTCCATGACCCGTCCGACGACCGGCTCGGCCGGCTGAGACGCGGGCTGCGAAGCAGGTTGAGTGGCAGGAGACTGCCGCAGCGTGACGTCGCCGAACTCGGCGCGGAAACGCTCGTTCCCGGGCGAGGCCGGCGTCAGCGTGGCCCGCTCGCAGGTCAACTCGGCTGTCCGCTCACCGCCCGTGTAGGAGGTCACCTTCATCGCTCCCGTATGGATCGTCCCGTCGGGCAGCTTCTTCCAGTCGTCGGACTCATAGATATGGCGGATGCTCCCGTCGTCCGCTCGCACAATGATGCGGAGCCTGCCGTCGTCGGTCGCGATCTCCTGCCTGTCCGGCTGGACCTGCATGGCGAAGTTCATCGCCTCGCTGCGTATCGAGCCGAGTTCGATGTCCGCCGCCGATGGCGTCGAGTCGGCAGGCTCGGAGGCAGGGCGTCCAAAGAACTCGGCTCGCGTAAGTGTCGCCTCCTGCCATGTCACCACATCCTCCGGTCGGCCGTTGGCATAGCGGGTGATGGTATAGTCTTTGACCCGGACGCGGTCGAACATCATCCAGTCCTGTCCCGCCGGGTCGATGACGGCTTCCCTGGCGATGGTCACTCTGCTCGGCTGCTCGTTCTCATACTGCGTGAGCTTGACATCCTCCAGTCGATACCGGCCATCCGGTAGTCTGTCCCACGTCTTTGCCTCCCACGAAGCTGTGAGGTTTCCGGCCGCGTCTCTCTGGACGATCGACAGCCCGTGCTGCGTCGTCGGCTGGGTCGCGGCAGGCTGAGAAGCCGGCAGGGTAGCAACGCCTTGGAGCGCCGCAGCGCTCCCGGTCGCCGGCAGTTCCATGTGCAGTTCCCTGGCGGCTCGCTCCAGGTGGACATCCAACGGCGTAGAGGGTGGCGAGTTCCGCAACGAGCAATTCTTCCAACCGTCCGGCATCCGCACGAAGAAGAGCACCAGGTACACGGCGTTCGGCGCCTCCGGGTCGACGCACCTGACGGCCGCCAGGTCGCCGCGGACCAGCGAGGCGTCCGCGTACATCTGGAACTCCCGGCTGCGATACTGGCGGAAGCGTTCGCGCATCTCCATAGCGAACTGCGGCAGCGCGTCGCGCCAGCCCTTGAGGTGGTCGCACGCGAGGCTCTTCAGCGCCGCATCGTCCTTGTCCCGTATCGCCACCAGCATCTGCAGCGCCAGGTCCTCCACGACGACCTGGTCGGCGGTGGCCGCAGCCCGCGTGATCGGCTGCGAGGCAGGCGGACTGGCTGCCTGTTCGACATCGGCCGGGTCCGTCGGTGCGGCTTGCAGGTTCAGCAGCATTGCGGCCAGGACCACGCCGGCGACCAATAGCGCCGCCAGCGGCCAGGAGCGGGTCAGGCGGACGTTCTCGTCGGGCCCGCCGATCAGGCGCCCGATGCGGGCGCGAAGCTGCGACGGTTTGTCCGTAGCGCCGACGGCGACGGCTGGGGCAAGGCGCCGGCCGCGTTCCGTCACGGCCTGCTGCGCCACGTGCAGCAGCGAGGCGGCGTAGGCGTATCGCTCGGCGCCGGCTGAGACGGCAAGGTCGTCGCAGCAGTGCTCGCGTTCCAGGCGGACGCGGCGCGAGACGTACCACACGGCCGGGTGGAAGAACAGGAACGTTTCGACGAGCCGCTGCAGCAGGTTAACCAGCGGGTCGAGGCGGCGGATGTGGGCCAGCTCGTGGGCGAGGATCGCCTCCACCTGCCCTGCGGACAGGCCGCTGGTGATCGACAGCGGCAGGAGGATCATCGGCCGAAGCAGCCCCACCACCACCGGCACGGCCACCCGCCCGCAGCAGGCGACGGCCGGCGTAAAGCGCAGGCCCAGCGCCCGCGCCTGGCGGGACAACATGGCGAGGATGGCGGGATCGTCAACCGGCTGGGAGGCCCGCCGCAGCCGCCGCCCGCCGTGCAGTCCCATCAGCAGGCGCACGAACATCAGCCCCACGCCCAGCGCGTAGCACGAGGCCACGATCGGGCTGAGCGTCTTCCAGTAGTCCGCCGGCGGCTCCGCAGCGGCTGGCGGAGCGGCAACAGCGGCCACGGGTTCAACGACGGACGCGGCGCCAGTCGCCATCGGTGCGGGCAGGACCGGCTGCTCAGACGGCGTGTCCGGCATGCTTGGTGCAACATCTTGAGTAACGACGGTCACTTGACCTGCCGGCTTTGTGATTGCGCTGCCCGAGACAGAAGGAGCTTGCACCAGCGGGAACGTAATCAACGGGCAGACGGCCATCACGCCCAGCGCGGCCAGGAACACGGCGTAGCGAACCGACGCGTGGGCCTTCCGCAGCAGCACACCCATTAGGGCCGCCAGCAGGCCCACCGCGGCCGCCTGCCAGAGGAAGTGCGCCAGTGTGATCGCCAGGCGAACGCAGATGCCGTCGTTCAGGCAGTTCAGCGGGTTCATGATTTGCCCCCCTGCTGGCGGTCCAGCAGTTCGCGGATTCGCTTGATCTCGCCGTCGTCCAGGTCGGCGGTCTCCAGCAGGCCGGCCACCACGGCCGCGGCCGAGCCGTCGAACGCGCGCTCGACGACGTCCTTCAGCATGCGACGCGTGGTGGCGGCCTCGCCGACGCGGGCGGTGTAGACGTAGCTGCCGCCGTCTTTGGCCTTCCGCAGGTAGCCCTTGCGGACCATGATGTTCATCACCGTCGTGACCGACGTGATCGCCAGCTCGCGGAAGTCGGCGATCGCCTCCCGCACGCGGGCCACGGGCTGCGGACCTTCCCGCCAGAGAACCTTGAGGATCTCCAGCTCCAACTCGGTCGGATGCTTCGAAGTGGGCCTCGCCATGCCATCGCTCCTTGCTCTGGTAGTTGATGCGGCCTCGCCTTCTAATTAATTAGCACGACATCCGACAAAGTCAAGCGAATCTTTCTAATTGTTTAGAAGGAGAATAGTGAACCGTCTGGCACCCCGCAGACTCGCCCCTGTCCGGTGCGATCTCACCAGACGTAGCCGGCCCGGCGAAGGGATGTACCCTCGCCGGGCCGGATTACTCTCCCACATTGCGTTCGGCAGGCCGTGCCCGCCCTACTGCTGCATTCCCCGGATATGGGCAACTTCGTTACGGCGATGCGGTGGCACAGTCGAGGGACAGTTGCCCCTCTCGCTCGCTTGCTCCACGGTAGCGGCGGCCGCAGTCAGGCGGTTGACGGTCAGGCGCATCTTCATCGCATGTTCGCCCGGCCCGTAGTAGTCGGTCAATCGCTTGCCGGGGGTGAAGCCCATCGACTCGTACAGGCGGATGGCGGGGATGTTCTCCTCGGCCACTTCCAGGCAGACGCTGGCGACGCCCTCGGCCCGCAGCGTTTCCAGGCAGCGGTCCAGCAGCATCGTTCCGTAGCCCTGGCGCCGGCAGTCCGGGTGCACGGCCATGCTGTAGACGCGGGCGGTGACGCCGTGGGCGGTGCGGCGGCGGAGGAGGATCGCTGCGGCCACGATCTGCCCGTCGCGGCGGATGGCGAAGGTCGTCGCCCGCGGACACCGCAGCAGGTAGCGAAGCTGGCGGCGGTTGAACAGCTCCTTCTGCCCGAAGCAGTGATCTTCCAGCGCGACCAGGGCGTTGAGGTCGCCCGCCTCTGCCAAGCCGATATCCCACGCGGGCACCGAGGCAGCCAGCAGGCACGCCGCGGGGCATTCGACCGGCTCGGCTGCAGGCGCCGCGGGCGAAAAGCCCGCCATCGCAACCGGCTCTGCCGGCCAGACCACCCACTTGTTCAGGCGGAAGGCCGGACGATAGCTCTGCTTGGTCCACCCGAGCGAGGGCACTTCCCAGTCGTCGCCGGCGTTGCACCAGGCCGTCTCTCTCCAATAACGGGCGCAGAATTCGCTGAAGATGTAGTTGGCCGAGCCGCGGTAGGCGCGGTCGGTCTTCTCGATGAGGATGCTGCAGGTCTGCCCGTCGAGCATTTGCTCGCCGAGGGTGAAGCCCACAAGCTTCTCGTCGGCGTAGAGCACCATTCCGCGCAAGCCCAACGCCGCCGCGTGGGTCAGGGCGTTGACCGTCGCGGCGACCTCTTTGGTGCGCTTGGTCTGCACGGAGGTCAGCACGCTGGAAGGCGAGCATTCCTCGCTCTGCACGTGCCACAGCTCCAACAGCCCAAGGCACGCTTCCAGGTCCCGCTGCGGGGAGTAATCCTCGACGCGGTGGGTGTACTCGCGCATGAATTGCTTTCGGCAGCGGCGCTTGGAGGACAGGTCGCCGCCTTCCAGGTCGATGATCCGCTGCGTGGCATAGACGTAATCGCCGCTCATGGTCTCGACGCGCCCGCCGCTGGCGAACCGGTTCAGCGCATCTTCGTTCACGTACTCGACGCGGGGCGGTTCCGTCACACCGGTCAGGGCGTTGAAGGCGCGGCAGATCTCCATCGCCTCGCCCAGGGCTGCGCGGAAATCGCCCGGGCCCGTCGGCGGGAACAGCAAGCTCAGCCCGCCCTCGCCGTTGGCGAACACGCACAGGCAATCGTGCAGCAGCTTCCAGCGAAGGTGGATGCAGTCAGCCCAGATGAAGGTGTTGGCGAAGGTGTAGTCGGAGAGCTGGGGGCGGGTGAAAGAGAAGCAGCGGTCAAACAGGGCCTTGTGCATCGGTTCGATCCGGCACAGGCCCAACATATCTAGAGGGTCGCTATCGTCCAACATGGGACATGGGTTCTCGGCGTCGTGTGTTTCCCTCGCCTGGGGTCCAGCACCCCTGCCCGGCGGGGAGTTTGTACACGCGCGCTGACAATACCATTTGCCGGGCAGTTGTGAATGCAGATTCCGCCCGCTTGGAAGAAAATTTGCAGCCCCCCGTCCCGGGCGGGGCACCCCGGACCCCCGCTGCCCGCCGGAGGCACCTGACGGCGACCGGTCCGCCACCTGTTGGGGCGGTTCCTCCTGTTTTCTCCAGCACCTGCGCCGCACGGGCTGCGGCGCTGCCTACAATTGCCCGAAGGCCCCGGCAAGCGGCCGGGGACACAACGGTCACGAAGGAGTTGGACCCATGAGACTCGCAACGATCTGTATTCTGGCTGCCTTAGCCGCCATGCTGCTGACGGGGACTTATGCAACTGCACAGATGCACCGCGGCGGAGCACAAGTCGCCGAAGGGACAGACGCGGAAGTGGACCAGGACCGTGCGGAGTGGATGGCCCGCCGCCACAAGAGAATGGCCGAGCACAAGCAGCTCGTGGAAGATGCGATGAAATCGCTGGACGAGGCGGAACAGGCCGTCAAAGACGGTAACCACGACGCCGCGCTGGCCGCCCTGGCCAAGGCGAAAGCGTCCCTCACGCAGGCCCGGGAGACGATGGCCGGCTGCCCGATGTGCGAGAAGATGGGCAGAATGTGCCCCATGTGCAAGGTCAAGTCTGAGGTAGAAAAGGGGCAGACCAAAGCCGTCGTCAACTCCACCTGCCCGATGATGGGAACCAGGCTCGACAAGGAAAAAGTCCCCGCGAGTCTCACGCGAGAGTTCCAGGGACAGACCGTCGGCTTCTGCTGCCCAAACTGCCCGACGACCTGGGATGAGCTGACCGACGCGGAGAAGGCCGAGAAACTCCAAGGCGCCATGTGAACAGAGTAGTGCCCCTCTGCTCGCGACGGCCGGGCCCGCGTATGGGTCCGGCCGCCGTCATCAACCCAGCCGGCGGCACGGCGGAACGGGCGTCAGGCGCCCGGCGCCTTCCAGGAAAACGCCGGTTTGAGGTGCCCGTAGGGATGGCGGTTGTAGGCGGCCGTCGGTTCCTTGCCCTGCCACTTCCACCCGATGAAATCCAGCAGCACGCCCCAGTCCGCGGCCGAGTGGGTGTGCCCGCCCGGGCGCAGGTGGAAGGCCAGGTTGTCGCCCGCGCCGAGGAAGCGGTAGACCTCGCCGGCAGCCCACATCGCCTGCACCATGCCTTCGGGGTTGGACCAGCGGTCGTCCAGGGCGTAAGTGGACAGCAGCGGCCGCGGCGCGACCGACGCCAGCAGGCAATGCTGGTCGAACGGCATATCCTCCTCGCGGCCGAGGTAGGCCCGCAGCCCCGTCCCGAACCATGACGGGAAGGAATTGAGGATATCCAACGTCTCGCCGCCGTCGCCGACGTAGCGGAACGCCGCGCTGCCGCCGGCGCAGGAGGCGTTGTCGTTGACCAGCGTGATCCGCTCGTCGCTCGCCCCGGCCAGCAGCGCCGCCTTACCACCGCGCGAGTGCCCCGTCACGGCGATGCGCCCGCCGTCGATGAACGGCAGCCCGCCCAGCAGGTCCACGCAGCGCTGGTAGCCCCACGCCCACGCGGCCAGCGCGCCGAACGTCCCGCCCGGATACACATCGTACAGCCCGCCGCGGCGCGCCGTCCGGTCTGGCGCGCCCTCGTAGCCGAGGTCCTCGGCCATCTCCGTCCGATTGAACATCGCCAGCGCGCAGCCGCTTTCGGTCACCTTTCGGGCCACTTCGTCGGAGATGTACCACCAGCACCGGTCGCCGTCGATGACGGCCGGGAACGGGCCCTCGCCGGCCGGGAAAACCACCTTCACGCAGAAGGAAAACGTCCGCTCGCCCCCGCGGCAGGTCACGCGGTAGGTCCACAGCCGCGGCGCGCCCGGCCAGGCGCGAATCGAACTGTGACAGAGCGTCTCGATTCCGACGGACTCGGGCTTTGGCGGCAGGCCGCCGTATTCCGTTTCCACAACCAGGTCTCGCCACGCGCGCGACCGCGCCGGCCAGTCTTCCCGCGAGGCGACGCGCCCCCCGCCCGCCGCGGCGAACGGGTCCGGCAGCTCGCCCTTGTTGACGGCCGGGACGGTGGGATAGCTCTGCTCAGCATCCGATTTCGTCATGGTTGCTCACTCCTGCCGACGCCTGGGCGCGCCGGGCTTCATATTGAGAATCGCTGCGAATCGACCCGCGCGATTATGCCCCTCACCCCGCCGACAATCAACGCCCGGCGACGAGTTGCCGCCGGGCCGGAAACCGGTAATGGGCAAGCTTGCTGCCGGCAGAGTCACAGGAATGCCCCCCGGCGAAGCCTCCCACTCCGCCTTCGACAGGCCGGCCTGCGCGCGAACCTGCCGGCCCTATGAGCTAAACGGGCGCATGCGAACAGTCGCCCCGCGATGCAACCTGTGCCA
>Ga0272443_10006220_pt1 | contig 11925 bp, 12 predicted proteins | sample SSMAcet12_FD_193581 | JGI IMG/M metagenome (GOLD analysis project Ga0272443, IMG submission 193581) | Marine sediment archaeal communities from Little Sippewissett salt marsh, Falmouth, MA, United States - SSM-Acet-12 | ecosystem: Environmental > Aquatic > Marine > Wetlands > Sediment ... | reverse complement strand
CGAGTTAGCAAAAATGGGCAAAATTTGGAGATTATCATTTATACACACATACTATAGGAACAGATTCTGTAGACTATTCCGTCCGATTGGATCTGGCACAATTATGGCCAATTTGACCCGACTACGGGATTTTCGAGCAGGTTTTCTATCGAGTTAACAACTCTCACATTTATGATTAAAATATGGTTGATTACATAATTATTAAATGTAAATCTACTAAAATTAATCTTAAGACATATAATAAACTTCAAACATTGCTTTTGATTAAATTTTATCTATACTTTGTTATTATCCACAAAAATTAAATTAAATATGGTTATAATATATAAAAATTAGTTTTATCCGATTAAATTTAAATTTCTAAAATTATAACTATTTAAATACTTTTATCATTGTTACATGATTAAAACTTTTGTTTGAGACACAAAAAGTGAGACTTGAATTTAGTGAGCCAAACAAAAACCGCATCCCAAAAGAAAGCGAGGTTACAAATTTGGCGGCGATCGTTTTAGAGGAGCCAGATTGCGCCACTGATAGTGACCGAGGAACAATAAAAATGATCCTCATCGCCATTCGCGAGATTGGCGGTGAAAATGAGAGTCCCAACGCCACAGTGAACTTAGATCTTCGTGGCGACTTTGATGAAAGTGTACTGCTTAGCCGAAAGATTGATACCGACCAACCAGGGTCCATCTACAAAATCAGGCATCTTGATGATTCGTTTAGCCCACCCCCTTTTTGAAGATCTCCCGGTTAGCCAATTGAAATGCGACGGCCAACGCCCCTATTGAAAATGAGTTGAATATGCCCGATTTTACGGCCTGCCAGATCTCTTCAGAGTCTACCTTGATCCCTATGATCCAGCTGTCTTCGTCGATTTTCTGGTTCCCTAGGGCCATGTCGGTGGGCGCCAGGTAGCTCTCCACCGAACTGGCCGGAGCTGGGCTTTGGTGGGATATCCCCGCCTCTCTGGAAGATATCAGAAAATCGTGGGCTGCTTGTCGGATGTCGTCTTTTGAGACTACGTCTCCCTGCAAATCTTCGGAATTCGGTTTTAGGACCACTCCGTAGATTAGGCGAAGCTCCTCGCTCTTGGTCAAAATGTCCATGGTGCGGCTGAACTTTTCTAACTTGTCCAATTTGTCCAAGGTTTCACCCCTGGTACACTAAGGCTGGCTGCGCCGGGGTAGGCTGCCATAACGAACAAATTGTAATGAGCGTTCTGTTTAAGTTTTCGGTTTAGGTAACTGTTATGAAGGCATGTTTAAAGAGCATATAACGGTAGATATAGAAATACTACTGAGGAATTCTGAAAACCTGCCAAAAATCAATCGGCTTTATATAGCGTTTATAAAGCATAGGCCAAAATCAGAGGTTAATAGGAACCCTCTACTAACTAGTTGCATAAATTACCTCTTCGTTGATTATCCGAATGGCGGCCTGCTCAGCATAGTAGGCTTCTGTTCGCTTGGCGTTTGCCTCCACGGCAAGTTGATTTATTTTGGCCTGTGTTGTTACATCTTTTAATAAAGGCACAGCCACTTGGACAATATGTTCAGCTTCAATATGATCCACTACCGATCCATACGTGAAGCGGCGAATTAACTCTTGACCATAAGGGGATGCAAGAAAAACCCAGATATAACCAGCGATCTCCTCAGAAGGTGGGACCAATCGAATAATGTCATGCGTCATTGTCCAGCCATCCCAATGCTGAGGAACTAAAACGACCTTACCAAGTGTGCCACTACAAGTGACCAAAAGCATGTTTTTACGAATGGTTAATTCCTCTCTTATGCGCGTTCTGTGTTTAGCAAACGCGAGATATTTTTTGTTTGAAGGATCAAGTTCAAGAATGTGTTTACCCGTAAAATATACAGCTCCCTGCCCCTCTGGGACAAAAACCCTTGTGAAACGACCTGGTAAAATGATCCGTTTGGATATACGTGTATCACCTATGCGTGTGATCTCTTTTGCGCCTTTCTCCAACTGTCGCAAAATAGTATCCACCAGTGGGATATGATAGGATCCATCAAGACGGCCTGCCAAATCAGAGAGGTTCACCGTGTAGTTGCGTAGTTTATCACATTGATCAAAGTAGTGTGGTACGAGTTCTTCAACCGGGGGGAGGCAAAGGGCGTTGTAGAGCATAGTTTCGGCTTGATCAAGAAGATCATTTGATTCGTCCCTTAGTGAATATGATCTAACAACCAAATCATGGATTTGTCGCTTAAGTGCTTCTGGTGGGTTAGGAATGGGTAAATCATCCAGATGTTCTGGTTCGATATGAGATACAACGGCACCGTATTCGTTTGTCCGTATCAATGCGTTGCCGATTTTTGTACACAAAAAAGCGTAAAGGTAGCCGGCGTCAATATCCCGTTTAGAGGTAATTCGAATAATATCATCACTCATGGTTTGACAATCAAGTATTTTCCCCACAAATGAGCAATTTCCAATGGTCCCAGAGCGAGTAAATAGAATCTGTCCCTTCTTTACCTCCAAAGCTCTAAAATCAGTTTTACATAATGGAGAAAGAAAACCTTTAGGTTTTGGTTTAATTTCCTTAATTTGAGATGGCAAAAATAGCGGATAGTCTGATTCTTCAACAAGGATACGTTTAAATCGTGTTGGATAGAACGCATTTGCAAGCCCGCTGGGGCCAGTGATAGTTGTAAGAGGCCATTTGCATTGCTTTAAAATCTCACGAGCATGTTTACCTTCAATTCCAAAAACACTTGCATCTAAGCGTTTACCCTGTTTTAGTACCTCATTTAGCGTGACTGTGCGCCACCGTAGTTCATATTCGTGAGACTCAAGAAGGGGATTGTCTGAGACGATTTCATCTCGCCTTGTGGGTTCAAAAATTGTCTGAACACCTACCACACCACACCCTCCTGTTTGCACCACTTCTTGAAAGTCTTAGCAACAACTGGTGTTTGATCATCGATAGTCTTTCTGTAGGATTGGGCTTTAGTGCCATCCAGCGCAATGATTTCTGGGATTAAAAGTTCATTGCCGTGTTTATCTCTTTTAAAAAGTGGATTCCCGCGTTTGTCATGACCAATGCGGTCCACCATTGCCATAAAGATTGGATAATCTGCCATTTGACAAGTACGTTCTTCCTCTTGGATTTCTTTAGGGGTTTTCTTTTGTAAGACGAGAACAGATGTTTGTGTACCGTTGCGTGGTTGAAAAGTATCAACATGCAGATCAATGCTGGCTATTATGCGTGTTCTACGAATTAGCCATTCCTGAATATAACCAAGACCTGGTGCCCCGAGGATCGAATCTGGCAAGACTATTCCAAGTCTCCCACCGGACTTAAGAAGCTGAACACAACGTTCTACGAAGAGTTGCTCGGGTGGTACGGATTTTTGTAGCCTGTTGGTCATGGTCCAACAGTCTCGATCAACTTCGTCGCGTTTCCAGATATGGCCAAGGTCGTATTGTTCCAGTATATGGGGATCTTTAATTGGGATCTTACTGCCAAAGGGCGGATTGGTAACAATAGCATCAAACAGTCCAATTGTGCCCGAATTACGTATAGAGGTGTCATTTACTCTCAACGCTTTAGCTAACTCTTTGCGAAAATCTGCGTCCCATTCATGTGGGGGCAGCAGAGAGTCTGTTTGGAAAATATTACCACTACCATCATTATTCATAACCATGTTCATCTTGGTGGCTTTGACAAGATCTGGATTGAGGTCGAAACCAAAAAAGTTTGAAGAAGCAATTTCAGTGATACGATGTTGGAAAATGCTCTTTTCATTGTCGTTCCATCCCGATTTTGCCTTACCAATTTCCTGAGCAAAGTTTGCTTCCAAGTCTGCGATAATCTGATTCATAGCGATAACTAAGAAACCACCAGTGCCACATGCGGGGTCAAGAATTTTCTCGTTATCTTTAGGTGCAAGCATTTCGACTGTCATGTGCATGACATTACGTGGAGTAAAGAACTCACCACGATCACCCCGAAGGTTAGCCCCTACAAGTTCTTCGTAGGCCTTGCCCTTAATGTCTATGTGGGTGTTTAGCAGAGAATATTTCTGAAGCTCGCTAACGACGTAAGAAAGACTACGCGGTTTGAGTTTGATTTCATCATTGGGGTCAAAGATCTGTGTGTACTTTCTCTTTACTTGGCTGAATATTTGACTAATACGTTTGTAAACAGTAAGCTGCCCATCTGGATGAGAACGCTCGCCAGATGTTGCGTAGAACTTTAATTGGTGTGGGATATTTCTTTCGTCTTCGATTTTACAAAAAATGACTTTTAATAATTCGAAAAAAGCAGGTTGCTTCTGCATTCCATCTGTGACGTAAATATGATTGTGACAGGCCTTAAAAACAAAAAGCAAATTATCTTCGACTGCGCTTTTTAGACTTTGTCGTTTTGGACGGTCGATTTCTTCCAACGTTCCATCTGCCGAAGGGATATCATTGTAGTCATTAAACTCAAATTCACCTTTTTCGTTGGTGATTTTACGAAGGACTTCTTTGTGTCTACCGTTGGTCCACATACCCCACTCACAATTTGGGCAAACGGACATATAGGATTTTAATTGCTCAATTCCATTATTCTTACTGGTAGGCTCGACACTTTCTCTTTTGCACTCAATGATAATACGAATATTCTCTTGTATGCGCCCAGGTTTATCTGCGGAGAAAATTACGATATCAGCTCGGGGCTTACGAGAACCCGTCACAATTGCAAATTCAACCGCAATTTGCTCCTTTCTGTATTTGTGCTCGTTAACCAGCCTTTTTTCAATATTCTGACGAACGTATTCCTCAGGAGTATCATTGCGAAATTTGCCGTCAATGTAATCACAGATCTTACCCTCTGGAATAACAATGACGTTTGGCGTTGTTACTGTATCATGAGTCATGCCTACCATAATGTTCTCCCTTCACCAAATTGTTGGGCAGCACTTCATTATTGAAAACCTTAGCTTATAGCATTATCCTTGAGGTTCTCGGCACAACAAGACTCTACTTCTATTGTAAAATATACTAGAGATTCGCCACCCTTCTATCCCCTCTTCGGCAGATCCGCAGCCGTCCTCAAATGATTCTCCAGCTTTTCATCACCAGACAGAGATATGTTTGCCCTGGTAATATCCGAGATGAAACGACCCAGCTTGGCCAAATCTACGTCCTCCACCTTATCGTGAACCAACTGTGGCAAACTTCCCGCCTCCATGCCGTTCAAGGCCAAAAGCCGAGGTATGGCATTGGCATTGATCACCTCGGCAATCGAATCGAGAATGGCAGATAGAGCCTGAGTGAACAACCTTCCTAGGAGGCGTTCGGATAGCTGAAGCATCAAAAAAGTGAGCAAGAATAGATCCTACTCGAACCCTTCGACGAAGCTTTTGACGCAGCACTTCAAGTTGGGATGATATCCGCCCTCCAATATGGCAAAACGCCTCCCGTCGCACTTCTGCTCTGCGCCCTCCTTCGCCACTCTCCCAATCTCGCGGTAATCCTCAAGGGAGAGAAGGCCGCCCCAATCTTCAACGTAGGTGTCAAACCCCGCTGAAACGGCGACCAAATCGAAGGAATGCCGCTCTAAAGCCGCTTTCACCTGATCCAAATATCGGTTCTGGTCCAGCTTCAGATACTCAAAGCCCATATCGATGGCCCCGATGTTTACGATGTTTACCCCCTCGTCCCAGCGAAGTATGTTGACCGTGCCGTCTCCAAAATGAAGATCTATATCGATTATGAGAACCCTCTTTGCCCGGTCTTTGATCCTTCTGATGGCGATGGCCATGTTATTGAAAAAACACATCCCCCAACTGTGATCGCTCGATGCGTGATGTCCCGGCGGCCGAATCAAGGCAAATGCGGGTTCACCTTTCAGCGCCAGCTCCGCCGCAAGACAAGCCCCTCCCGCGGCCAGGCTGGCTGATTCAAACATTCCCCTGGCCTTCACCCGATCGATGTGTTCTCTCCCGTGAACACGAGATATGTCCTTTAAGCTGGCGGGTTGCTGGATGTCCACGAAATCGTAATGATCCTTCAACTCCTCTGCAGGAAGTCTCACCCTGTCCGGAATCTCCACGGGGTTTGTTTGATATCTCGTCTCAAGCCTTTTGCTGTATATGATCTTCATTGTCATTCCCTATGTCATTCCCTATATTCGCCAAACCGCTCCACATGAGGCCGAGGCGCTGGAGACGTAACTATCTTTTGTTGGGCAATCATTCCCATCTCTCTGCCAAATCTGCCAAATCATGAGCAATTGTGAATTTGGAAATGCCCCAACCACCTTCAAATCATACAAGAACCAATCAATTATAGTCGAAAACCAATTAGATGATACTAATTATTTTTCGCCAGAATAGTGCTTAACGATATGAATAGGCCAAATCTCTAACTATTGCGAGTTCGAGATTAATCCGAAAGGTATCGTTAAACACTATAATTGCATTCACCAGTGCCTTCTCAGTTCTTGAATATCTATCGAATGCAAGCGATCGTCTTCGGCACCCTTTTGTTGAGCGATTCTGTTGCAGGAGATCTCATCTCGGCCTGCACCAACCAGCAGTGACATTTTAACTCCACCATTATCTTCAAGAACAAGGCGAGCAGACATATCACTCTGGAAGGTGGCTGAAGAGTTCTGCTTTATGGAAGGTGTGAGTGTATGATTAAAAGCGTGCAAAAACAGGATATTGAATTCTCAAGACCGTCTTTCAAGTCGCAACAGGAGAGATCAACTCTATGTTAATTTCAGAATGGCTAAAATACGTTTTATTGATATTTTTCGTCTCGTTGTCTATTATTCCGGCTTCTATGGCCCTGGCCCAGGAGCTGTCGGCAGGAGACTTAGTGTTCGTAACTGAGGACCTCCCTCCCTTCAACTACGAGGAAGATGGGGTGGTCCAGGGCATCTCCGTTGACCTCCTGGAAAAGACCATGGAGGGGATGGATGTAGACCTCAACAAAAGCGAGATCCAGATTCTGCCCTGGATCGAGGGCTACCGGAGGGCCTTTGCCGAGAAGAACGTCGTGATATTCTCCACAGTTCCACTCCCTGAACGGGTGCCGTCATTCAAGTGGGCCGGGCCCATAATCCCAATCAAGGACGTCCTCTTAGCCGAGAAAGATGAGGACATCGTGATCACTAATCCTGAGGATATCGGCTCGTACAGGATCGGCGTCGTCAACGGGACCGCACCTATGGATGCTCTCTTGACATTGGGAGTTGCCCCTGTGAACCTGGTAGTCGAGGAAGGGTCCAAGCCCCTGGTGGAAATGATGGAAAACGGGACCCTGGACCTCTCTTGGCCTACGAAGAGATCGGCGGCATGCGTCTGATTGAAAAGGCAGGATACGATTCTGACAACTACGAAACCGTCTACGTATTGGGGAAGTACGAACTTTACTACGCCTTCAATAAGGAAACTCCAGACTCCCTAGTAAGGGCCTTCCAGGCTGCCTTGAACGACACGAAAGTGGTAGGGGGGGACGGAACAAGCCAGTACCAGAGGATCCTTTACAATTACCTCCCAATCAGGCATGCTGAATCGAACGTCTCCAATGAGAACGTGATAGAACTCGTGGAAATGACGGCGATGGACATCGCAAAGGACGCAGGAGGGACCTTAGATAATATCAACGCTGGAGATTCGCCCTACAAAGACGAGGAGAAGGCTGACCTCTACGTCTTCGTTTACGACACGAACGTGACCCTAATCGCCGACGCTGGAAGCCCTTACCTTGCAGGCCAGAGCATGAAAGGTAGAGGTGACGTCTCAGGCAAGATGTTCAGGGACGAAATTGTGGCCGGTGCCCTGGAGAAGGGTAGTGGATTTGTCGATTACATATTCACAGACCTGACAATGAGCGGCCTTTACCACAAGGCGACATACTACATGCTGGTTGTGGGAAGTGATGGCCAGGAGTACGTTGTGTGCAGCGGAAGGTATGAATGAGGGGAAAAGCCAGATCCTCCCCCTCCCTTATTCTAAACAATCGCCCAGCCTTTATCTTTGAATAATCGATTTATGTTTGAAACGTGTAATGTTCGTCGGACCCTTTAATTCATATAGGTCCTCTTCTAACCCAATATTAAATAGCGTATCCTAAAATACCATGATCTCCACCTTTAGAAGAATGGCCCTGACAATTGTGCAACAAAACTGCTTGTTAAAACCACGCGATTCCGATCAAAATGAAGAAAAGAAAGCTTGAGATGATTCTGGAACCGCTGGAAGGATTTAGCAATCCAGATCCAAAAATGGAACAGTACAAAACACCAGCCACCGTCGCCGCTGAACTGCTGCATTGGGCATTTTTGCGAGGCGATCTCCTGGATGTGTGCGATCTCGGATGTGGGACTGGAATTCTAGCCATTGGGGCAGCTTTATTGGGTGCAAAATCGATGGGGATCGAGTTAGATCCCGATGCCATCAAAGTGGCCCGAGAAAACGCCGACCAACTGGAAGTCCACGTGGACTTTATTTTGGGCGACGTGAAGTCCATTGCTTTAAAGAAGGTTTCAACGGTGATTATGAACCCGCCTTTCGGGGCTCAAAAGAGAAGTTCGGGTGATAGAGCCTTTCTGAGAAAGGCCACAGAGATAGGAGATGTTATTTATTCTATTCACAATGCTGGAAGCGAAGGGTTCATTAAACGGTTTGTCGAACCTTGTGAGGTTGATGAAGTTCGCAAAATGGCCTTTCCAATGAAAAGGAGCTTCCAATTTCACAGCAAAGACGTTAAAGTGATTGAGGTTGAATTATACAGGATAGTTTGCAAGTAGCGCTAAGTTGCAATGATTTAAGGAGATTCAGGAATGCAATGTAAATTAGTCCTCCCAGGTGACGTAGTCGGGCCCGCTGAAGAGTACCTGCCCGGCGAAGGTACCTACCTAAAAGGAGGAAACGTTTGTGCTTTGGCCACAGGCAAAACTCAAATCGATCGAAATAGCAGATCTGCAAACGTAATTACCACAGCAAATGGCCCAACGAAAATCTCAGTAGGCGATGTAGTAGTGGGACGAGTGGTAAACATCAGAGATAGCTTCGCTATCGTTGTACTGGCTTTTAAGAGAAAATGTGAGTCAAGACCCATATTTAACACCGAAGGGACTCTCCACATATCTAATATCAACAGCACTTACGTAAAGGACATTCACCAGGTCCTAGGTATTAGGGATATATTGAAGGCAAAGATAATTGATGGCGATCGCCCATCCCTCAGCTTGTCCACCAAGGACAAAGATATGGGAGTAATCAAAGCCTACTGCAGCAAATGCAACTCAGATTTGCGTCTGGAGAACGGCAAGTTATTGTGTCAAAACTGTGGAAACGTTGAGAGCAGGAAGTTAAGCACGGATTATGGATTAGGAGTGGTGAGATGAACATTAAAATCCTTGAAAAGACCGATGCCGAAATTATGGTCGAATTCGAAGATGAAAGTCACACATTGTTAAACCTGCTCAGGACTGAACTTTTGAAAGACGACCGAGTCGAATTGGCAACTTATAACTCCAGGTTCCCTACAGTAACAGCACCCATTTTCCGACTCAAGGCAAAGGGCGCTGATCCAATAGAACTGATGAGCGAGGCGGCGTCCAGGGTAGTAGATCTATGCCAGGAATTCAAAGATCAATTTGAATCCGCTGTAGAATGATCGAGATAGACGGCTCTCAAGGCGAGGGCGGCGGACAAATAATCAGAACAGCAGTTGCCCTTTCAGCAGTTACTGAAAGTCCAATCAGAATAACCAAGATCAGATCTGGTAGACCCAACTCAGGTCTTTCGCCACAACACGTCAAGGCCATAGAGGCCTTGGCCCAAGTTACTAACGCCAGGACGAAAGGGGTAAAGCAAAAATCTTCAGAGATCGTCTTTCAACCCGGCCAGATTCGTGGCGGAACTTATGATATTAAAATTGGGACTGCCGGAAGCATCACCTTGTTGATGCAATGCCTTTTGCCCGCTCTTATTTACGCCGATGCTCCAACTTTATTGAAGGTCAGAGGTGGGACTGACGTTAAGTGGTCTCCAACCATCGACTATTTCCACCAGGTTGCTTTACCCGCCTTTTCGTCATTTGGCGTTCATTCGAGCCTTTCTTGTATTAACCGAGGTTACTATCCGCGAGGAGGGGGTGCCGCAATCTTGGAGGTCGTTCCAGGCAAACTCAAACCCGCCAAAATCAAATTGCAACCGAAAAAAGATCCGGATATTATAAATGGGATATCCCATTGTTCCAACCTTCCCGAACACGTGGCTAAAAGACAAGCTGAAGCAGCAGCTCGTATTTTAGAAGCGACTGGAAGGGAAGCTTCTATTGAAATTGACGTTTTAAAAGAGACATCTACAGGAAGTGGCATTACCCTCTGGTCGGGCTATAAGGGTGCCAGCGCCTTGGGTGAACCTAGACTCAAGGCAGAGAAAGTTGGGACAAACGCGGCAAAAAATTTGTTGATGGAACTGAACTCGGAAGCTGCAGTCGACGTCCAACTGGCAGATCAATTGATACCTTACTTGGCACTGTCCGGAGGGAGTTATACCACCCGCAAAATATCCAAACATACCATAACCAACATCTGGACGGCTGCTCAGTTTTTAGATTCGGAAATTTCCGTGAACGAAGATGAGTTTATCACCATCTCAGCAGACATTTAATTTATAGTGTTTAACGATACATTTCGGCTATAATCCCGAATTCGCAAGAGTTCGAGATTTAGCCTATTCGTATCGTTAAGCACTTTTGCATTCACGCGTGTTGATGTCGTCTCAATTGCGAATCGATATAATTTTTGACATCTTTGCCTCTGAAAACCCCTGCATGTCCTTCGCACAAAATGTCTGCATTCAGATCCAACAACTTCTGCATGGATTTTCGCCACATATCGATATCTGAAGCCCAATTATCGCTGAAGGGACCGTGGACGTCTTGGCCGAAGAGGATTCGTTCACCATCCACGTCCAGATAAACTACTATACTGCCAGGGGTGTGGCCTGGTGCATGCAAGAAGTGAAGATCCAAATCCCCAAATATATGAGTTTCCAACTCTTCATGCAAAACCATATCAATTTTAACTGGCCAGTAATCTATGCCGTATAAATCGGCTGCAGTTAACTTGGGGTCACCCAATTCTATGCCTTCTGCGTCCTGCACATGAGCGACGACCTTACAACCGCAAATCTCCTTCAATGAAGAGACCCCACCAATGTGATCGATATGACAATGAGTGGCAACTACATGGCAAACTTCTGAACTTAAATTCAAACTTTTCACATTCTTCAAGATGGCGTCCAAGCCGAGCCCGGCACCACAATCGATCATCACAAGTTCCTTCCCTGCGTCGACCAAATATACACAGCAATCGGCAGGATGAGATATTCCGGGCCCACCTATGACGTAGACCCGATCGCATAATGATTTAGGCATCATGGTGTCTCCTAAAAAACGCGTATGATACTTAGGCATCTCGATCGACGGATTCTCTGATGGCTTTCAGTTTTTTTATGCTTAGAACGTATTCCAAAACCACAATTCCACCCAGAAAAGCAAGAAGCATGAAGATAAATAAGAACGTTCTTGGTGCTTCGTTCTTATAATAACCAACATCTATAGCTTTGGTTTTGGGGTTGTCCCAAACTAGGATTAACCTTTCACCGTCTTCTAAAATTTCATCTGGTGTTGGTCTGGGCCTGCCCAATAAGTGATTGCCGGTGGTATATCCCTGCGGTAAGAATACCCTCACCGATCCAATTGAGTTGACGGGGGCAAAAAAACGTTGGTCATGAATGGGCACCGAATAGTTGAGATGTCCCTCCACCGATTCGTTAACCATTATTTTGTATTTGTATGTGCCTCTACAAAAGTCGACCGTACTATTTATGGGCACTTCTTCACCCTTTGAATCAAATAGCCGAATCTCGGATTTGACGGGGAGCG
>Ga0272443_10006219_pt1 | contig 11926 bp, 12 predicted proteins | sample SSMAcet12_FD_193581 | JGI IMG/M metagenome (GOLD analysis project Ga0272443, IMG submission 193581) | Marine sediment archaeal communities from Little Sippewissett salt marsh, Falmouth, MA, United States - SSM-Acet-12 | ecosystem: Environmental > Aquatic > Marine > Wetlands > Sediment ... | reverse complement strand
TCAGAGCACGGGATACCAGCCCCCCACACGCCTCAGGTGACTCCTTCAGTCGTCTGGCCTCCTCAAACAATTCCATTGCCATGCGCCACGCACGCGAACGTCGGCGCAGGGCCGGATCGCCAGCCAGTCGGCGCGATCGATGCTCGTAGTACAAGAACCCACCCAGCACAACGACTCCGACAAAATGGAACCCCCAGAACAGACCACCGGGACGGCCCATTGAGGTCAGCCCGACGAAATGGCTACTGGGTCGTTTGATGTAGCGGATGTCCTCTGCCATCATCTCGATCTCTTCACGTGAATAGCCGGAAACGACCACCGGAGCATCCGTTCCAAGCTCCAGTACGTCTAGCGAGAGCGAAGCAGGAGCCACAGTCCGGTACATGCTGCGCTGGGGATCAAAAAACGTGAACGCCATTTCCGGCAGCTTGAATTCCCCACTCTGCCGTGGGACCAGCAGATAGGTCAATTCCTTGAATCCCTGGTACTGTCCCGAAACAAGCTTGATCTCTTCCTGTTTCTCGGGCTTGAGAGCATCGATACTGGGGGGTAGATTCAATTCAGGGAGGTTCAAGGTCTTGAAATTCCCCCTACCCGCGAGACGCAGGTGATACCCGACAGCATCCCCCACATTTACCACTGGTGTATCCAAGCGGGCGGAGATCTCAAAACGACCGACTGCGCCCCTGAAGCCAGCCGGTGCCGGTTGGGGTAGATCCTGGACCTCGATCTTCAACGGCGCAGACTTCAAATTCTTCTGGGCACGGCGACCGTAACCATTGAAAAATGGATCGTTGAAAAAGGGATCATTGAACAATCCCCGGCGTCGGGCATCGGATTTGACTTCGATCTCCACCTGGGCGCCCATGGCATCGATCTCCAGCGCACCACTGCGGGTTGGATAATAGACTACGGTCTTGAGCACGGCGGTATTGTAGCGAACACCATCGATGATCTCCGATTTCAGGCGCGGCTGGCGGTCCTGCGGTACTTCTTCCGACCAGAATCCGACGGCATCGGGAAAAGCATCGATCTGGTAATTGAAAACACTGACTTGTGTGTACAGCTTGAAGTATACGGTCACCGGCTCACCCACGTAGATGGTGCGCTTACTAGGCTCGGCTTGCAGATAGAGTGGACTGGCGCGCTTTCCCCCTTCCTCTGAACTTGACTCATCGCCGCGTTGCTGCACCATGATCCCAATAGCCTGGGTCCTATGGACCTTACGATCAACTCGTACATCCAGGGCTGGAATGGTCAACGGTCCCGGCTTCAGTGGTACCAGCGTATAGCTCACGGTTTTGGAGACCGTCGCCTTGCCATTGACCCAGGAGTAATTCGAAGACTGCATGGGGCCGGAGATGGTTGCTAGACCGTCGATCTCAGGCATGCGCACGACGGGCATCCCTTCCCCGCCTCGCGCTTCGATGGTCAGGGTGAAGGGCTGCTGGACCAGAACGCTGCGGGCATCAACGGAGGCCGTGACCTCGACACCAAACAGGTTTGCCGGCAGCAGTACTGCTGCGACCAGGAACAAACACAGTCGATGTTTCAGAGGGATCCTCACCAATCCTTCTCCAGATCCTGTCCAGAGGTCTTGAGACGGACCTGCTGACGCATGTTCTCTTTTTCCCGCTCCTTCAGGGCTTCCAGTATCTCCTGAGCCGCAGCCTGGTTCTGCTCCTGTTGGTCATTGAGTTCCGGGCGGGTTTGATCCTGCCGGGCTTCCTCGTTCTGCTGTTCCTCGGATTGCTCGGGCTGCGTTTGCTGTTCCTTTTCCTGCTGTTCGTCCTGACCCTGCTGTTGATTCTCGGATTGTTCCTGTTGCTGCTGCTCCTGGTCCTGTTCCTGCTGCTCTCCCTCGCCGGATTGTTCCTGCGGCGGCGGAGGCGGCATGTGATTGAGCAGCTCCAGGTTCACTTTGGCATCTTCATCGCCAGGTCTCAGCCGCAGGGCCTGCTTGTAGAATTCCCGTGCCTGCTCCACCTCCTGCTTCTGCAGGTAGCTGTTGCCCAGATTGTAATACACATCCGCCAGGGCCTCGCGGTCTTCCACGGTAAGGGCCTGCTCGTAGGCTGCGATGGCATCTTCCAGATTGCCCAACTTGAGATGGGCGTTTCCCTGATTGTAATGGATGTCGTTCAATTCCGGGTATTCTTCCAGCAACTCCTGCCAGGCCTGCAAGGCGGCGGTATAATCCTCACGCGCATAAGCATCCGCGGCGGTCTGCTGGGCAAACACTGGATTTCCTAATGCGCTTGCCAGGACAGCAATCGTGATCAGGGTTTTAATCATGCTCACGATCCTCCAGGGTGCCGGTCATCTCCATCCGGCGGTCGACGGGTTGCTTGTCACTGAGTATAAAATCGATGAGTAGCAGAACCAGGGCAATCACGGCAAACCAGGCGTATTGTTCCTTGAAATTGGTGAATTCGTGGCGCGTAAATTCCTTCTGCTCCATGCCAAGGATATCGCTGTAAATCTCGTCCAGGCTGCTGCCGGCACTGGCCAGGTGAACAAAGCGGCCGTCGGTCGCCAGGCTGATGGCTTCCAGGGATTTGGTGGTCAGGCGCGTGGTCACCACATCACCGGTTTTCGTTTTCCGGTACCCGGTGACCTCACCCCTTTCATCCAGGATGGGAATCGGCGTACCGGCAAAACCGCCAACACCTGCCGTATGGATCACGACATTGGCTGCCTGTGCCTGTTCCAGAACATTTTCCAGGTTCCCCTCATGATCTTCCCCATCGGAGATCAGGATCATGGTCTTGAATTTATCCTCGTCTTCCGGAAATGCCCGCAAACCGGTCAGCAGGGCTGACTCCAGGGATGTTCCCTGAACACCAATGAGCCGCTCGTCGGCAATGTCCAAAAACATCTCAAAGGCGGCATAGTCCAGGGTCAGCGGCGTTTGCAGGTGGGCCTGGCCGGCAAATACTACCAGGGCAACCCGATCGCCGCGCAGCTCCTTCAGCAAGCGCCGCAACTCGAATTTGGCCTTCTCCAGACGGTTGGGTGTGATGTCTTCCGCAAGCATGGAATTGCTGACGTCCAGGAGAACCACGATGTCCACGCCTTTGCGGGTCACCTCCGTCAATTCCGTTGAAAAACGCGGACCCGCTGCAGCCAGCAGCAAGGCGGCCAACGCTCCCAACCGCAACATCTCCTTGGTACGTCGTCGAATCCGAGAAACGCTACTGGACAGTTGCTGAATCAGCTCAGGATTGCCCAGGCGGGACAGGATCCGGTGCCGTTGCCGCCAGGACCAGACCATGATCACAATGATCGATGGCAGCCACAGGATGAGCAGCGGCCAGAACCAGCCGGGATGGTCGGCAAAACGGATCATCAGGGCAGCCTCCGCAGGACCGTCCGGTCCAGCACGATCTCCAGGGTCAGCAGGATCAATCCGATGAGCAGGGGCCACATGAAGCGCTCCCGGTGCCGCACGTATTCCTTTACGTCGAATTCGGTGGTCTCGAGTTCGGAGATCTCCGCGTAGATCTCCGCCAGACTCGCTTCATCCGTCGCGCGGTAATAGCGACCGCCGGTGAGATCGGCGATCTGCTTGAGGGTGGCCTCGTCCACATCGACCTCGACCTGCATGTTGCGCACGCCCAGGGCTGTATTCACCGGGATGGAGGCGGTCCCTCGTGTCCCTGCGCCAATGGTATAGATGCGAATCCCGAATTCGTTCGCCATCTGAGCCGCGGTGATGGGATCCAGTTCACCGGCATTGTTACGGCCATCGCTGAGGAGCACGATGATCTTGCTCTCGGCTTCCGAGTCCCGCAGACGGTTGATTCCCCCGGCCAGGGCCAGACCGATGGCCGTCCCATCATAGCGCTCATCCACCAGTTGCACGCCTTGAATGAATTCCTGGAGCCGCTGCAGATCCGTTGTCAGAGGACATTGGAGAAAGCTTTCCGCGGCAAAGACATTCAGACCGATGCGATCACTGGTCCGGCCGCTGACAAAGGTCTCGGCGACCTGCTTCACGGCCTCCAGCCGGTTGGGTTTGAAGTCCGTGGCCCGCATGGATCCGGAAATATCGATGATGAGCATGATATCGATCCCTTCAGCCTTGATCTCCTGCAGGACATTGCGTTCCTGGGGACGGGCCAGGGCCAGGATCACGGCAGCGATCACCAGCAGCCGCAGTCCGATGAGGAGATGACGTTGCCACAGAGAGCCGCGCACCGGTAGTCCATGCAGCAGCTTGAGGGATGAATAACGCAACGTGCCGAAGCGTTGACGACCGATCCGCCAGTAGAACAACAGCAGACCGGGTATCAACAGCAGCAGCCAGAGACGGTGGGGATAGGCGAAGATCAGATCCATCACTTCTCACGCATAGAGCTTCAACATTTGACACACCAGCAGGGTCCCATGCTCAGGACCAGTCAAATCGCTCTATTATAGTTCCCAATTGAAAGATTGTTTCCTCGGCGAATGCAGGTGCCGCGAGCTGACATCCGATGGGCAGGTTCCGGTCATCCACTCCCACGGGAATGCTCATAGCGGGAATCCCACTCAAATTCATGCTAACAGTATAAATATCATTAAGATACATGGCCAACGGGTCTTCGAGCTTGGAACCCAGTTTGAAGGCCGTGGTCGGTGCCGTGGGGGTCAGCAGAAGGTCAACTTGCTGAAAAGCGGACTGAAAATCCTCTTTGAGCAGACGGCGCACCTGCTGTGCCTTGACGTAGTAGGCATCATAATAGCCGGCTGACAAGACATAGGTCCCCAGCAGGATCCGGCGTTTGACCTCGGGACCGAAACCCGCTTCACGGGTGCGGGTGTACATCTCCAGCACATCATCACGCTGGGCACGCTTGCCGTAACGGACGCCATCGTAGCGAGCAAGATTGCTGGAAGCCTCTGCCGCGGATATGATGTAATACATGGCGATGGCCAAGGGCGTGTGGGGCAGCGAAACCGGCACCATCGTACAGCCAAGGGACTTCAGGCGGTCGATGACGGTATCGATCCGTTCTCTCACATCCTGCTGCAAGCCTTCGCCAAAATACTCAGCGGGAATCCCGATCCGCAGCTTTGCCGCAAGCCGTTCATCCAGCTTCTCGAGCTGTGCCGAGTAAGCCGGAACGTCCTCCTTTACGGAGGTCGCATCCCGAGGATCGAAACCTGCCATGGATTCCAGGGCGCGCGCCGCGTCCATCACGGTCGGACTCAGGACACCGATCTGATCAAGACTGCTGGCAAAGGCCACGAGGCCATAGCGGGATACGCGACCATAAGTGGGTTTCAAACCGACGACGCCACAAAAACTGGCTGGTTGGCGCACACTGCCGCCGGTATCGGACCCCAGGGCCAGATCCACGAAACCACCGGCAACCGCCGCCGCCGATCCACCGGATGAACCACCGGCAACCCGTTCCGGATCCACGGGGTTGCGCACGGCACCGAAAATGCTGAATTCGCTGGAACTGCCCATGGCGAATTCATCCAGGTTGGTTTTGCCAACAATGGTCGCCCCGGCCGCCTCGAGCCGCTCGACGGCAGTGGCGGAATAGGGTGAGATGTAGTCGCGCAGAATTTCGGAGGCGCAGGTCAGGGGTAGATCACGAACCGCGATATTGTCCTTGACCGCCAAGGTTTTTCCGGCCAAGGAGCGCGAATCCCCGAGCGCAGGTTCGGGAGCCTGTCGATCAGGAACGATGTGCGTGAAAATGTTGAGTGCGGCAGCTTCCTCAAGGGACCGCCGAACGGCTGAGACACTCAAGTTGCAGAGGAATCCTTTTTCGGTTCCTGCTGAGGCTGGTCCTGTGCGGGCGGGGGCTGTTGTGACGGAGCCTGGTCGGAGAGGTTGCCGGCTTTCTGGATCTCGTCGCTGATCCCGCCAACGGCATTTTTGAATTCACGGATTCCCTTGCCGAGCCCACGGGCGATCTCCGGCAGCCGTTTTGCACCAAAAAAGATGAGGACAAACAGTAAGATGATGAGCCATTCCCATCCTCCGGGAAGTGACATGGCCTACTCCTTTTCTTTCAATACCGGGATTGGCGAACCAAAACCGGTTATGGGTTCATTCCACTTACACACGGTAATAGCGGAGAAAGTAATATGCAACCCCCATACCGATGAGGCCCATGACATTGACCCGAATCGTCATTCCGAAGGTGATTGAAAAGACCCGGAAATCAAGGACCAGGGGTTCGCGTAAACCATAGTTGGACGAATCAAAGGCCAGCAGGAAAAAATCACGCACGACGCCCTGGGGCAACAGGGCACCAGCCAGGTCCCCCAGGACCGATCCCACGATGGCGCCGGCCATCAGCATCAACACGATGATCTTGACATTTCTACGGCGTGGATCCATATCAGGTGGGTTCCTCAATGCTGTCATTGTCAGCCAAGCGCTGGGTCTGAGTCCAGGCAACCAGGGCGGTAAGAATCACCAGCAAGGCCAGGGGCAACAGGATCAGACCCCGGGTCAGGAAGATGCCCAGGGTACAAACGATTACCATGAGCAATGGTAAGGAGGCTCGGATCCCGTGCCGGAACGTCAGCGGCGGAAACTTTGGGAATGGAATTTTGGAGAGCATCAGGCTGGAAACGATCATCACCAGCGGAAGGACGACGCGGGAGTCGCCGGTGGGTGCCCGCTGAGTCCAGCTCGAGAGGCCAAAATCGCCTGCTCGCAGGTAAAAGAGGTAAAGGCCCACGATGGTCAAGGCCATCAGGGGTGAAGGGATTCCCAAGAACTTGTGGCGCTGATCACTGGTCGCCTCCAGGTTGAAGCGCGCCAGCCGTATGGCACCCATCATCAGGGGCATAAAGGCAAAGAAACCACCAATCACCAATCCCAGCGGCTGGGCCCAGAGCAGATAGACCAGCACGGAAGGGGCCAGACAGAAGGTGATCAGATCAGCCAGGGAATCAAACTGGATCCCGAAGATGGAGGAGGTTCCCAGGGCGCGCGCCAGTTTGCCGTCGAGGCTGTCACTGATGGCACCGGCGAAGATGAGCCAGCCAGCCATCTCGTAATTCCCGGCAATTGCGGAAAGCACCGAAAGAAACCCAAGGAACATGTTCAGAATGGTGACGGTATTGGGAATGAATTTCCGGGTCCGTCCATTGCGCATATCGGGCGTGAACCTGTGTTTGCGTGTCATACGCTCGGTGCCTCCGCTAATACCGTGATGCCTCCGCGGACGGGCTCACGCAGTCCCACCTTCACTTCACATTCACGGGGAAAAGTAACGTCCATGCGACTGCCGAACTTGATCAAGCCGTAGCGTTCCCCCTGCACCGCTTCATCCCCTTCGCGGGCGTAGCTCACGATCCGTCGGGCCATGACCCCCGCGATCTGTGAGAATCGCACCGCCAGGTGGTCATTGCGGATCAGGAGGATATTCTGCTCATTGACCTCGGACGCATCCGGCGCATAGGCGGCCTTGAAGCTGCCGTAGCGGTAATCGACGCTTTCAATGGTTCCCGAGATGGGAAAGCGGTTGATATGCACGTTCAGGGGCGACATGAAGAAAATGATCTTCCGGGCAGGCCCCATCTCCGGGTCATCTACTTCCTCGATGGCTACGATGGTGCCATCGCCGGGACTCAGGATATGATTGGGATCCTGCTTGATCTCGCGCTCGGGATCGCGAAAGAAATAGAGGGTAAAAAGCAGCAGCAAGCCACTGAGCGTGGCCAGGATGCGCCAGATGATGGCACCGTCGCTGGCGAAGATCAAATATGTACTCACCACCGTCAGTACCAGGGCAACGATCAGATTTGAGAGCCCTTCACGAGCCATGTTCAAAACAGCCTTTCAGACATGGGCCAAAGATAATCTGTGGTTCCGGATTTGAAACAGAATCGGAGCACTCAATGTTCAAGCGTCACCGATTTGTCCAGACGCTTTCCATCGCGCCAGATATTGAATGTAAGCTTGTCCCCGGTACGCAGATCCTGGCTTCGAATGTAATTGAAGATGTCCCGGTCGCGACGGATGCGTTCATTGTTCAGACCGATGATGACGTCCCCGACTTCGATGCCGGCGCGGTGAGCGGGAGACTGTCTTTCCACGTCCACGACAATAACGCCGCTTTGCAGGTCGAGAGCCAGGACCTGGGCCAGGTTGCGATCCAGATTCTGAATGGTCAGGCCCGTGGTATAGCGACGGTCGATAAAACCCCGTTCACGCAATTCATCAATGATTTCCATGGCCCGGTTGATGGGAATCGCGAACCCGATGCCGATGGAGCCACCGGAATTGTTACCCGAAAAGATGAAGGTATTGATACCGATGACCTCGCCCAGGCTATTCACCAAAGGCCCGCCCGAGTTCCCGGAGTTGATGGAAGCATCGGTCTGGATCATGTCCTGGTAGATGCTGCCGGAGCGCTGAATGCCAAAGTCCATGTGCAGGCTGCTGATGATCCCGGCAGTGGCGATGGGCATCTGGCTCTCACTCAACAATCCGAATGGATTGCCAAGCGCGATGGCCCACTCCCCTACCATGATCTCATCGGAATTCCCGATGGCGGAGGCGGGATAGCGGCCGGGTTCGGTGATGCGCAGCAACGCTAGATCGGTTTTACTGTCCAGACCCACCACTTCTGCCGTATGCTGGTTACCGCCGGAGCAGGTAATGGTGATCTCTTCAGCATTCTCCACCACATGGGCATTGGTGATGATATAGCCCTCGGCATCAAAGATGATCCCCGATCCCAGTGACTGGACCCGCTCGGTAAACCAACGTGGCATCTCGGGCATCATGAAGCGCCAGAACGGATCATTCATATAGGGCGAAGCCGAATAGCGGATCTGGGTGACGGTAATGCCCACCACGGATGGTGAAACGGATTGGATAGCGCGCGTGATGGCGGTCTGACGGCTCTGGTGCAGGTCTTCCGGCAATGTGTGCTGAACCGCAGGTTGGACTGGGACACCGGGTTCGGATTCCTCGGCGTAGACGGCCTGGGACACTGGGGTGGATGCCTCTGCGGGAATCCGCCAGTTGCGAATTTCACGAACGGTAAAGGTGAATGCGGTCATGGCCAAAGCCAGGGCAAGGAGAAACAGTGAGAATCGTTTGAGCATTTCCATAGGTCATTCATCCAATTCTATCAATGACACGGGCATAAAATAGGTCGCAATCACGATCATGGGAACCCTCCCGGCAGACCACTGCCGGCGGGATAACCCACGGCCTCCAGAACCAACCCCAGGGCCGGTGCGGTCACCGTGGCAGCCTGCAGATTCGGTTTGGTCATCAGGTCTTCGAATTGCTCCATCGACCATTTCCCGCGCGCCACTTCCACCATGGTACCGACCAGCATGCGAACCATATGATGCAGGAAACGGTCACCCTCGATATGAAAGGTATGGGATTTTAAATCATGACCGAGTTCCCATTTTGCCTGCATGATGGTGCAAATGTGATTCTCGGTCTCGGTCTGCGCCTGGCAAAAGCTGGAAAAATCATGCCGCCCTCGTATTCGGTCGGCGCAGGCTTGGAGCCACTCCGGCTGCAGTGCATAGACCACGTCCCAGACCTGGTGCCGATCCAGGATGGCTGGTCCCTTTGCCAGCCGATAGCGATAAACCCTCCGGTTAGCGTCGTAACGCGCGTGAAACGAATCAGCGACCTGCCCCGACCAGCGCAAGGCGACGTCATCGGGTAGTTTCTGATTCAAGGCCTGGGTCAATTTCTCCGGCGGAATGCCCGTTGCGCTCACATCGAAATGAATGACCTGCCCACGGGCATGGACACCGGCATCCGTTCGACCGGCTGCCGTGATTCGGGTTTCAACATTCAGCAATTCCGCCAGCGCCAGCTCGAGGACGCCTTGGACCGTACGCTGCCCAGGTTGCATTTGCCAGCCATGGAAATTGGTGCCATCATATTCGATGATACAAGCCCACCTCATACTGTGGCACTCCCGGGTAAACTGGCTTGCATGGCCATGTACCACAGTGCGATGCCCAGCCAAAGTGGCCAGGCTTCATGCATGCCGGGCAGGAAAAGGGCGCCTACTCCCAACCAGGAAAGGATAAGCAGGGCGAAATGCCGCGGATCCAGGGCGTGGGGCAATATAATGGTCCCCCGCAACGCCAGCATATCACCGGTGCTGACCGCACGACGAATGATCTGACTGAGCATGGCCTTGAAAATGATGAGATGCTGCTTGATACGGGATCTCAGGGTCCGCGCCGATTCCTTCTGAAAGCGACCGAAAGCCGCCGCCACGGTTTGGAAACGTTCCCATTCCTCGCGGAGAATGGGCAGGAAGCGAATGCTCATGGCAAACATTACCTGGAACTTGCGCACGGGCAGTCCCAGCCATTTCAGGGGCTGGGAAAAGGCACCCAGGGTTGCCATAACCGACGGTGAGGAGAGTTCACGCTGCAGGGCCAGAACCGCTACCAGCGGCAGAGCCAAACGCTCAACCGCCTGAAATGGATAACGCCAATCACTCCAGGACCCTCCACCCCGCAGGGTTTCCATGAGGATAGTGCGTGAATATTCGGACAAAAGGATCTGCGCCAGGAAGAGGATGATGAGCATGGGCAGCACACGCTGAAGGACGGTTCGTAAAGTGATGCGACGGCGCAACGCCAGCGTGATCACCAGCCCCCAGATGAGCAGATGCGCAGGCAGTGATGGAGAGAACCACAGCGAGGCAAAGAGAAACAGCCCAAAAGGAAAGGCAAACCAGACCAGGCTGTTCCCCATGTCCCGATTTTTTGCGATGGCCGTCATCTTACCCGCAAGCGAGATCGCCTTAGAATGTGAGGGTCAAACGCAAGCCATTGCCATTCACCACGGGATCGGGACTGACGGAGAGTTGGGCATCCAGCCGACGAAGGTAATGGGTATCCATGACGCTGATGAGATGATTGAGTGCAATAGCTCCGAGGCCGTAGCTGATACGCTGACGCCACTGGTAGCGCTCAAGCTTGTAGTCCTTGAAGGTCAACCGATCCTCCTCGGATGCCCATTCCCAGTCCTGTCCAAGATCTTCCGAGTACAGCTCCATGGGTTGACGATTGCGCAATTTCTCGTCGTTATAAGCGGTCATGGATTCGTAACCGGCCACGTTGTCCAGAAATTCATCACTCTTGTCGTCGATACCTGTGACACCGGCTGCTTCCGCCGCCAGTGCGCGCAGGTCTGCATCCGCGTGACTGGCTGCCAGCCAGGAAAGACCGGTCACCGCCCATAACGCCACTTCGCCACCGGTGAGGACATTACCCCGCGTCGTTGCTCCCAGTGAACGCTCACCCCAACCCGGGAGCAGGGCACTCTTCAAGAGAGGAGCCGAGGAACGATGTTGAGCCGCGAGGGGCAGCGTTAAAACAATGAGCATGAACAGGCGGGCAAAAATTGAAGTCATTTGGTCCTCATAAAAAACAATAGGGCGATCAGGGTCAAGCTTGAAACACTGAGAAGGAACGGCAGGGAACGGTGAAAGGTCTCCCCCTGTGAAGTCCGGGCAAGCGTACCCGGAAAGGTCTCAGACTGGAGCTGACTCAGGTCCTGGGACCGTACCGGGTCAGAACCTCGCTGCTCCATGAAGCCATCATAGACCAGCTCTCCAGAAACCGTCTCCGTGATCACCAGTTTCATCTGCAGCTTTAACTGACGCCGGTAGTCGGTGTTCCGCCGCCCTCCTTCATTTGGCTCAAAAGCCAGGCTCAGGTTGGGCTCTATGATGTGGGCCGACAGGATTCGGGCATTCTCTTCCCCCCCGTTCTGCTGGCGAAGCCAGGATTCCGCTACGCCCTTCAGATAGGCCGCGGTGGCTGTATTGGATTCGAACGTGATAGATGCGATCCTGACATCAGCCGGCAACTCGCGCTGAACACGCACCATGAGATCGCTGAAGACGTTTATTGTCTGGGCACGGTTTGACAAAGGCTGCCCCAGCGCCATCAGCGGCAGCAGCCAGAGACT
>Ga0272443_10006218_pt1 | contig 11926 bp, 9 predicted proteins | sample SSMAcet12_FD_193581 | JGI IMG/M metagenome (GOLD analysis project Ga0272443, IMG submission 193581) | Marine sediment archaeal communities from Little Sippewissett salt marsh, Falmouth, MA, United States - SSM-Acet-12 | ecosystem: Environmental > Aquatic > Marine > Wetlands > Sediment ... | reverse complement strand
TTGTTGAGTTAATTATTACTTTGGGAATTTAGGTTAAATACAAATTTTTATATCAATCATAATTCAGAAATAATTATTCTCATGTTGGATTTGGATAAATTATGTTATCTTTATATCTATTGTCTTATTCGAATGCTTCAACTAACACTTGCCTGCCAGAGTATTTCGTTAGTGAATTCTTATGTCTAAGCTTGTATTCCTGCTGAAAGAATGAATAACAAAAGAGCTTATACGATTGGATAAAGTGACAAAGGTTTGCAATTGGAAGATATTGATACTCTGGATTATTTAGTTAGAAAAATAGAATTTAAGTTATTTCAACTGCATTGATCATTAAGATTGTTAAGCTCGATTTGAATTGTTGAATGGCCTATGTTGAACTTGTCTTTCATTTTTTTACTCAATTTACTAATAAATTCATCGTTATTATCTTGAGTGTTTCTAATAATATGAGCAGTAAAGGCAATCTCAGTTGTACTAATACTCCAGATGTGTATGTCGTGAATATCTTTGACACTTTCCAGAGACAAAATATACTCTTTAACTTCACTTACATTAATAGAATTGGGAACGGAATCTATTGAAAGATTGAATGACTCCTTAAGAAGACCACAAGTCCCATAAGTGATAATAATAGCAATTACAATACTAATCAATGGATCAATTAAATTATAATCAGTTAAATAAATAATAATACCTCCTAAAACAACTCCTACAGAAACAGCTGCATCGGCAGCCATGTGCAGAAAAGCACCTTTGATATTAAGATCATCTTTACTGCCTTTTATAAATAACAAAGCTGTGATTGTGTTTATAACCACACCTATACCAGCTACTATCATTAATATAGAACCATGTACTTCAACAGGAACTGATATCCTATGTATGGATTCATAAAGGATAGCCCCAACAGCGATAAGAAGAATAATTGCATTAAATAAAGATGCGAGTATTGTAGATTTCCTATATCCATAAGTTCTTCTTGATGTTGATTGTTTTGTTGCCAGATAAGATGCTATCCAAGCCAGGGCTAATCCTAAGACATCACTAAGATTATGTCCAGAATCTGCTATCAGAGCCATTGAGTTGTTTATTAAGCCATATCCGAATTCAATAGCAATATAAACCATATTCAAAACTATTCCAATTAGGAATGCTCGATTATGATTATTCTGCTTATCAATAGTTTTATTTGTATGTTCATCCATGTCTATTTAATCAAAAAAAAATAAAGTGTAAAAATAATCAGTTTTCTTAGTTCAAATAATTATTATCCTCTGAACAATTTATTAATATTATAGAAGCAAACCAAATATATATACAATAGAAAAAAATCCAATATCAATTTAATTTTCAATAATATACAATTCCTACATTTTTCACTTGCAAAATTCCCTTTATTTCCTTTTCTTACTTAATTGATTACTGAACAATTTCAGATATGAAAGGAAGAATATGAATATTGATGCATTTTTTAGAATTTCTTATGGCTTATATATAGTTACTGCAAAAGATGGCGAGAATCAGAATGGATTTATTGCTAATGCCGTCTTCCAAGTTACTGCCGAGCCACCTCAGTTTGCGATTTGCTGCAATAAGAATAATTACTCAAATTCAATACTAAAGAACAGCAAGAGCTTTGCATTCTCAGTGCTTCAAAAAGAGGCAAGTAATGATATCATCGGCACTTTCGGCTATAAAAGCGGAAAAAATACTGATAAATTTGCCAACGTCAAATATATCAACGGTAAAACTGGAATACCTATTGTTACTGATGAATGTGTGGCATGGTTTGAATGTAAGATTGTTAACTCTTTCGAAGTTGGTACACATATTATGTACATAGGCGAGTTAATTGACAACGACCTTATTTCATCCGAACTAGATCCGATTACTTATGCTTATTACAGAGATGTTAAAAAGGCAGTAGCTCCGAAGAATGCTCCAACTTATATTGATAAAAAAAAGTATAAAAAAGCAGAGAAACCCTCTCTGCCAAAATATGATTGTCAAGTATGCGGATATATTTATGATCCAGCCGTTGGAGATGTTCCTGGTGGTATAGCCCCTGGAACAAAATTCGAAGATATTCCAGACGACTGGACATGCCCAATATGTGGAACAACTAAGCAAGATTTTATAGAGATTAAATAGTTTTTTTACTTAATAAAAGGAAAATTTATGGGACAGACAGAAAAGAATTTACAAGCTGCATTTGAAGGCGAAAGCCAGGCACGTAACAAATACAACTACTTCGCTAAAGTAGCTCGCAAGGAAGGACTGCACTACATAGCCAAAATTTTCGATGAAACCGCTGAAAACGAAATGCAACATGCCAAAGATGAGTTCAAACTACTCGGAGGAATTGGCGATACTGTTGCTAATTTAAAAGAAGCAATTGATGGCGAGAATTATGAAACATTAGAAATGTATCCAAACTTTGCGAAAATTGCTCGTGAGGAAGGTAATAACCAAGCTGCAATACTTTTCGAGCAAATTGCAAAAGTTGAAGCTAAACATAGGGATAGATACAAAAGACTTCTAGAGATGTTAGAGAATGGAACTCTATACAAACGTGAAGAACCAATTAAATGGAAATGCCAGAAATGCGGTTATATTCACGAAGGTACAGAACCTCCAAAAATGTGCCCATGTTGCAAGCATCCTCAGGAGTATTACGAGCCAGAAACTATCTGATAAACTATCAATCAGTTATTCAAATATAAATCCGATGTTTTTCTAAGCATCGGATTTTTTTATTGGAATGATATTACTTTTTTTGATTACGATAATGCCTTATCACTCAAATAAAAAGAAAGTACCCCCAAAAAAAAATGTGCCATATCATAAAGACATGGCACATTTTAACTTAAATATTAATAGGTTCTATTTAGTTATAACGAATGATTTCGTTTCTTTAAATGGACCCGATTCTATTCTATAGTGATAAACACCAGAAGTCAGACCAAGTTGATTTACATCAAGTTCTATTTGATATTCACCTGGTTTATGATTCTGATTAACGAGTACACCAATCTCTTCGGAGTTATTATTGTAAAGTGTAATCGTTGTATTTGCTTCAATACCTACGGAGTAACCAATCTCAGTTTTGTTAATTACCGGGTTCGGCACATTCTGAGATAGTGAATAACTCTGGTCTGAAGGAATTACCAGTCTAAGTGTATCAACACATACTGGATTGATCCTAAAGTCGCCTGGAATCTCTTCAATTACTACGTAACCACTTGCTTCGTCTTGTATGCTTAGCGTTGGTGGTAGAGGAATATAGCTAACATCAGATAAATATGTATTCATCTTGAATCTAAAGAGTACGCCATTGCCTGATAATGGTTCTCCTTCTGTTGACATATTGATAGTAACTACACCATCAGCAACATGAGCATATTCACAGTTCCAACCGTCAAGCATAGTTCCATTTGTGATAATATCATCGCAATCAAATATATTGTTATTACCTGTATTTGGATAGATATTTCTGAATTTATCAGCTTCCATTCCATCTGGAACAAATTTAACAGTTGCTTTGATATGGCGAATGTTTGCCTGTTCTAATGCTTTGATTTCGTCTGGATGACTCTTTACGAGATAATCTATTGTAACAGGATCATCTCCCGGAGCTGCGGTATATCCCTTTGGTACTTCTACGATTGTTTTAATAAGCATACCGCTACCCGTTAATTTTGAAACACCAGTTCCAACATTTGTAACATATTCAATATCCATGCTGTAATCCTGAACATCCATAGGAACGAATGTTGCTCTTACAAATAACTTCTCGCCTGGGAGCAGAATAACTTTACCATCAATATCTGGGGTGTTTCCAGATTCAGTAATAATTTCGTGGATAGTGAAGCTGTTAATATCACCAGAAACACTTTGTGAAATAGGTCTTTCTAAAGTCATTGATTTTGTCCCATCATTGCGAAGCCAAACTTCACCTTCGCCTGCGGTAGTAATAAATATCGTACCGTAGTCAAAATCTGAAGTTGCTAAACCTTCAACAAATACACGACCTACCAATTCACCGCGATGTACATCAATATCTGAATCCTGTGGAGCATCACTTTCTACAACTATTTCAGCATAATGTGTTCCCATTTCTTTACCAGTAAATACTATAGGAACTTCGATCATATCACCAATAGTAATTGTGATCGGGTAAGGATTCTCTGTAAAGAAGTCAGGGTCAATCTCAAATTGTCCGTACTGATCATCTGCAATATAAATTCTTGTAATTGTTAGATCCATAGAATGCTCAATATCAGGAAGAGCAGTGTGGATAACTGTACCATTACCATTTGAGTTATTGCCAATAAGCAGTTCGCCAAAGTCATAACCAGTTACATTGATATGTGGCTGGAGACCTGCACCAAGTAATAAATCGCTTGCTGAAAGAATTTCATTATTGAACTTAGTGTTGATAGTAACACTTGCTTCATAATCTACTTGATTCTTTGGTCTAAAGAATGCCTGAAGCTCAACAGGTTCGTTTGGTTTCAAATACTGAGGTAAATTTTCAGTTTTTACTTCGAATACACCTTCATCGTCGCCATCAATAACAAAGGCATCTACATCCAGATCGGTATTACCTGTGTTCCATATAGCAACTTTTCCTTCGTATTCGTAAACTCCTTGCGACATATTATAATCATCAATGACGCGTTTGTATTGCCAGTCGTAACCAGTTATAGCTGGACCAGCTTCTATACCGATTCCAGTCCAATCTGAATACACTTTAGAAGTATCAGTATTACAATCGAACCATGCACGCTCTGTGTGTTGCACACCAGATTCAAGTGGTGTATAGAATACCTGGAATGTATGTCTTTCACCTTCTTTGAGGTATAGTGGGAAATCCAAATTCTCGACTTTCGGGAAGTGATCTTTGTCGTCCCAGTTAATACCATAAATCTCTACTTCGATATCGCTTTGATTAATAATATTGACATTCAAGGATTTCATATCCCCGAGAGGAACTTCACCAAAATCAGCATCACCGATCCAAATAATTGGAATTCCAGTAAGCATTCTCAAAGTATCTATAATAGTTGTATAGCAATCTAACTCTACTTCTACATAATCCCAAATAACTTTTGTGCGCTTTGTTAATGCAGTGGCACAAACCTCAATTTCCTGATCTCCTCCGGAAGGAATCACTAATGGAAAATCAATGTCATCAAGCATAAGCTCATATTCTGGCTCTTCGACAACTAATCTCATACTGTGAATAGTCAAAGGACCATCACCAGTGTTCATAACTTTAAATGTTTTACAATCATTGGTACCAACTTTCATTAAGCCAAAGTTCACAGTAGTAGGATCTGAGGCAATGCTTTCTGGCTCGTAGGTATAAGTCTTAAGGATTGACTTACCAGACTTAGTCATAAAGAATAAAACAGCTTTTGCTGATTTATTAGGATCAGTTGGGTATAAATGGAAAGTAGCATCTCTTGCTCCAGATTCAAAACTTGGATCTAATTCAAAAGTATAGTTTTCTGATTCAGAGAAACGCATTAAAACTTTATAAAGGGCAGCACAACTTGTATCTGATTGTAAATCAACGGCATGAACTGCTCCGTCAATAACACCGCAAACCTCTGTTTCCTCTACCCATAATGAGTCTTCGCAAGGATCAGCAAAGTTAATACCAATAGGATAGCCATAAGCAAATCCATCTTTATAGGCATCCCAGTTTCCATAACAATAACCAGCAAATCTTGCACCGTCATCTGCTTCTACATAATGATTTCCTGCATTGATCGGATGTGCCAGATAGCTGTAAGGACTACCAACAATTGGTCTGAGCTGAGCTTCGCCAAAAGTAATATGAATATATTGATCATCAAATTTAATCTTTTGTCTATCTTCGGTTCTAAAAGTAAGATAAACATAATTATTCATTTTTGGTGGTGCGCGGAATGTTGCATAAGTACACCAACGTTCGATAGGAGCAAGTATGAGCATCATACCTTGACCATTCTTACGTGGATTCATCATTTCATCATCTTTATCTGGCATATCAGCAACTGGAGGAGGAAGGTTTGCGATCCATCCTTTTCCGTATTGACCAACGAGCATTGGTTTATTTGCTACATAATACCCTGGTACTACGCTATTAGTGATCTGGAACCACTCGCCTTTGCTAAGGGTTGGACCAATCTTTTTGAAAGATGAGCCATCCTGACGCATTTGCATAATATCAGTACCATCATAAGCGGCTACGAAGCGAACAATATCACCTTCGTCATCATCAACAATCCCATACTCTCTACCATCATATTGAATTGGGGCAGAAACGTACTCACGACCAAGAAGTTCAACGGGCCAGAGCATTTCAATTAAAGTATTGCGTACAAAGTCAGCACGAATACCATACATTGATGCAGAAAAACGCGGGAAGCCACCTTTTGTATGGCCAGATATTACACCAACAGGTTTTGTGGCTTTAATGTGAGATCCACTAAGGTCTGTAGCCCAATCCTGAGTCAATGGTGGTTCGACCCTACCAAGAATTAGATAAGTGTCGCCACGATTCATTTGCACTGTTCTGGATTCACCTGCTTTTACACCGCCTTCGGTATCCCATTTAGGTGTGTAAGTAACGTTAGTATTATCTTCAGTTGCAATAATTAGTATCTGAGCTGGTTTGTATTCTTTGTAGCGGGAATACATATTTACATAATCTTGATACATATTCATCGTAACGTATTCTTTACCGAGCCATTCTACAGGAATAACGCGATATGCTTCGCCAGACCATTTATAGGCAGTAAATACACCCACAGAAATTGGATCTTCTGAAGTTATATGAATACCTTTTGGGTTGACTACTTCGCTCTCTCTATTCTCTAATACGTCAGAAATAGGAAGGACTCTGATCTCATTAGCTTTGATCTCGTAAGGTGTTTTCTGGATACTGCCGTCAGCACTTTCGATGTAGGCAACAGTATTTACTTTGGAGGATATCCAAAGCTCTATTGGGTAAATACCCCATCTAACCGGCTCCGAAACGTCTTTCATAGTGTGCGGATGACCGAACCAGTAATCAGTTCCTTCGGTAATCTCATCCTGCGCATTGGCGGGCTGCATTGCCAGTATAGCTGAGAATAAGAATAATGACATTAGATAGAAAAATTTTTGTTTCATAAGTAACCCCTAAAATATATAAAAAAAGTATTTATAATTCTCAATTTCTATGACCTATAATAATAACGAATTTTATAACTTTATACAAGAAAAAAGTAATATCCTCATTATTTATTAAAAACATTTAATTTAGTTTTTCTCCTCTAAGTCAATTATCTAATAACTATAAACGGTTTATTCACTATACTATTATATAACACATAAAGTTTTAAAAAGTTTCATTTTTTTTGTAAAATTTCTAATTTCTCCTTTTTTTCGGAAATCTCAAGCCATTTCATAGTAAGATCTTCGAGATTTGTATCAATATCCACTATTTCTTTGCTAATTTTTTCAAGTTCAAGATAATCAGAAATAGCACCTGAATTCATTTTCTCTTCCAGGTTTGCTTTTTCATTTTCTAAATTTGGAATAATAGTTTCTAATCTATCTAATTCAATTTGGTCTTTATATGATAATTTATTGGGTTTTTTCTGAGATTCATCTTTCCATGAGTTAGTTTTTTTTGAGCTTGAACTATTATTTCGTTTTAACCTCTCTTGCTGTTCTTTCTTTTCGAGATAATTAGAATAATTACCAGGATATTCCTTAATTCCTCCCTTTCCATCAAAAGCCCAGATGAAGTTCACAGTTCTGTCAAGGAAAGCCCTGTCGTGAGATACAACGAGAAGAACACCATAGAAATCATCGAGGTAGTTCTCGAAGGCATTCAAAGTGTGAATGTCGAGATCATTAGTTGGCTCGTCGAGTAAAATTACATTGGGATTGTTCATTAACATTCTGAGAATCTGAAGCCGTCTTCTTTCACCACCTGAAAGAGTTGATACAAATGCTGAGTGTTGCCTATGTGGAAACAAGAATTTGTTAAGCAAATCGCGTGCTGTAAGGAACCTATCTCGCCCAACACCTACGTCTATGTACTCTGCTACCTCACGTAAAGTGCCGATTACGCTTTGAGTGGGCTTGAGTTCTGAGCTGTCCTGAGTAAAATAGCCGATATTTGAAGAAGCCCCAATTTTCACAGAGCCGCTATCACAATTCATTCTACCCGAAAGCACGTTCAGTAAAGTAGATTTACCAGCTCCATTAAGTCCAATAATGCCAATTCTGTCCTTAGGTTTTGCGATGTAGGTGAAGTTATTGAATAAAACTTTACCAGCTATTTTTTTGAAATATTATGAGCATCAATTATTCTGCTACCAAGAAACTTGCTACCGAGTTCAATCTTTATTTTCTTTTCTTCTGGGCGAAATGTTTCTTTTTCCAGTTCTGCTATCCAATCAATTCTGCTTTTTTGCTTTGATCTTCTCGCCTTAGCTCCTTTTTGTAACCAAGCAAGCTCTACTTTTAAGCGGGATTTAATATGGTCAATAGTAGATAATTGTGCATCTACTATGCTTTCCTTTTGCTCGAGATAATTCTCATAATTCCCTGGAAAGCTGAAAATTCTTTTCTGATCAAGTTCAATTATTTTCGTTGAAATTGCATCTAAAAAGTATCGGTCGTGAGTAACAAATATTATTGAATTAGATGAGTTCTGCAATCTATCCTGAAGCCATTGCACAGAATCTGCATCCAAATGGTTCGTCGGCTCGTCCATAATCAATAACGTAGGATTCGAAAGTAGAGCCGCAGCAAGAGCTACTCTTTTTTTCAAGCCCCCTGATAAGGTTCCAACGTTTTGTTCGTGATCGTAAATGCCAAGCTTTGATAAAATTGTCTGCGATTCTCTTTCCAAAGACCAGCCATCAGCTATATTAATCTTGTCGAGCAGTTCCTTATGTCTTTCGAACAATGCAACACTATGATTGGATTGCAATTTAGTAGATATTTGGTTATACTCTTCGATCATTTTGAAAACATTTCTCTTTGCTTTCATTACAGCATCAATTATCAATTCATTTCTATCGAACTGAGGATCTTGAGTCAGGTACTCTTTTGTTACTTCATTATTAAAGATTATTTCGCCAGTATCCGGAGTATCATCTCCAGATATAATTTTGAGAAGAGTTGTCTTTCCTGCACCATTCTTTCCGATCAAACCGAGACGTTCCCCCTCATCCAAACCGAAAGATACTCCATCGAAGAGCATACCATGATTAAATGATTTCGATAGGTTATTAGCTGCGAATATCGTCATATTTTCACTTGCGTTTTTTTCATACTTTATTGTAACGTAAATTTGCTTAGTTTAATTTAATCTATTTGTGAAAAATGTATAATGCTAAACAATAAAATTGCTTTGATGTCAGATTTTGGGAATGACAGCCATTATGTTGGTATAATGAAGGGAGTAATATCAAATCTATCCCCTGAGAGCCAAATAATTGATATTTGCCATAGCATAATACCACAGAATATCAAGCAAGCAGCATTTATATTGAGAGAATCCTTCAGCTTTTTTCCTGTTGGAACAGTCTTCTGTTGCGTTGTTGATCCTGGAGTTGGTAGCATCAGAAAACCATTGGTAGTTAGAACTAATAGATATGCTTTTGTAGTACCTGATAACGGAATTTTATCATATTGCATAGATGAATTTGATGAATATTCTATTTTTATACCAGATGAAAAGTATTTTCTGAAAAATATGAGCTTTACATTTCATGGTAGGGATGTATTCGCACCTCTTTCAGCTTATGTAGCAAGAGGTGAAAGAATTGAGGGGGAAATAATTTGGAATAAAGATATTGTTTTATTAGAAGATATTAAAGAGAATATATCTAATGATTCCATTGATGGCGAATTGGTATATACAGATCATTTTGGAAATATAATATCATCTATTCAAAAAAGTACTATTCTAAAACTATTACAAAACGACAATATTTACGATTGTAAAATTGTAGTATTCATCAATCAAATAAGAATAAATGGAATCAGCAGAACTTATTCTGAAGTTGATATTGGAGAATTCATTGCTTATATTGGGAGTTCGGATTATCTTGAGGTGGGGATCAGAAATGGAAATGCAATTTCTAAGATTAAACAAATTGATAATATCAAAGTAATTATAACGAAATAATGAAAGTTACAACCAGAATAGCACTTCGGTATATTTTTACACTTAGATCATTTCAGTTCATTACTGTTATCACCATAATTTCTATGATAGGAATTATAATCGGGGTAGCAGCCCTCATATCTGTAATATCAATATTTAATGGTTTCGCTGAGTTTACGGAATCACAAATGATTGAGTTTGACCCTCATCTAAGAGTATCTGCCAAACAAGGGGACTGGCTTAAAAATTCTGATGAACTGTTAGACATGATTACAGCTCTTAAGGAAGTGGACAAGGCATCGTCTATTATCCAAAGGCGAGTAGTTGCAGTTAAGAATAAAAAAATGCAGGTTCTCGAGTTGCAAGCTGTTCATAGAGACCAGATCAATTATGTATCTGGAATACGTAACTCAATGGCAATAGGAAGTTTTGATATTGATAACAAAAGTGGTCTGCCAGGAATTGTCATAGGTGGTGGTGTCTCTAACACTTTTCGCGCTTTGCCCGGAGATACAATCTCATTACTTTCACCTGAAATAATAGAAAAATCTATCATTAGAGGAAGCCATCGAAATGGTATCAACACAGTAATAAGAGGTGTCTTTCAGACTCATCAGAAGGATTATGATAATCTCTATTGTTATGTTGATCGCTCCATTGGTATCAAATTATTCAAAACTCCGAAAACTGCCTCTACTTCTATAGATATTCGTCTGAAAGATATTGATAAAACAGATATTACTGCCGAAAGACTACGAGAGATTCTTCCGAAGAATGTAGAAGTACTTACCTGGTATGATCTTCATAAAGAGTTATATAGCATAATGGCGATAGAAAGAATCGCAGCATTTATTGTCCTAAGTCTCATAATTGTAATTGCTGTATTCAATATTTTGGCATCGCTATCTATGACGGTAGTTGAAAAGAGAAAAGATATTGCGTTACTTAAGTCGTTAGGTGCTACAGATAGAATGATTCGAAACTTGTATATAAGCGAAGGATTCATCATCGGATTCATTAGTACTGTACTTGGAACGGTTTTGGGATTATTACTCGCTTATGGTCAAATTGAATATGGATGGTTTTCTTTAGATACAGGAAAGTATTTGATTAATGCAATACCTGTTTCAGTGCATAGTATTGATATAATCATAACTTTTTGTTTTTCATTATTACTTGCTACTATTGCTACTATTTATCCTGCTTACAGAGCTGCCAAGACGGAGATAGCTATTGGTTTAAGGAATGAATAGTACAAAATCATTTTCACGCTTGTTACAACTGATTTTCTTTTTGTAAATCAAATTATTTTCGATTTTGAAAAATAATAGCGTTACGTTTTGCCAATTCATGTGTCTCTATACATAGGAGATTTACAAAATTGAAAGGACTATTATGAAAGCGATAAATTTTTATAACAGAAGTATACCTCTAACTGCCATATTTGCTATTATTCTGCTTCTTGTTACAATAGTTATAATGTTTGTATAAGTATTAATTTAATTGGCAATATTTAGGGACACATCTTTTTCTTGGGGATTACAATTTTTGCTGACTATACCAGCTCAACACATAATTATTGTTCTCAAACTATGAAAGATGATCGAACAAGCATTGGACTGAAAATATATAACATAAGACCATTGCAAAATAGAAGAAAATCCCCCTTTGTCCCCCTTTTAAAAAAGGGGGAGATTTTCATGATAATTATATATCAATGGCTTACTCCCTCCCGTACTTGTAAGGGAGGGTCGGGGAGGG
>Ga0272443_10006217_pt1 | contig 11929 bp, 7 predicted proteins | sample SSMAcet12_FD_193581 | JGI IMG/M metagenome (GOLD analysis project Ga0272443, IMG submission 193581) | Marine sediment archaeal communities from Little Sippewissett salt marsh, Falmouth, MA, United States - SSM-Acet-12 | ecosystem: Environmental > Aquatic > Marine > Wetlands > Sediment ... | reverse complement strand
AGTATCGAGGATCCGCGCGATGCGACGATTACATGGCAGCCTGTTGAAGGTGCCGACGGATATGTTGTTCGTTATGGAATCCAAAAGAACAAGCTTTACAATAACTATATGGTTTATGATGCTCATACAATAACCATTCACAGTCTCAACCGGGACGAAAAATATTACTTTGCGGTTGAGGCGTTCGATAGCGGCACAGATTACTACAGGGAAAGAACCGAGCAGACAATGGGTCGCGGCGGCGAAATTGAACTTTCACGAGGTGGAGGCCGAGGCGGCGGAATGGGTATGCGAGGCGGAAACTCTGAAAGAAAAATGACCATTGAAGGTGTAAGTGATTATGTATTTGAAAATATCACACCCGGCACATACACGTTAAGGCATACTTTCGGTCCTGTACTTTGGAGAGGCGACTTAACCGAAGCTGAGCTGATAGGTTCAGGCGATGAGCCTACAGTGACAGCAATGCTTTCCGAACTCGGTGTAGGAACAGAAGTTACCGGTAAGATGGAATTAAAAGTTATCCCGGGCCGGCAAAGCGGCAAAATCATCGTGACATTTAATTATGATAAGTAATTGCATAGTAAGTTGTGAATTGTGAGTTGAGTGAGAAGTTTTTCTCTATGGCTTTATGTATTCGCAGGAATATTAATTCGTATCTTAAAAAAAATCTCATGCAAAGCAACAAAGTTCGCTAAGTGTTTTGAGCATTGTTTTTGCACCAGGTATTGCTTGAAAGGCAATTTGTCCAAAGTCACTAATCAGGGAAATTGTCTAAGTCCGCAAAGCTCATAATGTACGGTGACAAATAAGGTCCGGTTATAGTCTGCTTGATAATGCCAGGGCCTTCCCAGCCGATTGCAATACTATCGCCGCCGTTGTGTTCTTTATGTCTTGCTTCTATATAATATTTCTGGCCAGCAATCAATGTTATTGCGGCAGATTTTTGCTCGGCAGAACTATCCCATTGATAAGCGTTTACCCAGTTTGATACCTGGCAGATTTTTACAGCGTTGGCGGGATTATCATCGGTGCTTAACCATAATTCACCACCATCATCACTGGCAACGTAAAAATAGTATGTTCCGGTGGTGTCAGGATGCAGGTATCCTCTAATCCTTGTACCGTAATAGTCGGCCCAGCCTGTCGGCCCTTCAAAACTCTTGCACAACTCACCATCCGATGGATTATCCGGGTAATCCACATTTGACGTTAGGTCGGTAACTGCTGTACCGGGAATGCCCGTCCAAAACTCTCGAAGAGCAAAACCAGTGCCGTTACCGAACTTCGTAAAAGTAAGCTTATCGATGTTCCAGTCATTCGTATCCATCAACAGCCGCATAGTGTACAGGCCTTCTTTAAGAAATACGTTGATGTCGGTATTATTGAATATCTCTGTCCCGCCTGTTGGTGAGAAAAGTACCGGTCCGGTTTCGTCCCTGCCGCTAAATTCGATTCTGAATTCTCCATTGGAGTCCTCAGAAGCAATCCAGGCTGTAATTTTATATAAACCGCTTGAATTTACATCTACTGAATATTCCAGCCATTCTCCGGTTTTTATGTCTGTAACATAATAACAGTCTTCGCTGCAACTTTCTATATCAACATCATCAGTGCGGTATTGTTCGCCGCTGTTTAATGCTGTTGTATCATAATAAGCAACGAACTGACCGCCCGAGTCGAAATTTTCCGCCTCAATCGTTCCGGGAATCTGCCATGTAGTCTCGCTGTATGGTAATTGTGCTGTCTGAATAGCTGGTGGAATTTTTATAATTAAAATACTGCTTCTCGGCAAATCGATATCAAACGAGTCGCCTGTTGGAATAGAAACACCGCTTAATGAAGCTACATTTAATGGCTCCGGATGTATTACATCGTTTATTATCAGATCATTATAATCCTGGATATTTACTCCTCCTGGAATAATCGAGCCTGCCGGTTGAATTAGCCATCTCTGGCCGGTAGTCGCTGCACCGAAACTGGATATATTAATACTTACTGTTTTGTCGGTGCTTGAATAATTATTAGCCATAATGAGAGTCAGATTATTTGCATCATCTCTGCTTGCGTATGCTCTAATCATAGAATCTGACGATGATGCAGCAATCATATCCCTACCGAAATAATTATTCACTATCGGAGCAGCGTACCATCTGGGAAATACATAGTAATTCGGATATCCTGCTTCATTCATATAATATATATTCTGGCTCCATGGATTTGAACCTTCCCAGTCGTATTTGCACATTTCAAGAATATACTGGATATTAAACAATACACTTACATAAGCCTTCTCTCTATTGTAAGAATCAGTTGCTCCGGTATCCCATTCCGTCATCCAGTATTTTATTTTTCCCACATATTGAGGGCCGATAGATGTCGATATAATTGCGTCCAGACTTGTTGTATAATCGGAAATAAGCATTACATCACTGCTTAATAAAATTGGATTATATGAAGCGTCCTGGTATGAGCCTGGATATGAATGAATGATGAGAAAATCAGGTTTGACGTCATAATTCGAATCAGCGGCGATTAATAAATCGCGTGTCCATAATCCTTGATACCAACCCCATTGTTGAGGCTCATCGTATGGTTCTGCACATGCTCCAATTTTGATTCCTGGATTAACCGCTTTCATCGCGCTAGAAAATCGAGCGAATGAATTGCCATAATAAGTACCACTGATTTCCGGAAAATATCCATATTCCCATGGACCGCCGATTTCATTTCCTATTTCCCAATAGCGTGCCCAATTGACTCTTGAACTCTGTTCTGCGACCCAGTCAACTGCTGCTGCAATCGCGCCGTCTTCCCAATGGTTGACGTCAATCCCTGTATCGTCATTCCAGATACCTGAGAAATTGACTATCGGCTGCATCATTGAATCGAATTTATTTATTCTATACATCGATTCGCCATAGTTGACTTTCCATGTTTGCGAATAATTCGGAGCTTCCATATCACTCCATAGGTGCCCGTTTGCCCATGAGCCGCCGGGCCAGCGCACATTTCTGCTGCCCATCGCTGCTATCAGAATGTTTACATTTTCATTGCCGCCGTTTTGCTTGCTGTCCCAGCATTGCATGTTCGTTCCATACATTGTCTCTGGGATTGAACGAATATATTCTGAGGCATCCACAGTCACTGTTAAATCAGCGGCGTTAACTGGATGGACATGACTTAAAAGCAAAAAAATAATTACAGAAAATAATGTTATTGTTGATTTCATCACTGAATCCTCATAAAAGCCAAAAATACATTATGCGTCAATTGTTCATGTATCTGATTGAATTATTATTGTTTTCAACATATAGTATATTATATAATATTTTTACATTATATTCCAATATTTGTTTAATGGATGTGTATCATTGATTTAAAACCGAATTCATTAAAGAAAAATAGTAGGACCGTCGGAAATGAGTTTTGTCAACAGGATGTACGGTATAAACGATATTAATTTAGTGATTATTTTTCTCTTTGTCCTCTGACTTCGGTGAGCTTAGTCGAGTCGTGCCTTTTAATCGCGTTTAAAGGAAAGTTTATAGTTTTTTTGAAAAAAGGATATTATTATGAAAAAATTATCGATTAGTCTCTTGGTTTTAAGTGCATTGTTATTAGTCTCATGTTCAAGTCTTGATTTTATTTCCGGTTCCAATCCGGTATTGAATGTCGAAGGCGGCAAAATTGTTGGCGTTAAGACTCCGACCAAGGGAATCATCGCTTATAAAGGTGTTCCATTCGCGGCTCCCCCGGTAGATGAACTTCGCTGGCAGGAGCCGCAGCCGGTAGTACCGTGGAAGGGCGTAAAAGTAGCTGATACATACGGTGCCGCAGCCTCGCAGACTACCTGGGACCCGGACAGCTTTTACGGCAGGGAATGGCGGGCCAGCGGCTCTGTCCCATTCGAAGAAGACTGTCTCTACCTGAATGTATGGACACCCGCCGCAGGTAAAACCAGTAAGAAGCTGCCTGTTGCAATGTGGATACATGGCGGCGGTTATCGCGAAGGTTTTGGTTTCGAACCTGAAATGGATGGCGGTGAGGATTGGGCCTCACGAGGTGTAATTTTCATTCAGGTCACTTACAGACTTGGAGTTTTCGGGTTCTTCTCTCATCCTCTTTTATCTGAAGAAAGCCCGCACGGCGTTTCAGGAAATTACGGCGTAATGGACCAGGCCGCGGCATTGAAATGGATTCATGACAATATCGAACAGTTCGGCGGTGACCCTGATAATATAATGATTTTCGGCCAGAGCGCAGGAGCAGGAAGTGTACAGACATTATGTGCGTCACCAATTTCAAAAGGCCTGATAAGCAAGGCAATCAGTATGAGCGGCGGCGGATTAAATGCAGCAGGTGACGGCGGTGGTAGAAGAAGAAGTATGACTTTAGAGCAGGCTCAAACAACAAATAAGGCCATGATGGACAATTATGGAAAAACAACTTTAGAACAAATGCGTGCTCTTTCGTTCGATGAACTGACGAAAATGGCAAGTGACTACGGCTCTACCGGTGGCGGTCGCATGTTCTATAGCCCTGTTATCGATAATTATTTCTTAACAGGCACTTTCAGTGATATGGCACGCGCCAATGAAATTCCCGATATACCCTACATGTTCGGAGGCACCGCTAACGATATGGGTGACATGACCGGAGCCATCAAGGATTTTTGCGCCCTGCGCAACGAACAGAGCGACGAGCCTGTCTATGCCTATTTATTCTCACGACAACTGCCCGGAAAAGACGGCAGCGCTTTCCACTCTTCCGATTTGTGGTACGTCTTCCATGCATTCAGGCATAGCTGGAGACCATTCACAGACGGCGATGAAGAGCTGAGTCTGCAAATGGTTGACTACTGGACAAATTTCGCCAAATACGGCAATCCGAACGGCAAAGGAGAAGTCACCTGGACATCTTACACAAAAGAAAAACCCGAATTCATGAACCTTGACGCCAACGAAAACGAAAAACTCTGCACAATGACCGCAAATCCCAAATACCTGGGCGGTGCTTCATTGAGGTAGTAGTGACTCGTAATTAGTAAACAAAAAAAGATCACCAAAGGCACAAAGAACTCACTTTGTGCCTTTTTTATATGTGACTAATTTCTATTCATATACTCTAAATTCAATACCCTATTTTTACATTTTTTATTGCACATCAGGCTTCAAGATACACGCCGTTTTTTTGCAGTTCATCACGCAAATCATCGTATCGCAGATCACGTGTTCCGCAATTTTTCTTTGAACACAGAGCGGCGGCAGTACCCGCGGCCTGGCCCTGTGCCATGCTACAAACTGTGTTGCGCGTTGACATATGAGCACGGTGGTCCGAGGTGATTAACATACCGGAAGCCAGGAGATTATCGATTCCCTTCACACATAAGGCTCTATATGGAAATCCATACGTTCCGCCGTCTTTTATTTGCAAACCTGGGGCCATATCATGAAAACCATAAACAAGCACATCGTCGTTAAAGTGTCTGCCTTCGACGACATCTTCATGGGTAATGTCATAATCGCAGGTAATTAAACGAGCACGTCGTATGCAGAGCCTTGGACTTGTTCGGGCCATGAAAGCATTTTCGCAGCCTGGTACATACTTCCTGAAAAGTTCTACCGCCTTAGCCATATTTTTTCGTATCGTCAGTTCCGCTTTAGAGACGCTATCACGGTCAGTGGGACTAACCGGCAATTTAAGATTACACTTGATAAACATCAGATAGTTATCATGCACTGAAGTTGTTATCATGGACATACCAATGTCACGGGCTTCCTGCGTGAATCCATCAGGAAGTCTGACAGATTCGTTGCCTACACGTATAACCTGATCGGGCCTGCCGCTACGCATTCCCCGAGCGAGCTGTCCTACGGCATCATTTGATTTTAGATATTCATAATACTTGTCCATAGAGACATTGCCGACTCCAACGCTGTTGCAAACGGAATAATCATTGGGTTCAGTGTACTCGGCCCCGGCATAAGCCGCTAAGTCACCGTAGCCTGTGCAGTCAATAAAACAGTTCGCAAGAAATACTTCACGGCCGGAACGACTTTCGGTGATCACTCCATTGATGCGACTTCCTTCCTTAACAGCGCCAACTATGAGAGTGTTTAAGGCCATGAATACACCTGCTTCATCCAGCATTTCCATTGTAGTTAGTTTGTATAATTCCGTGTCAATGGCAGTACATACAGAATCATATTCATATCCTTTTTCCATCTCACAATGACCAGTAGTTCCGCCAACTTTGACAAGACGGTCAATTATCTCAGAAGGAATCCCGCGTACGACCTGTCTTTTTTCCACGCCGGGGAAAGCTTTCCATAAGTTATAGAAACTGTGCAGTGCGGTTCCTCCTTCAGTAACAGTTCCGCCAGTGTAACCTTTTATTTCAATTAGCGCGGTTTTCGCACCCTGACGCGCTGCGGCTATCGCAGCTACTGCACCGGCTGTACCGCCGCCGGCCACGACAACATCGAAATTCTTAATGGGTAATTTCTTAATTGGTTCTTCATAATAAGTACTATTGTCGCTGGTGGCATTGCCCATACAGCCTGTTAGAATACCTGCACCAAGTATTAAACTTCGTTTTGAAAACTCTCGGCGGTCCATTTCTTTCTCCTTCGTTTTTTTTTCTCGTGGTTAATGCTTGTAGCTTTATCTTATCTTTAGCTTCCATACTCAGATTTTACCACAATATTCTTAAGAAGGTATAATTTTAATAAATAGGATCAACTGTCGAATTTTTAAAAAATTCCGGAAAATCATGAGTTTTTCACCGGTATAGGTTAGGCCGCTCATGGACAAGATATCTTTCACCTTGCCCTTAGAGTTTAATTATGGTAAAATCATTGATTATAACTGGATTTACATATTAGGAGGACGCTATGAAGATTTCCTGGCTTGTTTTCTTAGGGGTGATATTAATACTTGGCATAAGCGGCTTCGCCGAAGAGAACACATCGGTAATTGCCGAGGGAGCAATAATACAAAGACTCGCTACGGGATATTCGTTTACAGAAGGCCCCGCTGTTGATGCAGAGGGTAATGTCTTTTTTACCGACCAGCCGAGTGATAGAATCATGAAGTTATCTACAGATGGCACAGAAAGCGTTTTTCTCTATCCCTGCGGTCACTCCAACGGCCTTTACTTCGACAGGCACGGCAATCTCTGGGCCTGCGCGGATGAGCACAACGAACTATGGATGATCGATCCTAATGGTACCGTAACGGTCGTTATCACTAATTTTCAGGGTAAGCTGCTAAACGGCCCTAATGACCTGTGGATTATGCGTACAGGAGGCATCTACTTTACCGACCCATTCTTCCAGCGCAACTATTGGAATCGCGGCCCGATGGAGCAGGACGGCCAGCATGTCTATTACCTGTCGCCGGATATGCAAACATTGACTCAGGTAACAGACGACCTTCAACAGCCCAACGGCATCATCGGCACACCGGACGAGCGTTTTCTCTATGTGGCAGATTACGGTGGCAATAAAACGTATCGATACACAATTCAACCTGATGGTACACTGGGCGATAAAATATTATTCTGCTCACAGGGCTCGGACGGTATGACTATCGATGAGCAAGGAAATATCTATCTCACCTCTGGAAGAAATGTCACTGTCTACAGCCGGTTAGGGGAGAAAATAGAGACTATCAATGTCTCCGAAGGAACGACCAACGTGACATTTGGCGGTCCGGATCGTAAGACTCTTTTCATCACTGCCGGGAGATCGTTGTACTCACTTCGGATGCGAGTCCGCGGCGCTTCCCTTATGCCGGATTTTAACGCCGATGAATCCGTGGACTTTCTGGATTATGCCCTACTGGCACAATCATGGAAAATGGACGACCCGAATTTAGACCTCGGACCAACGACATTGGGAGACGGCACTATCGATATGCATGACATAGCGATGCTGACCGAAAACTGGCTCGGCGAGTTCCTGCCCCTGGGACTGAAAGCTTATTGGAAGCTGGACGAACCGAACGGCGCAGTTGCCTGCGACAGTGCCGGAGTATTCGATGCTAATGTGATAGGAGATATGCTCTGGCAGCCTGACGGCGGACAAATAGACGGCGCTCTCGAATTCGATGGCATTGAAGATTATATCAGCACGCCTTATGTTTTAAACCCCTATGAGGTAACGTTTAGCGCTTTCGCCTGGATCAAAGGCGAAACGCCGGGACAAGTGATTCTCTCACAAAAGGAGACGTCGGACTGGCTGTCAACTGAACCTTTGGAGGGCAAACTCTTTACAAATATAGCTCCACCGAAAGGCCGCACTACAATACCGCCGCTGTTTACGGAGGTCATAGTAACCGACGGTAATTGGCACCATGTTGGTCTCGTTTGGAATGGCGCTGAGAGAATCCTGTATGTAGACGGTCTTGAAGCCGCAAAGGACCTTTTATCGAAAGCCCCGAAAAGCTCTGAAGAGGGATTTTATATTGGTGCCGGCAACGAATTAGAGCTTGAGTCCTTCTGGTTGGGATTAATCGACGACGTGCGTATCTATGACCAGGCAGTGACCCCGTAACAGGCGATAAAAGTAACCGCTAAAGGATTCTCAAGTTAGAACCACTCATTACATGTACAAGACCTCTACAGTGGAATAACTTCAAATTGTTTAATCTCAATCTGTAAAAAAATAAATATTTCTGTTAAAATCCACTAACCTTTACAGGAATTCGCGCGTCTATATAGGGGTGAAAGAAAACTTAATGAGCAATGCTCAGAGAATGAAAATTAAGGAAGAGCTACAACTGGTTAAGGCCGCCAGAGAAGGTGACAGAGCCGCTTTTAATGAGCTGGTACGATTGTATCAGAAACAGGCTATGCAGGTTGCTGTCAGAATGTTAGGAGACGCAGAAGAGGCGGCTGAAGCCGTTCAGGCAGGCTTCCTGAACGCATTCCTGAATATTGGAAAATTAAAAGAACCAGAATATTTCAAGGTTTGGCTGTTGCGAATTATTTCCAACGCAGCTATTACCCAGGCAAGAGCAACTAAGCGTAGAGAAAAAAAAGTAAATATCGTCGAACCTGTCCGAAAAAATATAATACCATCGCCATCGGACAGGGAAAGCTCCAAAGAGCTGAAGGAAGCAATACAAAAGGCAATGATAAAATTATCTAAAAAAGAAGCAAAAGCAATTTCATTATTCAGTATGGATGACCTTCCTCTCAAAGAAGTGGCGGAAATAATGAACTGCTCTGTCTCATCGGCCAAATGGTATGTATTTCAGGCAAGGAAAAAATTGAAAGTCCTTCTAAAAGATTATTTGTAATGAAAGAAAACAAAGAAAAAATAGATTTGCTGATTGAAAAAAACGCAGCAGAACAGTTCTCCCAAATCAACTGGGAACAACTCAACTCGGCTATTTCAGGTAAGCTGGATAACGCGCAGCAAAAAGAGAGTTCTTCTATCAAATTCCCAAGCTGGTTGAAAATAGCTGCATCTATAGCAATAGTCGCAGCAATACTTTTTACAGTAACAATAATACTTGAAAAACAACAAAATATTCCCCTTGATAACGATAGAACTGCAGAAGTTCAGTTAGCCGAAAGTAAAGGCGGGGCTTCGGTACAAATTCAAACCACTTCGGCCAATTCAAAGGTAACGATTGAGCTTGGGAATAAAAAGGAATTGGCCAAATGTGATGTCGAGATTATTGATATGAACGGCGAAAGCTCCGCTAAGGCTACCTGGATTATCATCAGCAGGCCGCAGCCCATATATGCCGACAACGAAATAAATCAGGATATGATGGATATAATGTATTTATTCTGACAAAATTTAAGAAAGGAAGGAAAGAAAATGAATACAAAAAGTTTTATGAAAATATCTGTTGCAGTGTTAATTTCCGTTATCTTATTTACAAGTCCCGCTAAGGCGCAAAATCAGCAGTTACAGGAAAAGCTAAGTAAGGAAATCAGCATCCGGCTAAGCGATGTCACTATAGGCAATGCCTTAGAGAATATTGGACAAAAAGCGGGAGTAAAAATTGTATTATCCGAAGAAGCCGTCTGGAAACTGCCGTACGGCGAAGCTACGAGACTATCAGTATCGCTGAGCGGGCCTTTAGCCGATAGTTTAACGGAGATGCTCAACGCATTCTTTATGCGTTACGCGGTTGGAGAGGAGGAAATTACTATCTATCCCCGGCCGGAAATGGAACACATTTTAGGCCGGCCTTCGGCGAAACAATTAGAACTATTGAAAGCAATATATACAAAAACCATCAATGTTTATCACCTTGATCAAGTGCAAAAAACCATCAACGGGGCCCTTGATGAGCAGATTTTGATTTCACCCATAAATATGCAGTTTCAATTAAACAGTCTCCTGCGTCAACTTGTTGGCAAAGAAAAGGTCGGTACTGAGACTGTTTTATATAATGGACGTCCCGTAGAAGTTGAAAAAAAATATGAAATAGAGTCGATAGAGTCTGAACCTAAAGAGTATATTTTGCCGACACCAGTAACTTTAGTTCAGCTTTTAAATCAGGTAGCCGTTACTGGCTTTGGACCAGAAAACACAAGATGGTATATTTCAGGTATGGATTTCCAGGGCCAGACTCCTGAAGTGCATGTTGTCAATTCTAACGAGTTTCATACTCTAAGATTAAAGCAGAAAATAGATGTCTCTTACAGCGACCAGGCACTCGACAAGATATTCCAGGATTTGGCGAATCGGGCCGGCGTGAGTCTTATCGTAGGGACGGGCTCTCAATTGCATGAATACTCATTATCAGCAAGTATGCAAAATATCGAAATAAAACAGGCAATAAGAAACATTGCCGAAATGGCCGGCGTAGAATGCGAAGTACGCACAGATTATATAATGCTTTCACTCAGAAATAGGAATCCTGCCCCTGCTAAAAGTAAAAATGAGAATAAAGATTCCGGCAAAATCATAACTGAAGGTTATGTCGGGAAAATCAGTATCCCAATGGAAGACGGGAAATATTTCATTGAATTCATGCTGAGGGAAAGCGACTTAACTGATGAATTGAAGAAAATCAGGGCTGAAAAAATGAAGCAGGTCCTCGGAGAACATTAAAAAAATCAGGACAGAATAAATCCTATGATGTGCCGTTCAGTACCACTGTTTCTGTCGGGCCGAGAAGTTTATACCTGATTCCCCGCCAGCAGACTTCTCTTCTAAAAGCAGAGGAGAAAATGAAAAACATCAGCAGCAGTGACCACAAGCAGGAACAGAGAATGTCGGCTGCATACGCTGTTTTCATTTTATTACGGTCTTTGGCCAGAAGTTTTCCAATCATATTCTGGCGTAATGCCGCCCTGATAATCTGGCTAACGAAAAATACAACAGGAAAAGCCAGCAAAATTACTCTCTTCTGCGATGTAAATTCCGAATCTATTTTTAAAGCCCATGAGCCGTTAAGTACCAGCCATGCGATTATCAATCCTCCCCATAATCCCAATACCGAATACACAGAGCTGAACAATCCAAACAGCCACGTTCCCATAGCGGCAACACGGGTAATAATAAACTGCCTCCGAGCAAACTCGAAAAGCTCCCGCCATGTCGTTGATTCGTACGAAGCCACAAGACAGGCAGGGACAAAGGTCACTTTCATTCCCGCTTTTTTCACAGCGCGACTAAGTGACAGATCGTCACTTAAAACTTTCGGCCATATATCATCAAGGCCAATCTGACGAAACACATCTACCCGAATCGCCATAGAGCCGCCCCAGGCCTGATTGAAACGAGTATTACCAAGCATCTGGGCAACTTTCGCATTAATCGCTGACAAAGCCAGGCTGGCTACATTGTTCTTTTCAGGTACAAACCAGCGATAACCGCTGGCAGCTCCATTTTTTGCTTTCCTTAATGGATACACAATGTGGCTTAACCAATCTTTATGAACACAGATATCGTAATCT